>JAEEGL013643488.1_pt1 | contig 43748 bp, 38 predicted proteins | sample 9134231 | NCBI WGS metagenome assembly JAEEGL01 (sample SAMN16246548, study PRJNA631951) | gut metagenome | biome: gut microbiome; feature: rumen; material: fiber-attached | host: Bos | place: Iran: Karaj | collected 2018-10
ATGAGAGCGACAAGGGGTGGAAGAAGATAAACTTGAATACATCCCTTGAAGAGAAGTTCGACGCCCTTGGTTGGGAAAAGATTGTCAAGCGACTGATTGTGCTGGCAACATCATCAGGTTATTCACTTGCCGCTTAGGCATCAAACAATTAAAGTAATGGAGCAGAACACAATAGAAAACATTGACTGGACAGGAGCTTGGGTAAAGAATCCCCTCTCCCATCCCGAAAGAAAGATTAGAATCGCCACGAGCTGCTCTGGTATTGGAGCACCGGAGGAGGCTCTTAAACAACTCGGATTGGATTACGAGATTGTCTTCGCCGGCGACATTGACAAGTATGCTAAACAGTCGTACTTCGCCAACCACAACATCACCGAAGACAGATGGCACGATGACATCAGAACTGTGGATGCCACTGTTTACAGAGACAAAGTGGATTTGTTCGTTTCGGGCATCTGTTGTCAAGCTTTCAGCATCTGCTCCACTAAAAGACAAGGTGTGGATGACCCGACACGAGGCGTCTTATATAAGTCATTCATCCGAATCGTGAATGAGTGCCAACCCAAAGTGTTTGGCTTTGAGAATGTTGTCGGAATGATGACGCTCAAAGTAAAAGGAGAAGATATCACCTGTTGGGAGAAGATTCGCTCATCCTTGGAGGAGGAGACTGGATATGACCTACACTGGCAGGTGATGAACTCTCGACACTACGGTGTTCCACAGAACAGACCTCGCCTGATTTGTGTTGGATTCAAGGAGAAGACGGACTTTCTCTTCCCCGCTCCAATCGAGTTGAAGACTTGCCTCGGAGACTATTTGGAGAAAGGCGTCCCCCACAAGAACTTTTTGAGACACCTGACCCCAGACGAATGTATCAAACTGATGGGATTCAGAGATTTCAAGAAGGTGGTTTCGGACACACAGATTGTCAAACAATCAGGAAACAGCATTGTAGTAGATGTGTTAAAGGCACTCTACCTTCAATTGGATATAAGCAAATATGGAGTATAACTTAAAAATAATAATAAAATGAAAACCATTGAATTAAAACAGCTTAATTACGATGAGTTGTTGGAACTCATCGAGAATGCAAACCTGCTGCTCGAACCGAAAAAACAGGAGAAAGAAAGAAAAGAGATTAAGGAAACCATTATGGCTCTGGTTCAGACCTACATCGATAAAGGTGGTGATAGAGAGGAATTGATGAGCAGTCTGACTCCTTCAACTTCCAAGAAGTCCAAGACCAATTTTGAGAATGAAGAAGCAAGCGATGTGGTCCTCATTGACAAGGAGCATTTCAGTATGGAGAAGGACAGGACTTCTAAATTCAAGATGGAAGAAGTTCTGGAAAAAGGTGTTGTGAATCAAATTCTTTTGGAGGGCAATACAAAGATTGGGAGAAAGAATTTCCCTGACCCAGAAACCAGCCGTGTCGTCAATCCTCGTGGAATACTCCCTTGCATAACAACGAGTGGCTCTTGTGTAGTCGATGTGAAGGAGTTGGAGGATGGAATGCCCCAGGAAATAGAGAACGAGGACGCCGTGACCGCCAAATTGGGAAGAAAGAAAGCCGGTAGAAAGGGTATTCCCATTCTCCAATTCAACCTCAACGGAGATTTGGTGAAGGAATGGGAGAGTGCTTCTGTGGCAGAGGTCGCTCTCGGAAAGGGTCATCAGTCCATTGGCAAGGCTGTTCGTGGGGAGAATGACCATCTGGCTGGGGGATATTATTGGCATCGGAAGGATGATGCCAAAGTAATGGAAAACGAGGCAGCATAAACACACTTAAAACTTCTATTGAAGAAAAAAAACAGCAATAATTTATAAATCAGTAAAATAAAAAAACAATGAAAGACAAACATCGTAAAACCTCAATTACCATAGGTTATGAATGTCGTAAAGACGAACTTATGGAACTGCCTGTTGGCAACTACAAGGCGGTTATTGACCTCAAAGAGGACAAGGTACTTGTAACAAACGCCAGAATGAAGAAGCACTGGTACAAGTTGTGTGACGTATCAGTAGAGAAAGACACGAAAAAAGCAAGAGAAGACGTGGCAGGAACAGTAAAACATTGGTATAAAAAAGAGAAGATAATCTGCAAATCTACTCTTCAGAAATTATATGGTAAGGAAATCGCTGACAAAGCACCAGTATGGCAATATGTGGATAATCCACACTACAAGTGTGCTCCCGAAATGCAGCTCTACCTTGTCAAGTCAATGGAATACCTCTATGGTAAAGGTGAGAAATAAGTTAAACAATTAAAAAATAAACAATATGAAGAAAAGAATTAGAAAAAAGAAATTACATCAGTTCTTACAGGAACAGATTGAAACAATTGAAACAACCAATGAGGTTTCAAATGCTGTCAAAAAAAACACCAAGTCACTCTATGAGCAACTGTTCAAATCTGACTTGATAATTTCGAAATTGACAATAGAAGATGGTTGTTCTTCTTTTTCTGTTAATTCCAAAGTTAGTGAATATTCACCCTTTGATGTTATTGTGAGTCCGAGTTTAATCAAATTTGGGTATTATTTCTGTGGCGAGTTTGAACTTCGCTACAAAGGTAGTTCAAACAACATTCAAGGTGCAGTTGAATTCATCAAAAACTATTTGAAATAAAACAAACAATTAAAAATAAACAATAAATTAAAACCGGGGGACAGCGACATACTGAACATAGATTTTATGAAAGAAAAAATGAAAACAGACGGGAAAGACATCCCGGTGAAAGTCATCAATGACATCCACGTCGAGAATGGTCAGAAGTTCTATATGTTCATCGACACGGTGGGTGACTACAATCCCTTCGGCCACGGTGTAGTTAGGGACGGCAGTTGGACTAACCCCCTTTTCCAGAAGGTTGGTTACATAACGACTGGCATCAACAAGTTATCACAGAGGTTGATGCACGCTGCAAACGTCACTGAAAAAGACAAGTTAGCAAACAGCAATTCAATGAAGAGTTTTTCCAAGAAACTGCAAGCGGCTTTATTCGAGGACGGACACAAACCAGTGGAGCAGCGGGTCTTTTTCCTTCCCTATGATGCAACAAACAATGACTTTGAAGCACTTCCGTTTGAACATACTGATGAGAACCGGGCAGTCTTCTCCGAAATGTACTTATGTACCAAAGGTGAGAAGAGGAAAAGTCTCCTTTCCTGTTGTTGGATGTAGATACGGAGACAAAGAAAGAGACTCTCAATCGAGGGTCTCTTTTTGCATCATCTTTGCCTGTCTCCAATGTTAAAATGTGGTGTGTAGGGTGGTTAGTTAAACACAATAATAATCTGGTTTTCTCGTTATAGGGTTGTTTTTGAAAACTTTTACGAACAATAATGCCGATACATATAAGCCACATAGTAGACGTACTTGCACACCGAAACCTTGGCCACCTTTTGGCCACCTTTTTGAAGAATTATTCAGTATTGGTGCTCGACTCCGATATGTCAAAAACATCAATGCCTACAATAACAAACAGTTACTAATAAGTAGAGGTGCCTGGGGCGTTCCTGTTCCGGGCACCAAAGAGATTTTGCAAGTAACTCAAAATGAGTGAAAATGCAAAATCTTTTTTCTTTTATGTTTCATTATGGCCATGGTTTGGCCATATTTTCGGAAATCTTCGTTAAAATACATCTGATGCTTCCACACAAGCTATCACCTATCAGTTTCATCTATTTCAATACATATATTTGTCAGAAAAAACTAAAATTATCAAATAAATTGAGTAATTTTGCAGCGCAATTTGAGTAAATTTATAATTAAAATTGAGTAAAATTACCTATTGATTTGAATAATGGAATATATTCGTAAACAGTTCCATACGCTTAAGAAACGAATTCTGGAACCAAGAAAATTTATACAGGTGCTTGCTGGACCAAGACAGATTGGAAAGTCCACTCTGGTGAATCAATTGCTGGAGAAGGTGAGCATTCCTCATACGATAGAGGTTGCAGATGCAGTGGAACCGAGAGACAGCGACTGGATCCACCGCGTATGGGAGTCGGCCCGCACCACGATGATGCTCCGCAGGTTGGACGAGTACCTACTGGTGATTGACGAGGTGCAAAAGATTGAGAACTGGAGCGAGGTCGTGAAACGGGAATGGGATACCGACTCTCGAAACCATTTGAACCTGAAGGTGGTGCTGCTGGGCAGTAGTCGTCTGCTGCTGAAGAAGGGTCTTACCGAGTCGTTGGCTGGTCGCTTTGAACTAATCAGGATGTCGCACTGGAGCCTGCAAGAGATGCGTGATGCCTTTGGGCTTTCGCTGGACGAATATATCTACTTTGGCGGATATCCAGGTGCTGCACACATGATACATGATGAGCGACGCTGGCGGAAGTACATAAAAGATTCGCTGGTGGCTCCTGCCATTGAGAAAGATGTGATCATGACGTCGAACATTTACAAGCCAGCACTAATGAAGCAAATGTTCGAGCTGGGGTGCGGCTATTCGGCCGAAATTCTGTCACTCACCAAGATGATGGGGCAGTTGCAGGATGCGGGCAATGTGACCACATTGGCCAGCTATCTGGATATTCTGGAACAATGTGCCTTGTTGACAGGATTGCAAAAATACGCCAAGGACGAGGCTCGTAAACGAAACTCGATACCGAAGTATCAGGTGTATAACAATGCATTGTTGACTGCCTACAAGGGGAGAGGATTCGTGGAAGACAGGACAGACACCCGAGTCTGGGGACGCTGGGTAGAGAGTGCCGTAGGTGCACATTTGCTGAGCATGGCTGACGAATTGGACTATAAAGTGTATTATTGGCGCGAAACGTCAAAGAACAAAGATGAGAAGGATAAAGAAGTGGACTTCATCGTGGTTCGCGACGGCGAGGTAACGGCAATTGAGGTGAAGAGCGGCCGCAGGGGAATGAATTCCGGACTGCCAGCCTTTGTGGAGGACTTCCACCCCAAACGTTCGTTTGTGGCGGGGACAGGAGGTGTGAGCTTGGAAGATTTCCTTAGTAGCGATATTGAGGAGTTGCTGTAGTGGAATAGTACGAAAGGCTGGTCATAATTTGGTCATATTTTAGAAGTTTTGTTGGTCATAAATGTCATATTCAGAGTAAAGAAGAAGTTGTAAAATGAACAATATCAAACAATAAGGAATAATAACAAGTCTTCGATTTAGTCTTGTTCCGGGCACTATAGCAAGTCTGATGACTTGCTTTTTTTATGCCCTTCATAGTCCTTTATTTTGAGCCGTTGCCTCCCGTTGGTCGGCGACAGCACAAGTCCCGTTTGCTCTTCTTCGGTCGCAGGCCTTCGGCAGCCTCATCAAGTTGACTCGCTACATGTTTTTTTTATTCATCGGTGCTCGCAGGCGTTGCCACGGCAGGCTTCGCCACGGTACCTTAGAGAGATCTTGCAAACAACTCAAAATGAATGGGAATGCAAAATTTTTCTTTTTTCTTTCATTTTTTTCGTATCTTTGCATTTTCAAAAAAAGAGAGTTAACCATGAGCAAAACTATCATCACCATCAACCGCGAATGCGGGAGTGGCGGCAGGGACATTGCTCGCCGCCTGGGAGAAATACTCGGACTGAAGGTCTACGACAAGGTCATCCTCGATGCCATCTGCGAGAAATACAAGCTCGACAAGGATGAAATCTTGCGCATCAAAAGCAAGAAGTTCAACCTGTGGGACGATATATGCCAGTTCTACAGCCAGTTCGACACCATTGGCAGCAATTACCAGACGGAGAACAGAAAGATTACCTCGCGCGAACTATACTATGCCGAGTCACAGATTATGCGCAACATGGCCGAGCAGGAGAGCTGCATCATCGTGGGTCGTGCCGGCTTTCACATCTTCAAAGACAACCCCGACGCAATACATATCTTCCTTATTGCCGACCGCGACCTCCGCATCCGGCGCATTGCTGAGCGCGAGGCCCTCGACGAGAAGTCCGCAGCCAAGTATGTCGATGAGACCGACAATGCCCGCGAGAATTTCACCAAGAGCTTCGCCGGGGTGTCACGCTACGATGTCCACAACTACGACATCGTTTTCAACGTCAGCCGCTTCACACCCGAGGAGGTGGCTACTTTCCTCGCTGAGAGTCTAAGGAAGAGGGTAGAGGAATAATGAATATCAGCAACTATTGAAATAGTTATTTGGTCGACAAAGCCTACTGGTTGACGCTGGTTAGTGTAACGCTTACGGCATTGAATGAAAAAGAGATCAAATTGATGATGAAATATGTGTTAGAATATGAATTAGATCGTCCTGTTGACAAATGATAGCCAACACATAATTTTATAAAAAACATTTTGATTATAGGTATTCTTATCCGTGGATAAATAATACCCAAATAAAGCATATTATGGGAGTCTTAAAGAATCTGACAGAAGAGTATTTTGGCGACAAGGTACGAGAAGAAGATGTGATTTTCAGCTACGACATTGACGAAAAGTGTCCTCCTAAATATGAGCTAGAACCTGATGCAGAGGCATTCTTACGGGGATTGGCTGAGCATCGGCTGTTTCTTGACAAGTCCCTGTCGTTCCAAATCAATGACCTTCAGAGGCACACTAGATTGATGCTCAGTGGAAAGTGGATAGACCGATTTGAATTTCCACCCACCGACCAACTGAAAGAAGAAATCGAGGAGCTGGACAAGCTGATAAAGAGTCTTGAGGACAGATTGAGTCAGGCCAAAAAGGAGAACCGGAATCTGGAAGAGATGCTTAGTGTGTGCAAAGGACAGCGGAAAGAGCTGGAGAAGGCATTATGTAGTACAGAGGCGAGACCTTATCTGGGTATGTATTATTACGATGACGATGAGTGCGTCATTACGTTATTTGTGGATGTTATTGAGTCTATCACCGCTGGCCTTGACGAAATGAAGCTTCTGATGGGGCAGGTGCTGCTCCACGAATATTTCCATTCGTTCTATCATCATGTGGGTGTTGGAACCAGAGACCTTTTGAGATGTGTGGAAGAGCCTATGGCTGAATATGGCAGCTTGATGGTTTTGGACAGCGTGGCTTCATCTAATTCCACGATAGCGTCAACGGCCAAGGAGGCTCTTGATTACGCCAAAAAATTCGTTGAGGAAAAACAATCCTGCATAGGTCGGATTGCCGCCTATGGTTTCGGAGCCTATCTCTACGAATTTCACAAGAATGACTACCAGAGCCTGATAGCCAAATATGCAAATGCATCTCTTCTGCTGGATAAACAGAGCAATAGTGCTTTGGAGTACAAGTATCTGCTCTATCCAAAGTATCCCGCCCCTTGGAATGAAGATATTACATATAAAAAACTGAAAGCGTTATTGAATGTTGATGGAGTCTGTCTATCACGGAAAGATACAAATGCAGGCAAGAGAACTTTCCAGATAGAGCACACCGTTACCACCACCTCATACTATTTTGTTGAGGCTGGTTCGAATGAAGAAGCAGAATCTCTATATAGGGAAGGGAAAGCCGAAATGGAATGGAAAGATAAGGATGAAGATTTGGAGATTACCAAACGGGACGACGACTAAAACTCAAGCATAAATGTATATTTCTAAATAAAGATTCTCAACCAGACACGCTGTCCGATGTATATCCCGGATTCTTATAAGGGAGGTTTAAATGTTGCAGGAGTGGGCTTCTCTGATAATCTTTTCCCTCACCTCGTCATTCTCAATGAACTCTTTGACGCGTTTGCTGTAGATTGACTCGGTGGTGAAGCTGTCGTACACTTCTTTTACCTGCTCAAGCTCCATCTCGGGCATCATTGTGCTGAGCAGATAGTGAGCCAGATAGCTGTCGGGATGGCTGCGGATATATTCTATATTGTTTTCGGTATATGCGTTGTAGAGCGTCATCATCTGCTCATTGAGTTCTGCGCCTTTGACGGTGTCACCTTCGGCGTAGGCAGTAATCACCTCGGCAGAGAGAGCCATGATTTTATCTTCAAATTGTGTGATGTTTTTCTGATGGTAAGCGTTCAACTCATTCAATGTCGGGCAGCCTTCGCAGGTCCAGTGCGGCATGTCGTTCAAGTCGCCCGTGATTGTGGCATTTTGGTTCTCCGTAAAGAAGGGCATGATGCCGCATTTGTCATTGGGAGAGAACTTGATGAAGTAGGTAATCTGTGGGTCGTCGAAACCTGCCTTTAACACAGCATGTTCTCCGACAAAGACGGTGCTGTCGACGAATGTTTCGGTTCCATTGACATCCTTAAAGAGATAGACACTCTTGCCGTCGGCATTGCTGAGGTTGAGCGTCACCTCAAACTGTTTTGTTTTGTTGCAGCCACAAAGCAAAAACATTGTAGCGAAGATTGTAAAAACGAGTTTTTTCATGATGGTGTTATTATGTTTTTAATGTTCGACAATCGATGAAATGACCTTGCAGTAAATGATAATACTATAGTATACCAGTTAATAATCTAAAAGTATACCATTAAAATCATGCTGCAAAAGTACAAAATGTTCTTTAAACATCTGTATTTCGATTGTTTTTTTTGTTTCCTTCAATAGGTAAGAGCTTTAATCAGGTAGGATTTGGAGACAATGCCTATCGACGAGTGTGGATCAGTGGAGATGGAATAGGTACATGTACTATCTCTCCTTTAGGAGTCAACCTTTTCATGAAAGTCGTCAGATGGTACTGCAAAGCTGCCGAGAAGGGCAATGTTGAAGCTCAAAGAATCCTCGGCGCTTGTTATGATGATGGCGATGGTGTGGAAAAATCCCCCAAGGATGCTGTCTATTGGTATCGCAAGGCCGCCGAACAGGGCGATTCCGAAGCCGAAAACTCGCTAGGAAGTTGTTATGGGAAAGGCGAAGGCGTGGAACAGTCCTACGATATGGCTGTCTATTGGTACAAAAAGTCTGCCGCACAAGGCCACGTCATGGCACAGTACAACCTGGGATTGGCTTACTATTATGGTACTGGCGTGGAGAAGGACATCCAAGAGGCACGCCGCTGGTTGGAACTGTCTTCCATGCAAGGGTTCAATCTCGCGAGCCGTATGCTCCTCAAATTATAGGAATAGTACTTGGAATGCCCTGTACGTATCAGGTTGATTTCAGAGGGTCAGTTGTATTTACCACCCCCTCATTCCTAAACGATACAATTTTTTTGAGGATTGCACGTTAAAAAAAAATGATTAAAAATTACCGAATATGAAAAATTTCATGAGATTTTTATGTGCCGCGATGCTGTGTGTGTCATTTGCGGCATGCGACCCTGAAGATATGTTCAACGTCGATGGCGACAACAACAACTACAGCACCCTCATTCTGGGTACTTGGCAGGTGGATCTGATGTCGGCCAACGGGCTTGACATGACCCCTCCGAACATGCAGATCTCTTTCTATGAGAACGGGAGCGGCCTGATGAACGATGGCGGCGTGACCGATCACAACAACTTTACATGGGCCATCAATGGCAGTATCGTCAATGTCACTACTGATAAATATCAATTTGCCTTCACCATCGATTCGATCACCGCTACCGAGTGTGCTTTCCATGGCGACTTCATCGAGATGGACGGCTATGAGATTAGTGGCGACATCCGCTTCCACATGACCAAGGCGGGCGGCACACCAGGCGGCGATCCCGACCCGAGCGACACCAATTAGGTTGACCTCGGCCTGCCCTCAGGTCTGTTGTGGGCCAAGTGCAACGTAGGTGCCACTGTGCCGGAAGGCTATGGCGACTACTTTGCCTGGGGCGAGACACAGCCCAAGAGCGACTACAGCTGGAGTACCTACCAATACTGCACTGTAAATGGCGAAGGAGGACTGGCCACACTGACCAAGTACAACACCTCGTCAACCTATGGAACTGTGGATAACAATACCATACTAGAGTCTGGCGACGATGCCGCCACCGCCAACATGGGCAATGGCGCCTGTACCCCAACCAAAGAGAATTGGGAGGAGCTTCTGAACAATACCAGGGCTGAATGGACTACTCTCGATGGCGTCTATGGGCGCCGTTTCACTGCTACCAACGGCAACAGCATATTCCTGCCTGCCACAGGCTACCACAAGGACTCGGATTCTTACTTCCTTGGGGAATACGGCTTCTACAGCTCCGCCTCGCTCAGCGTGGAAAATCCATCCTACATATGGGATTTCTACTTCTTCTCGGACAATCAGGAAGTGGTCAGCTACTACAACAGCCGATGCACCGGTCTGTCTGTCCGTGCTGTTAAGAGCTCCAAATAATATTGATATTACAGCTATATTCAAGGGGTATGCCGCTAGGTGTACCCCTTTCCTTTAGTCCTCTCCGAGATTGAGATAATGCGCACGCTTACAGCTGCGACCAGATTTGGAAGGCTTGGTCGGCTTGACGATGTAGCATGGCAAGTCCGTCGGCGGTTTTGGCGCCCATAAGGGAGGCTTGGCGCATGAAAAGGGTAGGGTAGGGGTTGTAGACGAGGTCGTAAACCAAGTGTTTGGGAGTCAGTAGTTCGGGATGTGCCCATGGCGAGGTGTCGACGTTGGGGAACATGCCAACGGGAGTGCAGTTGACGATGAGGAGACTCTTGGAAACTCGTTGGAATGCCTCTTCGTAGTCTATTTGGTTGTCGCCATGAGGTTGCCGGCTGACAAAGCAATGGTCTATGCCCATTTTTTTCAGAGCCCATGCCACGGCTTTGGCGGCGCCTCCAGTGCCAAGTATCAATGCTGATTGATGGTATGGCTGCAGATGTCTTTTCAAAGTGTCGGCAAAAGCGGTGGCGTCGGTGTTGAAGCCTTTAAGCCGATAGTTGTCACCATTGGTGCGGTATACAGCCACAGTGTTGACGGCGCCAATCTCGTTGGCGGTGCTGTCGATGTCGTCGAGAAGGGGGATGATGGCTTCCTTGTAGGGTATGGTGACATTGAAGCCGTCGAGTCTATTGTCGTCGATAAGTTTTGCAATCTGATTGACGTCGGACAGCTCATAGAGTTGGTAATGACCAGGGATTCCCATACGGTCAAATTTCTGGTCGAAATAAAGTTTGGAAAAAGAGTGCGAAAGTCTTTTGCCTATGAGGCCCAGATTAATTGTGTTTGAAGATAATAAACTCATTGATAATAAAGTATGACGATGTACACATAGTGTAAAAGTATACAAAAATAAGAAATAATTCGGAATTGCCTTTTTTTCTGTAAATTTGCAGTTTCAAAAAAAAATTCAATGCAAGATAAAAGAGTTGGAAGTCAATTCAAAGATTTTTTACGTAGTGGCAGCCTCTTGTCTATTTTGATTATCGTCAACGTAGGGTTGTGGCTGCTAATGCTGTTGTTTCCGATTGTGGATTATCTGTATGCCATGCCATCGGGGCGTGCCCGGGCGGGATGGTATGATTGGCTTGCTTTGTCGTCGGATTGGGATTATCTTTGGTATCAGCCATGGACATTGCTGAGCTATATGTTTCTGCATGATGGCTTTTGGCATATATTTTTCAATATGGTGATGCTGTTTTTTGGAGGCACAATGTGCTGCCGGTATCTTGGGACAAAGCGTTTTGGCTGGTTGTATTTCATTTGTGGTATTGTTGGAGGACTTTTCTTTTTGATGATATACAATTTGTTTCCGGTGGGGAGGGTCCATTCGTCGCAACTTGTAGGGGCTTCTGCCGCCATCCTTGGCGTTATTGTGGCCGTGGCGGTATACAATCCTAACCAGGAAGTCGACGTGTGGATGGTGCGAACATTTCCTATCAAGTTGAAATGGATAGTGTTGGCACTCATTGTTATAGATTTGCTGACAATACCCAAGTCAAATGCCGGTGGGCATGTGGCGCATATAGGAGGAGCGTTGTGCGGAGCTGTTTATGTTATAGTTATGCGATGGCTGGCGGAGCGAAAAACAAGAGTGCGCCATAAAAGGGATAAACGAGCCACCCGCGACCAGCGACCACTTAGCGACGAAGAATATAACCGCCGTCGCGCTGCCGAGCAGAAGCGTATTGACGAGATATTGGACAAGATATCACGTTCGGGATACGAAAGTCTGAGCAGAGAGGAGAAAGAGATACTGTTCAGGTATAAGTAGCCGCTGGATTAATTATTTTTAATGTTGGTATAGATAAAACATAAAGAACTGTGATTGGAAAGATAATAAAAATAATATTCATCATTGTCAATTTTTTGCTTGTCGCGCTGATGGTTTGCTCTACATTGGCAGGGCACAAACCACCGTCGAGCGACATGATTTTCTCGCTGCTAAGCTATTTTTATCTTTATCTGGTGTTTGCCAATGTGATATGTGTTGTTATATGGCTGGCATGTGGTAGCAAGTGGTTTTTGTTGTCGCTGGTGGCTATATTGGCACGTTGCGGTTTTTTGCCATTATATTTCCAGATAGGAGGAACCGAGACAGTAGAGGAGGGCTCGGATGGAAACGTGCCGATGGTGAAAGTGTTGTCGTTCAACGCGCATCATTTCCATGGGGTAGAGTATGACGTCGCTCTTACCGATTCAAACATGCTTCTTTTTCTGGACATAGTAGACAACGAGAATCCCGATGTGCTGGCAATGCAAGAGTATATAGGTCGAGGCGACACCGTTCATCTTACCGAGAGATTGGAGCAAAGAGGATACCGCCACATGACATCGGGATATGAGAGTGGCTCCATCACAGGAGAGGTTATATTCTCGAAACTGCCCATAGTGCGAGTGGCTCGTATTGACGGGCCTACAAAGTTGTGCACAAGCATATTGTGGAACAGCGACACATTGAGACTCTTTTGCTTGCATTTGAACTCGTATGGTCTTGACACCAGCGACAGTAGGCACATACACAACATATCGCACGGCACAATGGATAGCCTTACCGGACGCAGCACCCTAAACAAGTTCAAGGAGACAATACTCGCCCACGAACAAGAGTGGAACACTCTGAAGCCGATATTTGAAAGTCGGGATAATCTGACAATTGTTGCCGGCGATTTCAACGAGACACCGGCGTCATATTTTTATCAGCAATGCCGCAAATACTATAAGGATAGCTATTGTGAGGCAGGTCAAGGTTTCTGCACCACATATCATGGCACTTTTACAAAGAGCAGACGTGCGACATTTCCATCATACCGTATTGATATGCTGTTGCATACGGAAGATATGGAAGCTGTGGCATATAAGCGTATAAAGACAGAGATATCAGACCATTATCCGATTGTTGTAACATTAAAGCAAAAATAATGAGGAAAGAGGAACGATACAGACGGTTGATAGCCTATTTCGAGCAAGCCATGCCCAAGGCAGAGAGTGAGTTGCATTACGAGAACCCATTCCAGCTCCTTGTGGCGGTGATGTTGTCGGCACAATGTACCGACAAAAGAGTGAATATGGTTACACCGGCGTTGTTCAAAGCCTATCCCGACGCCAAAACCATGGCAGTTGCCTCGGTGGATGAGATATTGGCATATGTGAAGTCGGTGTCGTATCCCAACAGCAAAAGCGCACATTTGAAAGGCATGGCAGAGAAGTTGGTTTCGGATTTTGGCGGGGTGGTTCCTGATGATGTTGACAAGTTGCAGACGTTGCCAGGAGTGGGACGCAAAACAGCCAATGTCGTTGCCGCAGTCGAATTCAACCAATCTGTAATGCCAGTCGACACACATGTGTTTCGAGTGTCGGAGCGCATAGGGTTGACGACCAACTCAAAAACTCCTTTGCAGACAGAGCTCACCCTCGAGCAGAATTTTCCGCCCGAGAAGATCCCCGTTGCCCATCATTGGCTCATTCTTCATGGTCGTTATGTATGTACCGCGCGCAAACCCCATTGCCAGCAATGTGGCATTAGTGACATTTGCCGCTATTATGCCCGAAAGAAACGAGAGCAGGAAAGATGACAGGAGCATGCCAGAAAGAAAAGCATAGTTCCGCATAATGATACCTTTTTTATAGTACAAATTCATAAACAACATCTCATCAATGATATTCACCTCCCCTTTGTTCCTAATAGGTCTTGTGGCTATGGCAATCCCGGTGATTGTCCATCTCTTCAATTTCCGCCGATATAAGAAGATATACTTTAGCAATGTCGACAAATTGGAGGAAATGCAGTCGGAGACACGCCGCCAGTCGACATTGCGGCAGATACTCATCATGGTGGCGCGTATGATGGCGATAGCTTTTTTGGTGCTTGCTTTCGCCCAACCGGTGATAAACAGAAGCGACAAGGCGGTGAGGGCAGGAGGCAACGACGTTGCTGTTTTTATCGACAACTCGTTCAGCATGCAAAACACAGATGGCAATGGCCCGATAATAGAAAAAGCCAAGGCCAAGGCCCGCGAGATAGTGTCTGCTTATGGAGAGAGCGACAGGTTTCATTTGATGACATGCGATGTTGAGGGGCGCCATTTCCATTGGCTTAGCAAAGAAGAGATGCTTACAATGATTGACGAGGTAGAGCCAGGAAGTGCGTCGCCATCACTATCGTCGATGATAGAACGCCAACGTGATTTTGTTCGCGGAGGTAGCGGAGAGAACAAAGAGATCTTTGTGATTTCAGATTTTCAGACTTCGGTGGCTGACATCGACAATTTTGAGAGCGACAGTAATATAGCCCTGACGTTAGTGCCTCTTAAGCCCGCGGAGCTAGAGAATGTCTATGTCGACTCGGTGGCTTTGGGGGCACCGGTATATTATCGAGGCAATACCGTTGAGACAGAGGTATGGATACGAAACGACGGCAGTGAGAACCTTGAAAGTGTGCCAGTAACGCTTTATGTCAATGGGCGACAGCGAGCTGTTGCCACCGTCGACCTGCCAGCCGAGGGTAGGACGGCACTGACGATGCCGTTTACTGTGGACGCGACAGGAGTGTTGGATTGTCGAGTAGAATGCAGCGATTATCCCGTTGTTTTTGACGACAGCTATTTTTTTACGCTCAACATAAGAGATTATATAAAAGGTCTTATTGTAGAAGGCATTACCTCCAATGTGTTTTTGACACGCCTGTTTGATGGCGACACAGCGGTGAAAATGCAGACAATGAGTGTGCAACAGATGGATTTCAGCCGTATAGAGGGCAACGATGTGGTAATCCTAGACGAATTGCCATCGTTGTCGTCGGGTATGGTACAGTCGTTGCGAAGCTTTGTTGATGGAGGAGGAACCATTGTCGTGGTTGTTGCCGACAATGCCGACAAGGAAAGTTATAATGCTGCGCTGACGCAGTTTGGCGCTCCGGGATTGGAACAGCAGCACAAAGGCCGAGTGGCGGCGGGGACGGTAAGTATGGACAATGCCCTGTATCGCAACGTCTTCAATGGTCGCAATAGTGAGATGGAGCTGCCCACGGTTGTCAACTATTGGCGACTGGCGAAATCGTCATCGACACTTTACGAGCCTATTATCACGCTTGCCAATGGCGATGTCTATGTGAGTGCGACCATGTGCGGAGCAGGTCGTATATACCTTATCGCCGCGCCCTTGCGCGACGAGCATACTGATTTTGTCCGTCAAGCTCTTTTTGTGCCAACGTTGTACAATATGGCGCTGTATAGTGTACGACCGTCATTGCCGGCGGTTTCGATGGGTAGTGGCGACCCCGTGCCTCTCTCGCAACGCTATGACGGAAAAGAGACCGTCCACCTTGTGTCGGCACAATCGTCGATACAGGGCAAGGACAGTAGCGCCACAAAGTTTGACGTAATTGCCGACATAAGAATGGTTGGAGGGATGAGTAATTTGGTGCCTCACAGCGGATTGCATGAGGCGGGCAACTACTGGCTTCAGTATGACGGAAAAACAGTAGAGGGAGTGTCGTTCAACTATTCCCGTCTCGAATCGCAGATGAGATTCCTGGAGAGGAGTCAGATAGTGTCGTTGCTGAAAGATTACAACTTGGACAACATATCTGTTGTCAACAATGTGGACAAGCCCTTGGACAGCTATTTGAAGGAGCGCATGGATGGCAAGCAATTGTGGCGCATGTGTCTGGTGTTTTCTTTGCTTATGCTTCTTGCTGAGATACTGTTGATACGAATTCCGAAAAAGAAAAAATCCAAAGGAGCCGACCGCACACAAGGAGACGAGTAAGTGGAGTTTGAAGTTTCGACTATTGCCATTAAACTCTAAAACCGTTACTAAGAGATTTTCAACTAAAAATAAACCTTATTGCCCGTGTTGATAGAAACAAAAAATATAGAAAAAAGTTTTGGCAGCCATTGTGCATTGCGCGACGTAAGTGTCGGCGTTAAAGAGGGCTCGGTCTTTGGCCTTTTGGGCCCCAATGGCGCAGGCAAGACTACCCTTATCCGACTTATAAACCAGATTATTTTTCCGGACAAAGGAGAGATATTGTTTGACGGACGTGCTATGACGGGAGATGACGTGCGAGAGATAGGATATCTGCCTGAGGAGAGAGGATTGTACAAAAAAATGAAAGTTGGCGAGCAGGCAGTATATTTGGCTCGTCTAAAGGGATTGTCGAGTCATGATGCGACAGTAAGGCTTAAACGATGGTTTCAGAAATTTGAGATAGAGGAATGGTGGAATCGCACCGTTGACCAGTTGTCGAAGGGTATGCAGCAAAAGATTCAGTTTATTGTTACCGTGATACATGACCCCAAACTACTAATCTTTGATGAGCCTTTTAGCGGTTTTGACCCTGTCAATGCGACATTGTTGAGGAACGAGATAGTAGATTTGCACAAAAAAGGAGCTACGATAATATTGTCCACCCACAATATGACCTCGGTCGAGGAGTTGTGCGACGACATTGCGCTGATAGATCATTCCCATGTTGTTTTGCATGGCAATTTCAGAGAGATAAGGAAGACGATGAGCACAAACCAGTATGAGGTTGCCGTCGACGCCAGCGAGAACGAGGTGTTGACGACAAAATTGCCCACTTGGTGCCATCTGGTAAGCCATGCTGGCGGCGAAGGGGGGGAGCATTCCTATAGATTCAAGCTTGACGAAGAGAAGAAAGCAAATGATTTGGTTGAGTTGTTGCTTACGAGGTGTCGGCTGCAGTCGTTCCGCGAGGTGCTGCCATCGATGAATGACATCTTTATAACCACGGTGACGAGAAAGGAGGCAAGGCAATGAATAAGATACTGTTAGTTATTCAGCGAGAATACACAACCAGGGTGCGCAAGGTGTCGTTTTGGCTTTTGACACTTTTGGTGCCAATATTGCTTGCGGCGCTGTATGCCATACCGATATATATGGCATTGAAGCCACAAGACCGAGTTGTGGTGCTTGTTGCCGACGAGTCGGGTGTTTTTGGCGGACTTGACCGAGATGACGCCAGTCGCGGCGACAGCCGTTTTGTTTCCAACGACGTGGTAGAATACCGATATGCGGCATCGCTCGAATACGCGCGCCGAGTTATGGACAAGGACGAGGATGTGAGCGCCATACTATATGTGCGCAGTAGAGCCAGCGAGGCAATTCCCACCGATGCATGTCTATACTACAAGAGTGATTTGCCCACACAGCAGACGCGCTATGATGTGGATATGCAGCTGCAGCGCATACTTCGCAATCGACTGTTGCAAGCGCATGGCATAAGCGACGATGAGTATGCTCTGATTTCAGGTACAAAGATCAACTTGCGCACCGAGGATATGGAGACAGGGCGAGAGGCTTTTTTGGGTGTGAAGACGGCATTGGGGCTTGTGCTTTCATTGCTTATATATGTTGCGATATTCATGTTTGGCTCACAGGTGATGCGAGGGGTGGTGGAAGAAAAGTCAAGCCGAATTGTCGAGGTGGTGGTGTGCTCGGTAAAGCCGTTCCAGCTAATGATGGGCAAGGTGATAGGAATAGCCTTGGTTGGGTTGACACAATTCCTGATGTGGGTAATGCTGACAGGCGTAGCCCTGGTCGGCATTCAGGCGGGGAACAGAGACCTCTTTGGAGCGGCGCAGCAAAAGCATGCAGTTACAGAGATAGCCACCAAGGGGAGTGAGGCGACGGCACAGATGAGCCTTTCGGGCGATATGGCCGATGTACCACAGATGGTAGAGGGCATTGCCGCAATAGATTTCGGAGCCATAGTGCCGGCATTTCTCTTCTTTTTCATCTTTGGATATTTGCTTTATGCGACCCTTTTTGCTGCCGCTGGCGCCATGAGCGACAATGACACTGACACACAGTTGTTCTCGTTGCCGTTGACGGTGCCTTTGTTGCTGGTGTTGCTGCTTATGCCAACCATTGTCGACTCGCCGTCGGGAGGATTGAGTGTGGCGTTGTCGCTAATACCATTCACATCGCCGGTAGCCATGATGTTGCGCATACCCTTTGGAGTGCCGCTATGGCAGATATGGTTGTCGATGGCCCTAATAGTCGTGACATTTCCGCTATGCACGTGGATGGCGGCCAAAATATACAGCAAATCGATATTGAGATTCAATCTTTTGGCTACGTGGCGCCAGCGTCGAAAAAAAGATGTGGGTGAGGAGAGATAGGAGAGGTATGGAAATGAGAGTTGCGGTTGCCGAATAGCGAGTTGTAACAAATTGATAATTATTTCTTTCTTAAAAAATATTAAATTATCTGAAATTTTTTTCTTTCATGTCGCAAAAAGTTTGTAATTTTACGCCCAGTAAAAAATGAAAGAAAAACGTTGGATAATAAGGAAAGATTATGATATAGAGGTTGTTGACAAACTTGCGGATTCTTTGGGCGTGGACAAAATTATTGCCACGCTGCTTGTAGAGCGTGGCGTTACTACTTTCGACGAAGCTAAAAAATTCTTCCGTCCGGGTTTAAACCAACTTCACGATCCATTTCTGATGAAAGATATGGACCGTGCTATTGCACGCATTAATGAAGCTATCCGTAAAAAGGAGCGCATGCTGATATATGGCGACTATGACGTTGACGGCACATCGGCAGTGGCATTGGTTTACAGCTATTTCCATACGCTCCACATGAACATCGACTTCTATATTCCTGATCGCGATACCGAAGGATATGGCATATCCTTCAAAGGTATCGACTATGCAAAAAGTACAGGTGTAAAGTTGATTATCGCGCTTGACTGTGGTATAAAGGCTGTAGAACAGGCTGATTATGCCAACAGTCTTGGCATCGACATTATAGTTGGCGACCACCATTTGCCTGGCGACACGCTGCCACGTTGCTGTGCTGTGCTTGACCCCAAGAGAGAAGACTGTCCCTATCCCTACAAGGAATTGTCGGGGTGCGGCATAGGTTTTAAGATTGTTGAGGCATACATGGAGCAAAAGATTGGAGTGAGATTGTGTGACGCGGACAGCGAATTGACGTTGTCGCAGAAGAAAAACATGGAAATGCTGAAGCTGAAGCTTTTGCGTTACCTTGATTTGGTGGCTGTTAGTATTGCAAGTGATATTGTCCCCATGACGGGAGAAAACCGAGTGCTAGCCACTTTCGGACTTAAGGTGATAAACACATGTCCCCGTCCGGGTTTGGAGGCTATACTCACCTATGGCCATATAGAGCCGCGCAGCAAAGAGGATCGCACTATAAATCCCGAGAAGGACTCGTATTTTGTCAAGGATTTGAACATAAGCGATTTGGTGTTTTTGGTGGGTCCTCGTATCAATGCCGCAGGACGTATACATAGCGCTTTTGACTCGGTGAGGTTGTTGTTGGCAGAGAATCGAGAAATAGCCTCAAAGCTTGCCGAAGAGATAAACAACTACAATTCGGAGCGCAAGGATTTGGACACACAAGCCACGGAAGAGGCCCGTCGCAGGTTGGAAAGCGACTCGACGCTGGCCGGCCGTCACTCTATTGTGCTGTTTAGCGAGGATTGGCATCGCGGCGTTGTCGGCATTGTTGCCTCGCGATTGGTGGAATCATATTATCGTCCGACCATAGTGCTCACCCGCTCGACCGACGATTTGTATGTTGGGTCGGCGCGAAGCATAAAGGAGTTTGACATTCATGCCGCTTTGGAGGAGTGTAGCGACTTGCTAGAGCACTTTGGTGGTCATAAGAGTGCCGCAGGAGTCTCTCTTCGACCGGAGAATTTCGACATCTTTGTGCAGCGTTTTGAGGAGATAGTTTCCCGAACGATGCCGCCGGAAGCTACGGTGCCAGAGATAGAGATAGACGCCGAATTGCGTTTTTCGGATATCACGCCTAAATTTCTGCGCATACTGAAGCAATTCTCGCCTTTTGGTCCTGACAACAATGTGCCGGTGTTCGTTACCCGCCATTTGGAAAGCAATCCATTGCAGCCGCCACGCGTGGTTGGAGTTAATCACTTGAAATTCTCGGCGCTCTCATCCGACAGCCCCACCGCCTATCCGGCAATAGGGTTCCAGCTGGGCGAATACTACCATCGCGTAAGCCGTCAGGAGATGTTTGATGTGGCGTATCAGCTAGAGGAAAACTTTTGGCGAGGCAAGACAGAGACACAACTCAACGTCAAGGATATTCGCTTTACAGATTGAAAGACTCAAGGTAGAGCACGTAATATAGGAGAGTGGCCTAAATGACCGCTCTTTTTTTGTGAGTTTTTTATTGGATTGGAGGGCTATGAGTCCGCTATGAGTTCGCTATGAGTCCGCTAAGGGTACCTTGTGAGGAGGCGCGTGATGGAGGATAATCCTACGGGGAAAAACGAGACGAAAAAAAGACAGGGAAGGGGGAAAGGAGCATAGGAGGGTCTGTTCTGTCGGATGGTAGAGCGACTGGTATGAGAATGGTCGGGAAGGCCGACCGTGGTGAGCCATGCAGACTTTAGAGGAGACGGTCGCCGCAGAAGTCCTTGCGCTTGCATTTAGGGCATTGAGCACCTTGCCAAATTCTGTCGAGGTGGTCGGCTGCGGCATCGACCAGGGAGGGTTCGTCGGTAAGAATGCCGGCTTCGAAGTTGCGGTTGTCGTCGCCTTTCATACCAATGCCGGCGCCGGTGAGGTTGGCCGAGCCGATATAAGCCACGGAACAGTCGAAGATCATTATTTTGAAATGCACACGAGGACAAAGCCTGCGTTCCAGATTGGCCCACAAGCCAGGAAACTTGTCGAAATCGTCGCGGAAATTGTCGCCGGGTTCCTTGGCGTGCAACAGCCTTATGTCGACGCCACGCTCGAGGAGCTTGTTGAGGACAGAGAGGAACGGGACAACCATTTTCCCGCTTTCGACATAGAGATCCTTAAGGTCGGCAGTAGCAATCCAAAGGTCGTGCTTGACCTTGTCGCAAAGCGAGAGGACGTCGGAGTAATGGTATCGGTCGGCGATGTACTTAATCATTAAACTTACGCTATGTTGCTAGAAAGAGATGCCGTGACGCTAGAAATAATAGCCGAGAGAGACGGCATAGATGTTCTCTTTGGCGTTGGGAAGGCCGCTGCTGGTGTCGAACAATTTGTTGAACTGGCCGAAATAGGTGCCGGTCAGCTGCCAATTGCCGCCGACTCGGATGCCGATATTCCAAACTAGGCCGAAGTGGTTTTTGTTGATATCGAAGGAGGGCAAGGAGGCCGGACGTACGCCATAGGAATCACCGCCCAAGAGACGGGCGTAGTAGCATCCAAGACCAATGTGGACGCCGAAACCCGTCTTGAAGATGCCCAATTGCAGCGAGGCGGGAACCATGATGGAGTGCTGCTCCATACCAAAGCCCGGGCTGTAGGCGTCGTTGGCGAAAGGCAGGTGACAATGAGAGAAGCTGTACAAAATGTCGGCGTGGAGTTTGAAGTTTTTGCTGATTTTATATTGCAGCATTATGCCGCTTTGGAACCCCAGGTAAGGTTTGCCTTCGAAGGAGGCGTCGGGGTATTCCAGGTTGCAATGGTTGTAGCCGGCGGCGAGGCCAATCTCGAAATCGCTTTGGTGGTGTTTTTTTGCCAGATTGCCAGAAGCCAGATTGTTATGGCGTTGAGAAGCTTTTATTGTGAGAGCCACAATGTAGTCGGTTATGCGATCCAAGCCGTTGTAGTCGATAAGATCGGCATCGTCCTCGGGTTTATGGTAAGGAGATTTAAGACCAGTAGTGACCGCGATAGTGGCAATGCCGGCCTCGGCGAAAGGCTCGGTGTCGGTGGCGGTAAAGAGAGATTTCTCGAAAGGAACAAGTTTTACCTTCAGGTCGCTGCCTAGTTTGTCGGGAGAGAGCAGCTCATTGGCGTCGGCAACGGTTTTGGAGCCTTCCATTACAAGGTAGCCGTTGGCGTTGTACCATCCCACCATGTCGACGCTGAGCATAAGCTTGACCTTGTCGAGCATGTTGTGGGCTTTTAATTGCGCAACCATTTGTGAAGAGCCAAAGAGTCCGATTTCCTCGGCGTCGAAGGCACAGATGATAACGCTGCGCTTCAACTCCGATTTCTTATTGATCAGCTGGCGAGCGACCTCAAGAACACAGGAGGAGCCCGACGCATTGTCGTCGGCGCCATTGTAAATTTTGTCGCCCTTGACGCCAACATGGTCGTAGTGAGCGCCGATGACGATGTATTCGTTTTTAAGTACTGGGTCGCTTCCCTCAATGAGGCCAATGAGGTTGCAGAAAGAGTTTCCGGCAGACATTGGTTGGGCTTTGACAAAGGGGTCGTCGTAGTTGTTGTTCCAAAGGGGAATCATGCCCATTTGACGCCATTGCCGGCGGATGTATTCGGCGGCGCGGCGGCCGTCGTCGGTGCCGGCGGCACGACCACGAAGACTGTCGGCGGCGAGAGTGTAGAGATGTTTTTCCAACCTTTGTCGTTGGGAGTTTTGAGCGATGGAGACGCCGCAAATAGCTACAGCGGCAATAAGCAATAATACATTTTTCATGTTAAAGAGAACGAAGTTTCGGCTATTTTATTTCTTTGTCTATAAAATTTTTAAACAGATTTTGCGTTAAGTAAGAAATAAAAGCAAGTAGCCGCGATAAGTTCTATTTCCAGAACCTTTCGGGCGATTGTAATTCTTTCATATTTAAGTGTTTTTATTATGGCAGACGACAAAAAGATTATTTTCTCAATGGTTGGAGTAGGCAAGCTGATTCCCCCAAGCCGTCAGATATTGAAGGATATCTACCTCTCATTTTTCTATGGAGCAAAGATAGGTATTATAGGTCTTAACGGTAGCGGCAAATCCTCGTTGCTGAAGATTATTGCCGGTGTTGACAAGGATTATCAAGGCGAAGTGGTGTTCTCGCCCGGATACAGCGTAGGATACCTAGAACAGGAACCCAAACTCGACGATAGCAAGACCGTGAAAGAAGTGGTGCAAGAGGCTGTGCAAGATGTTGTTGACTGGCTGAAGGAATATGAGGAGGTGAACAACGCATTTGCCGACCCCGATGCCGATTTTGACAAACTCTGTGAGCGGCAGGGAGAGCTGACAGAGCTGCTAGAGCAGCATGACGCATGGAATCTCGACAGCCGCCTAGAGCGTGCTATGGACGCCCTGCGCTGTCCCGAGGAAGACCAGTTGGTGAAGAATCTCAGCGGTGGTGAACGTCGCCGTGTGGCTCTGTGCCGCCTGCTGCTGCAGGAGCCCGACATACTGCTCCTGGACGAGCCCACCAACCACCTTGACGCCGAAAGTATAGAATGGCTTGAGCATCACCTGCAGCAATACAAAGGCACCGTTATTGCCGTCACGCACGACCGCTATTTTCTTGATAATGTCGCCGGCTGGATACTCGAGCTGGATAGAGGCGAAGGTATTCCGTGGCAAGGCAACTACAGCTCGTGGCTGGATCAGAAGACCCAGCGTCTGGCAATGGAAGAAAAGCAAGAGAGCAAACGACGCAAGACTCTGCAGCGCGAGCTGGAATGGGTTCGTATGGCGCCCAAGGCTCGTCACGCAAAGGGTAAAGCACGTTTGGCCGCATACGACCGTATGATGAACGAAGATGTGAAAGAGAAAGAGCAAAACCTGGAAATCTTTATTCCCAACGGTCCTCGTTTGGGTACCAAAGTGCTTGAGGTTGAGGGTGTGAGCAAATCGTATGGCGACAAACTATTGTATGAGAATCTCACATTCTCGCTGCCGCCTGCCGGCATAGTGGGCGTTATAGGTCCCAACGGATGCGGAAAGACGACCCTGTTCCGTCTTATTATGGGGCTCGAGAAACCCGACACAGGCACCTTTACTGTGGGAGAGACAGTCAAGATAGGCTATGTCGACCAACAACATGTGCAGATAGATCCAGAGAAATCGGTTTGGGAAGTGGTCAGCGAAGGCAACGAGCAGATACAGATGGGCGGACGCCTGGTGAACAGCCGCGCCTATATATCACGATTCAATTTTAGCGGCAACGACCAAAGCAAGAAAGCCGGAGTGCTTAGTGGCGGCGAGCGTAACCGCCTACATTTGGCGTTGACCTTAAAGAGCGAAGCCAATGTGCTGCTCCTTGACGAGCCCACCAACGACATCGACGTCAACACAATGCGAGCCCTAGAGGAGGGCTTGGAGAACTTCGCCGGATGTGCTGTTGTCATCAGCCACGACCGCTGGTTTCTTGACAGAATATGCACCCATATTCTTGCATTCGAAGGCGACTCGCAAGTGTACTTTTTTGAAGGCAGTTATTCCGAATATGAGGAAAACCGCAAGAAACGCTTAGGCGACGACACACCACATCGTTTCCACTACAAGAAACTGCAGTAGAGTGTTGGAAGCAGAAGTTGCCGCGAGGCATATAACAAAGCCTTGGGCAACTGCGTTTCTATTAAAGAAAGTAGAACATACAACTACCGATCAATGAGAAGAATCTTTTTATTATTGTTTTTGTTCCCAAGTGTCTTGTTGGCGCAGCATAATAGGCAAGAGCTTGTCCAACCCAATTACGACAGCTACAACCTTCGGTTTTGGCCTAAAGAGATGACTGTGGTGCAGAAATATGACAAAGGCAACGATATCACATTTCAAGAAATATATCGATTTGACTCGGTAGGCAACCTTACAGAATATCGCAAACAAGGCTTTGGTGGAGAGAAAGTCACCCGTTATCCCTTGACGATGGAGGATGTGAGCCGAAACAAATTGTATGTTTTTGACTATGATGGTGATGTGTTGGAGATGAGACAGTTTAATTTGAAAGGCGAGTTGTACAGCACGACCCATTGTATCTATGCCGAAGGGGGCAATCTGGTGCAAAGTATAGAGTATACCTATCATGCCGACAGCGGAATGGTTACCCGCCGGACGGTGTCGTACTACGACAAAAGAGAACGTCTTAAGAAGGTGGATCAATATACAGCCGACGAATTGCTACTGTGGAGCGAGAAGCGCAAATATGACCGTCACGGCAACCTGGAGAAACGCACACAGACCTTTTTCAACGACGACGAGAAAGAGGTGACGGTAGAGAAGAGAAAATACACTTACGACAAACACAGGAACTGGACGCAATGCCTCTATATATTGAACGGCAAACAGATGTACACAATAGAGCGCAAAATAGTTTATTACGGAGAATGACAATGGTGACAGAAAGAGTTTTATGGCTGCTGAATGCAGCCATAACTGTTTGCTATAGTTGAGACTGGGTGAATTGTTGATAAATAATGACATATTCTGACTCGTTTTTTGGATTATTATTGCTATTTTTACACTTTCAAAAATAATCCAATCTTTGTTGTAGTATGCCTTATTTCACCCATTTACATGTTCACTCGCACTTTTCTATCCTCGACGGAATGTCGAAAGTGCCCGACTTGATAAAAAAATGCAAAAAAAACGGAATGTATGCAATGGCCCTTACCGACCACGGCAACATGTACGGTATTAAAGAGTTGGTGGACAATGTTAAAAAAGAGAATGGGAAGGTAAAGGACCAGATCAAGGATGCAGAGGCCGAGAAAGCTAAAATAGAGGCCCTGATAAAGGCTGTGGAAAGTGGCGAGCCGCAACCGGAGCCGTCGCAGGAGGAGAACGCGACGCCACCATTGACATTGGAGGAGCTACAGACAAAGTTGACGGAGTTGAACGCGCAGGTGGAAAGTTTGAAACAGCAGATATTTAAACCTATCATAGGCATAGAATCCTATTGCGCGCACCGCACCCTTTACGACAAAGACTCGAACGTCAAGGAGTATGACCCCGAGACGGGACGAGAGCGAATAATGGACCGCAGCGGATGGCATATCATACTGCTGGCCAAAAATAAGCAAGGCTACCGCAATCTCTGCAAGCTGTCCAGTATAGCCTTTACGGAGGGATTCTTTTACAATCCCCGTATCGACCACAATCTGCTAGAGCAGTATCACGAGGGAGTGATTTGCTGCTCGGCATGTATAGGAGGTGAGATACCCCAAAAAATTATGAAAGGCGACATAGAGGGCGCCGAAGAGTCGGTGAGATGGTTTAAGAACCTCTTCGGCGATGATTTTTACCTTGAGCTGCAGCGCCACAAAACCGACAAGCCCAACGCCGCCTACGATACCTATGATAAACAACAGAAAGTCAACGCCTATCTGTTACAATTTGCAGAGAAATACAACATAAAATATATTGCCACCAATGATGTCCATTTTGTTGAGGAGGAGCACGGAGAGGCTCACGACCGCCTGATATGCCTGTCGACCAAGAAAGACCTCGACGATCCCAACAGAATGCATTATACCAAGCAAGAGTGGCTGAAAACACCTGACGAGATGGCTGCTGTTTTTGCCGACTTGCCGGAGGCATTGGAAAACACGCGTGAGATTGCCGACAAAGTAGAGGTTTTCAGCATAGACAGCGACCCCATAATGCCTGTTTTCGACATTCCTGCAAGTTTTGGCACAGAGGAGGAGTATCGCAGTCGCATTACAGAGAAAGAGCTCTTCGACGAATTTACACGCAACGAGAAGGGCGAGGTGGTGATGAGCCAGGAAAAGGCTGAAGACAAAATCAAGAAGCTTGGAGGCTACAACAAATTGTACCGCATCAAGTTTGAGGCCGACTATCTGGCCAAGCTTGTGTGGGAAGGGGCGCACAAACGCTATGGAGAAGAGCTCACGGAAGAGCAGAAGGAGCGGATCATTTTTGAGTTGCACACCATCAAGACCATGGGTTTCCCAGGTTATTTCCTTATTGTTGCCGACTACATTCGCGGAGCGCGCGAGGAACTAGGCGTCAGCGTGGGTCCTGGGCGTGGATCGGCGGCAGGCAGCGTGGTGGCCTACTGTCTGTGGATTACCGATATCGATCCCCTCAAATATGACCTGCTTTTTGAGCGTTTCCTGAATCCCGACCGAATATCGCTTCCCGATATTGATGTCGACTTTGACGATGCCGGACGAGGAAAGGTGTTGGATTGGATTACTGAGAAATATGGCAAAGAAAAGGTGGCACACATTATCACATACGGCACAATGGCCAGCAAATCGGCCATAGCCGATGTGGCGCGAATACAGAAGATACCCCTTTCGACGGTGGCACAGATAAAAAGCTATATACCGGATAGAGGCTTCCCCGAGAACATCAAAGACGAGAAGGGCAAGTCGCCTAAGGTCAATTTGAAAAACTGCTATAAATATGTGCCCGAGTTGCGCCAGATAATGGAGGGAGAGGACTCGGAATTGAAGGAGGTGCTGACCTACGCCGAAGAGCTTGAAGACACCAACCGCCAGACAGGCATTCACGCCTGCGGCGTTATTATTGGAGCCGACGACCTTACCAATTTCGCACCCATGTGCACTATCAAAGATAAGGACACCGACGAGGATGTTCTTGTCACCCAATATGATGGGCATGTGGTAGAGACGGTGGGACTTATAAAGATGGACTTCCTAGGTCTCAAGAACCTTACCATCATCAAGGATGCCCTAAACAATATCAAACGTCGCAACAATGTCGACATCGATATTGACCATATACCTATCGACGACGAACTGACCTATCAACTATTCTGCGACGGCAACACCGTAGGCACATTCCAGTTTGAGTCGGCGGGAATGCAGAAATACCTTCGCGAATTGCAGCCACATGTTTTCGAGGACCTGATAGCAATGAACGCACTCTACCGTCCAGGTCCTATGGAGTATATCCCAGACTTTATCGATCGCAAACAGGGACGCAAACCCGTGGAGTACGACATCCCGTGTATGGAGCAGTACCTCAAAGATACCTATGGCATCACGGTGTATCAGGAGCAGGTCATGCTATTGTCACGCCAGCTGGCGGGATTCACTCGCGGACAGAGTGACACTTTGCGCAAGGCTATGGGTAAGAAGCAGATAGAGAAGATGAACGAGCTAGAGGTGCTATTCTATGAGGGAGGTGAGAAAAAGGGGCACCCTAGGGAGAAGCTCAACAAGATATGGGAAGACTGGAAGAAATTTGCCAGCTACGCTTTCAATAAATCGCATGCCACTTGCTATTCGTGGGTGGCATACCAAACCGCCTATCTTAAAGCCCATTATCCGGCAGAGTATATGGCTGCGGTGATGACATCGTCGCTGAGCGATATAACGCGAGTCACCGAGCTTATGGCCGACTGCAAGAAGAACAATATAGAGATTCTGGCACCCAGCGTCAACGAGTCGGAGATAAACTTCTCGGTCAACGAGCAGGGACAGATACGATTTGGACTTAGTGCCATAAAGGGCATGGGAGAAGCCGCAGCTCAGGCCATCATCGAAGAGCGAGAGAAGAACGGACCCTTTACGGACATTTTTGACCTCTTGGAACGCATAGACATGAAGACGGTGAACAGGAAGAACCTGGAGGTTCTGGTGAAATCGGGTGCTTTCGACCAGCTTAGCGGCATGCACCGCGCACAGTATCTGCACAAGGATGTGGAGGGAGAGATGGTGCCGTCGTATCTTGAGAAGTTGGTGCGTTGGCAGAGCCGCAAACGAGAGGCGGCAAGTGTGGCGCAGATGTCGATATTCGATGTGTCGGACGAGATGAAGTCGGAGGACCATCCTCCTATTCCGGAATGTGAGCCTTGGACGAGTGTGGAGCAATGCAATTACGAGAAGGAGGTGATAGGATTCTATATCAGCGGCCATCCTTTGGACGACTACAAGTATGAGATGGACAACTATGTCGATGTCAGCGTTGGAGCGCTCAACAACCTGGAGGCTTTGGTGCCGCGCCACGAAGTGTCGTTTGGGGGAATAGTCACCGAGGCCCAGTCGGGCATATCGCAGCGCACCGGCAAGCCCTACGGCAGTATGACTATAGAGGACTACCAAGGGTCGTATGAGCTGCGACTCTTTGGCGAGGACTGCCTCAAATACAAGGAGTATTGCCAGAAAGGGTTGTTTGTCTATGTCAAAGTTGAGATCAAACAGTTTACAATAAAAAAAGATGGCATAGAGTCGCGAAGCCCTGCACGTATTTATATCAAGAAAATCATGCCATTGGGTGATGTTGTGTCGGCATTTACTAAAACCATTAGTTTCCATATTGATATAGAGAACTTGACCGACGATTTTTGCAACAAGCTGAAGAAACTTGCCAACCAGAATAGAGGAGAAACCAAGCTGAATGTCACCGTTGACGACAAAGAGCATGAGATGTCGCTTTTCATGTCCTCCTCGAGCTTGAAGGTCGACCCAGCCACATTCGTTAAGCTTTTGGAGGATATGCCTGAGGTGAGCCGTGTTTCGTTGAATGGGAAAGTGTGATGATAGATGCGATGATGAGATGTGAACGCAGATAGATGCAACCGATAGTGATACTATAAAACCGCTTTGTCAATTGAAAGATATTAAACTAACAACAGAGGTGGCCACACCAAAGGCGAGATTTGGCATAGGATATGATGACGCTATGCTGCTCGTTGGCTCGTGTTTTACAGAAAACATGGGAGCGCGTTTGTCGGATTTGGGCTTCAAGGTCAATGTCAATCCTTTTGGCATAATGTACAATCCCCTTTCGATGGCCGATGCGCTAAGCCGCTGTTTGGACGGCAGAACGATAGGGGAGGGAGACCTTGTGGAGCGCGACGGACTTTGGCACTCATGGCTTCATCATGGCTGTTTTTCGCATGCCGACAAGGACGGATGCCTTCAGGCCTGCAATCAGGCAATTGAGGAGGCGCATGATTTTTTGGAGACATGCAATACGGTTATACTCACCTTTGGCTCGGGATGGCACTATAGGTTGAAATCGGATGGAAGAGTGGTGGCCAACTGTCACAAGGTGCCGGCGGCGAAATTCGAAAAGAGGCTGGCAACGGTGGAGGAGTCGCTAGGAGTGTGGAACCCATTGATGAAAAGGCTGCTTGAAGGTGGGCGTCGTGTGGTGTTGACTATCAGTCCTGTGCGACACCAAGCATACGGAGCTCACGGCAACCAACTGGGGAAGGCAGTATTGCTGCTTATGGTAGAAGAGTTGATGAGGAATTTTGAGTCGAAGGGATGTCTGGAGTATTTCCCATCGTATGAGATTGTTGTTGACGAATTGCGCGACTACCGCTTCTACGCCGACGATATGGCACATCCCTCATCGATGGCGGAGGAGATTGTGTGGAGGAGATTTCAGAATGTTTTTTTTGACGACAAAACAAAGATGAAGTGTGAGGCGGCGTATGATGAATTGCGTCGCAAAGCCCATAGGCCTTTAAGACCGGGCGAATGAGCTGAAATGGATATTAAATATAAGTAAAAATACATCAAACAGTTATGAAAAATATAGCTTTAGTAATGGGTGGTTTCTCGGGAGAACACCAGATCTCGATCAATAGCGGATGCCAAGTGTATGAGTCGCTCGACAAAAACAAATATAATGTATACAAGATTGTTGTGGGCGAGCTGACGAATGGTGTTATTGACCGCCAAAATTGGTATTGGCTGGCCGATAACGGGGAGCATCGCCCTATTGACAGAGGTGATTTCACGGTTGTTGACAATGGAGTCAAAGTGAGTTTCGACCTTGCTTTTATCATTATTCATGGCAATCCTGGCGAAAACGGAGTGCTGCAGGGCTATTTTGATTTGCTTGGCATAAAGTACACCACATGCGGGTTTTATACGTCGGCATTGACTTTCAACAAAGGCTATTGCAATCCTGTGGTGCGCAATTTCCATATTGTCAAGGTGGCGAAATCGCGTTTGTTTTATAAGGGGCAGAGTATAGATATGGCCGACATTGTGAATCGACTGGGGCTTCCCGTCTTTGTCAAACCCGCCTCGGGAGGCAGTAGTGTGGCGACAACCAAGGTGAAAAGAGTTGAGGATATTATGCCGGCCATCGAGGAGGCGTTCACGGAGGATGACGCAGTTTTGGTCGAGGAGTTCGTTCACGGCCGCGAGTTTGACTGCGGCGTAATGAAAATAAAGGGAAAGAAATATGTTTTCCCCATAACCGAGATTATTCCCAAGGGCGGGCATGAGTTTTTTGACTATGAGGCGAAGTATGACGGCTTTAGCGACGAGGTGACCCCTGCCGAGGTGGAGCCTGCTATTACCGAGCAAATACAGGATGTGTCGTCGAAGTTGTACGACCTGCTGGATTGCAGAGGTGTTGTGCGCTTTGATTTCATTTACAACACCGACCGCGACCGCCTGTATTTTCTTGAGGTCAACACCATTCCCGGCCAAAGTGCCGAAAGTATTGTCCCGAAGCAGGCGCGCGCTATGGGTATAAGCACGTCGCAGCTGTACGAGATGATTATCGAGGACGCGCTGGCATAAAAATAAGGGAGTAAGAGTACTGTCTGGGTACTATCAAAGTACTATCGAAGTACTATAAAAATGGCTAATAATAATTGAATATGGATAACGAAGTATTGAAATGTTTGCGTGAGCGTCGAAGTGTGCGCTCTTTCAAAGCGGAGCAGATTACCGATGAGGAGTTGCAGGCTGTGTTGGAGGCCGGCACATACGCTCCCACAGGAATGAATTGCCAAGATCCGTGGATTGTGGCTGTTCAAAACAGAGAGATTATAGATCAGCTTGTTAGGATGAACAAGCAATATACTCAGCAGGAGGGTAATCCCTATTACGACTCGCCGACAATAGTGCTTGTCTTCGCTTCACGTCCCGAGAAGTGGAAGAATGGCATGGCTGATGGGTCGCTTGTGCTCGGCAATATGATGAATGCCGCTCATGCTATAGGATTGGGGTCGTGCTGGATAAATCGAGAGCGAGAGATGTTTGACACCGAGGAGGGACGAGAGCTTATGGCACGACTTGGCCTTCCCGAGGGGTTGATGGGAGTAGGGGCTTTGTCGCTGGGTTATCCGGCCGCACCGTTGCGTCAGGCGCGTCCACGCAAAGAGAATTATTACAGGGTGATAAAATGATGGTTGCAGAACCTACAAGGCAGAGGTTGATAGAGCTTGCCGAGAGGTATGAGACGCCAGAGTTCATTGTTGGCGATCCATCGTGGTGGATGCATCAGGTGGAAGGCGACGAGAACCGGGAGACGATGGCTTTTTTGGCTTCGGCTCTTAGCTATGGCAGCCGAAAGCAGTTTATGCCCAAGATAGGGGAGCTGCTCGAGTGGTCGGGTGGCGAAGTGCATAGATGGGTGGCAGAAGGCGCTTTCGAGGAGCGGCTGAGGCAGGGCGACGAGAGTTGTTTTTACCGACTCTACAACAAGGATTGCATGAATGGGTTTCTGAGCGCATGCCGTGAGATGTTGCGGGAATACGGCACTATGGGGGATTTCATTCGCCGTAACGCTAGTGATGGCTATGCGGCGGTAGATGCCATTTGTTCGTTTTTCCGCAATTATGGATCGAGTAAGGTGATTCCTCAGAATACGTTGTCGGCATGCAAGCGGGTTTGCATGTTTCTAAGATGGATGGTGCGAGACAATTCGCCTGTGGATTTGGGTTTGTGGTCGGATTGCATAGACAAGGCCACATTGATAATGCCCCTTGACACACATGTGATGCAGCAGTCGGTGAAGTTGGGTTTGCTTTCTAGTTCGACAGCGTCGATGTCGGCCGCGCGTCGGCTGTCGGCGTCGATGTCGGAGGTTTTCCCCGGCGACCCATTGCGGGGCGATTATGCTCTTTTCGGATATGGTGTGATTTACGATTGAGGGCGAGGAAGGGTTGGTTTTGTTTTGTGTGACCGAGGGTGTGGAGGGTGTAAAGAATCCTTGTTTTTGCCGATAAAGAAATTTTTTTTTCAACATTTGTTTGTTGATTCAAAAAAAAGTTGTAATTTAGCGGTGTGAAAGGAGTGTGTTCCTTTAATCAAAATAGTGTAATAAACAATTAAAAAATAATAACATGGAAGCAAAAAAATCACAAAAGGCTGACCTTGAAAATAAGAAAGGACTGTTCCTTGAAATAGGTTTGGTGTCCATCCTTGCTCTTGTGCTTGTAGCTTTCAACCTTCGTAGTAGTGATGATACTGGAAGCGGAATGGATATGCGTATCATTAGCGAGGAAATGGAGGAGGAAATCATCCAAACTGAAGAAGAGCAGCAGCAGGAACCCGAGCCAGAACCAGAGCAACCCGAGCCTGAGGTTACCACAGAGCTTGAGATTGTGGACAACGAAGCCGAGATTCATAATGAGCTTGGTATTGTTGACGCTGGTGACGACGCCAACAAACAGCAGGAAGAGGTTGTTGTGACTGATGTTGATGAAGAACAGGCTGTTGTAGAGGATGAAATCTTCGTCTTCGTGGAGAAGAACCCCGAGTATCCCGGAGGAGAGGAAGCTCTCTACAAATTCCTTGGAGAGAACATTAAGTATCCTGATATGGCTCGCGACAACAACATCACAGGAACTGTGGTTGTGAAATTCGTCGTTGAGAAAGACGGTAGAATCACCAAAGCATCCATTCTCCGTGAAATTGGTGGTGGTTGCGGTAAGGAGGCTCTCCGTGTGATTAACTCGATGCCCAAATGGAGCCCGGGACAGCAGAGTGGTAAGCCCGTTCGTACCGAGTTTACTCTGCCGGTTCAGTTCCAACTTGAATAGTCGGAGTTTAAATATGCTGGCGGACGGTGGGTTGGCTCATTGTCCAATGGCATTGAATCAATACTATAATATAGGCGAACGCTTACTGTTCGCCTATATTGTTGTTTGCGTGGCATGGGTATGTTTGTCCCGTTAGCGGGAAGGGAGGATAACTGAGACGCGATGGTATTTTTTTCGATTGCCTACAGCTATTCGTAAACAGCATTTCATTAATTGTTAATAATAAATATCGCTCAAACTTTCGGTGATTTCTGTAAACAATCTCTCTGTCCAGTTCACGGGTGTGAACCTTTTTGATAACGTTACTTTCAATATCGGAGATAGAGACCGTATAGGTCTTGTTGGTAAAAACGGTGCTGGAAAATCGACGTTGCTGAAAATACTGTGTCATCAACAAGAGCCGGAGACAGGAACCATAGTGATGGCATCGGGACAAACAGTTGGCTATCTTCCTCAGGAGATGGTTCCCGACAGTATTGGTAGCGTGCTACAGGAGACGATGACGGCTTTCGACGAGATAGCGTCGTTGGAGCGTAGGCAGCAGAAGCTTAGCGAGGAAGTGGCAGAGCGTACAGATTATGAGTCGGCGGAATACGAACGTCTGCTCTCACAGCTCAACGAGGTTACTGAGCACATATCTTTGCTTGGCGGTTCGAACCGTCAGGAGATGGCCGAAAAGATACTATTGGGCTTGGGCTTCCGGCATAGCGATTTCAACCGATTGGTTGCCGAGTTTAGTGGCGGCTGGCAAATGCGAGTAGAGCTTGCCAAATTGCTTTTGCGCAAGCCTGATTTTCTTTTGCTTGACGAGCCTACCAACCATCTTGACATAGAGTCGATACAATGGCTTGAGAACTATCTTTCGACCTATATGGGCGCTGTGGTTTTGGTGTCGCACGACCGCACATTTCTTGATAATATCACAAAAAGAACCATAGAGATTACTGCAGGAAAGATATACGACTACAAGGTGCCATATTCCGAGTATGTTGTCCAAATGCAGGAACGCAGGGCGTCGCAGATGGCGTCGTTGACCAACCAGCAACGACAGGTGGCACAGATAGAGGCTTTTATTGAGAGATTTCGCTATAAGGCCACCAAGTCGAAACAGGTTCAGTCGCGCATAAAAATGCTTGAGAGGATGGAAGAGATAAAAGTCGACGAGGTGTCGACCGAGAGTATACATTTCCAGTTTCCTCCGGCGCCACACAGCGGCAAAATAGTCCTTGAGGCATCGCATTTGGGCAAGGCATACGGCGACAACCAGGTGTTTGACGGAGTGGATTATCTTGTTACGGCAGGTTCGAAGATAGCTTTTGTCGGCCGCAATGGCGAGGGCAAATCGACAATGGCGAAGATAATAGTGGGAGAGTTGGTCGACTATACAGGCACTTTCAAATTGGGACACCAGGTACAGATAGGGTACTATGCGCAGAATCAAGCTGCTATGCTTGATGGGGAGAAGACAGTGTTTCAAACCATTGACGATGCCGCTGTTGGCGATATAAGGCCAAAGATAAGAAATATTCTGGGGTCGTTTCTGTTTGACAACGACGACATAGACAAAAAGGTGAAGGTGCTTTCGGGAGGAGAGAAAGCTCGACTGGCATTGGCGAAATTGCTGCTAACACCATGCAATCTCTTGGTTCTTGACGAGCCAACGAACCATTTGGATATGGATTCGAAAGACATATTGAAAAATGCTTTGCTTCAATATACAGGCACTCTTATTGTCGTCTCGCACGACCGTGATTTTCTGCAGGGTTTGACCGATTCGTTGTTTGAGTTTCGCGAAGGAGGAGTGCATGAATTCAAGGGTGATATATTCGAGTTTCTTGACTATAGGAAGATGGAGCATCTAAAAGAGCTCGACAATGTGCAAAAAAAGAGATCGTCAGGAGAGGCCCAGGCGACTGTGTCGCAAAACAAATTGAATTATCAGCAATCGAAAGAGCGCGAGCGCGAGTTGCGCAAGCTAAGGGGCAACGTTTCCAAAATAGAAAAGGAGATAGCCGAAATAGAGGAGAGGATAGCTCAGAAGGAGGCACTACTTTCGGGAGGAGACACAGCGTCGCAGGGCGCCGATTTCTTCAGCGAGTATCAGTCGATGAAAGAGGAGCTTGAAGCCAAAATGTCGGAATGGGAAGAGGCCTCTGTTGAGCTGGAACTCATGGAAAATAGATAGGCGAAGAATCCTAATGTTTGTGGCGAAGATGGGGTAGGCTTGGCGAAAGCGTTTTTAGACGTATCGCTAAGCTATTGTCCTTTTTGTTTCAGATATTTTGATGGCGAGATATCGTACTTTTTCACGAAAGAGCGCAGGAAGGTTGAGTATGAGTTGAAGCCTGACAAAGAGGCGACATCTTCGATGGAGTGCGCTTTTTTGCCGTCCCAGTTGTCGAGTATGTTTTTGGCTTCTTCCAACCGGAAGTCGTTGATATACTCATAGAAAGTCTTCTGTTTCTCTCGATTTATGAAATTGCTCAGATATTGGCGGTTGGTACCCAACAGGGTTGACAACTTTTGGAGAGTCATTGAGGGATCGAGATAGTACTTTCCTTTAAGTATTTTCGAGTCCATGTCGCTGTTGTGTAGCGCTTTATAATAGGTTTCGGTGTTTGTGGTTTCTTGATTGCTGTCGGAGTTATTATCTTGGCTGGGGAACTCGAAAACCTTCTGGTGTGTTATTTTGAAAATAATATATACCACATATACAATTGAGATAAGGCACCAGATTGTGTTAATTATAAGATTTGTGTTTGTATAAGCGGCAGTATACCAATCTTCTTGCGATATACTTTCTATTGCCCACAATATTTGAACGATATAGAGAATACCGATAATATTGGATAACCATTTGAGATTGTAGTTTTCTGTGTCGCTAGCGTTTTCGAGTAGTTTTTTGTAGTATTTTTTGATTTTGTAATATATCCAGAATATAAATATTGTAGATATTATGAATGTTACTATCAGATCTATTACGAATATTATTTGTTCTCCTGTAATGGCATAGAGTATTAGTGCCAGAAGAAAAGGAGACTCAAAAAGTAAAAGTTTCCATGCGTTGAATTTATCTGGGAAAACTAAAGTTAGGCAGAAAACCAAATAAAAGCCGACAATGCAATAGTCGAACAGCACCAAAAGGGTGTTTAGGTATACGGGTTTATTCGATTGGCAGAATGCAAGACCAACGAAGTTGTTGGAAAAACTAATGGCAAGCAATATTAATATTATTGCAAACAAACGTTGATATTGATGTTTGTTTTGATAGCGAAAAAGAAATATGCTCCCTAAAAGGAATACGCTTACTGTGATTCCCGAGACAAAGCATAGCATTAATTGAAAGAAAATATCTGCATTCATAAGTTTTGCAAAAATACAAATTTTTTGGTTTTTTTCTAGTATTTATATCATTTAGTTGGTGACGAATGTTTTAATAGGGGGGGGGGTAAAATACTGTGTATTAATGTTATATGTATTGATATTTTTTGTTCGATTTTTTTGATTTGAAGTAAGTGGCAGATGTAGATAAGCTTGATGGGACATCGTTATTTTTGTTTTTTTGCTCATTGGACGATATTTTTTTACAAACATGCGTATATTTCGGAGAATTCAAGCGTGGTGCAGAAAGTTGAGAGTTTGGCCGTTTGAAAAGCAAAAATATGGTTTCCGGGATGAAATAGTTGATTGATAAAGCTTTATGTTGTTTAGCTTTATGATAGGCGTATTATTTAATGTCGTAACCGATTTTTTTTATCATTTGCAATTCTGTTTTTTACATATTAGATGGCTGTTGATCTGTTTTTTTGTATTTTTGCAGTTACAAAAATATTGAATACGTCATTAATATTAAACCTAACATCTATTATGAAAATAAAAAAAATACTTGTCACTTTACTGACTGTTGTGAGCGTTTCAGTTTCGGTTATGTTTGTTTCGTTCGGCATGAAGCCTATGAGAGGCGACAATCATCGCTATTATTATGTGTTTGAATCGAATGGGAAGATGGGTTTTATGGATGAGAATGGCAGGGAGGTGATAGCCGCCAAGTATTATTCGCTGGGCAATTTTTCGGAGGGGTTGGCGTCGGCCAAGATAGGCGACAAATGGGGCTTTATAGATACCAACGGCAGAGAGGTTGTTGGAACCAGGTTTGATGGTGTCGCTCACTTTGTTGACGGAGTAACTTTGGTGTGGACAGAGAGTTGGGAGGACGACGAGGAGGTGTATAAATATGGGTATGTCGACAAAACAGGTAAGTTTATAAGTGAACCGCAGTATAGAGAAGCGACAGATTTTAGTGAGGGTTTGGCGGCGGTTAATGTGGGAGATTACAACGATCCAAGGTGGGGGTATATAGACAGGCGAGGAGAGATGGTTATAAGCCCCATATTTACCAAGGCGGGAACGTTTAGTGAGGGACTTGCCTCGGTAGAGAAGGAGGGGAAGAGATGTTATATAGACAAGAGCGGCAAGGTGGTTTTGGAGGTGAAATACAGCGTGGCGGGATTTTTTAGCGAAGGTCTTGCTATGGTTGGAGAGTATGAAAATAGAGAGAGTAAGCTGGGGTATATTGACAAGAGCGGGAGGGAGGTGATTCCGCTACAATATGCCGCGGCGTTGCCATTTGAGGGAGGAGTGGCGTCGGTTAAGACGAGAGCTGGCTTTGATGTCAAATGGGAATATATAGACAGGGAAGGCAGCAGGGTTATGACCTTTTGCTCAGAGTATGAGGCGCACCACCGTATAAGTGAAGGGCTGATGGCTGTGAAGAGAGATGGTAAGTGGGGTTTTGTTGACGAGAAGGGTAATGTTGCTATAGCTCCCCAATATAAGGAAGTCGGCGACTTTAGAGAAGGGTTGGCGTTGGTGAAGGTGGATAGCAAATATGGCTATATTGACCGGACGGGCAAGATGGTTATAGCGCCAAGATATGATGTCGCGACGGCATTTTTGGGGCCTTTGGCGTGGGTGCGCGAAGGTAAACGCGCGATGTATATTGACAAGAAAGGGGTGACGGTTAAAGAGTGGCAATTGTTGTGGTGAGCCCTTGGGAGGGCAAAAACGCACGTAGGGTCGAACTTTTTGAGGATGCCCTTAGGTGAGGTTTATTTTCGTTATCCCAGAGTTTTAGGAATGGCAGAAGGCGGCCGATTGGATGCTGAAGGCAGTTGTTGGCGGTATTGTTTAGCAATTGTTGCCGGCGGCATAACCTGTGGTGAACGCTATCTGCAGGTTGTAGCCACCTGTGTCGGCGTCGAGGTCGAGGACTTCGCCGGTGATGTATAATCCGCTGACGATGCGAGATTCCATGGTTTTGGGATTGACCTCCTTGAGGCAGACGCCGCCTTGAGTTACAATGGCCTCTTCGAATCCGCCTGTGCCTGTCAGCTCGAAAGAGAAGTCTTTGAGGAATTTGAGGAGCTTGTGCCGCTCGGCGCTGTTGATTTGGTTGAGCCTTTTGTAGTATTCGATGTGGAGATTTTGCAAGGCCAGAGGTATCAGCTCGGCTGGCAGCCAGAGTCTTAGCGCGTCGTGGAAGAGCCTGTTTCCGCTCGAGTTGAGGTCGTTGATGAGCCTCTTGTCGAGTGTGGATTCCTCGACGGCGGGTTTGAAATCGATATGAGCTATGACAGGTTCTCCGTTGTGGAGAGGTGCCGTTGCCTGACGGCTTGCCGAGAGGACGATGGGGCCGCTGATGCCGTTGGGGGTGAAGGTCATCTCGCCGAAGTTGTCGCATATTTTTTTGACATCGGGGCGAGAGAGAGAGACGTACGTTTTTCAGCGAGAAATCGACGAGTTCGTTAGGTATTTTGAGCCCGCAAAGGAGCTGAACGAGCGCAGGGTAGCGAGGAGATAGAGAGTGTCCCGCCAGTTGCGCGAGCCGGTAGCCGTCGCCTGTGGATCCAGTCAGGGGGTAGCTCATTCCGCCGGTGGCCAGGACAATGCTGCTGGCGCGGAGGACGGTGCCGTCGGCGCAGCGGACGCCGCAGGCAGAGCCATCTTCGATGATAAGCGAGTCGACACGACAGTTGCGGCGAATGTCGACATTGGGCATTTTTTCCAAAGCTGTGATAAGAGCCAGGAAGATGTCGAGAGATTTGCCGCTTTTGGGATAGACACGCTCGCCGCGTTCGACGACGAGAGGGACGCCGTGGTCTTCGAAGAACTGCATGAGGTGGGTGTTGAAGAACTGCGAGAATGAGTTGCGCATGAAGCGCGCGTCGGAACCCACGTGCGAGAGGAAGTCCTTGAGCGAGGAGGTGTTGGTGAGGTTGCATCGGCCTTTGCCAGTGATGCGAAGCTTGAGGCCGGGTTGTGACATTTTTTCGAGCATGATGACTTGACGGCCTCTTTGAGCTGCCGAGAGTGCCGCCATCATGCCTGAGGCGCCGGCGCCAATAACGATAACGCGGTTGTCGTGGAATTTGGCGGGTCTGCTGCTGTCTGATTTATCGTGCGATGTCTCCAATGTCTTCAGGGTGTAGGCAGAGTACGGGGATCTGCGAGTTGTGGACAATTTGTTGAGCGTTGGTGCCGAGGAAGAGCCTTGCTATGAGACGGTCTTGCTCGGTGTTGATGACAACGAGGTCGGCGTTGACGCTGTTGGCGTAATCCAGCACGGTTTTGGAGTAGTTTTCGTAGCGGCGGCCGCAGCTGTGGTAGGGAATGCCTTCGTTGGCGAAGAATTCCTCGACTTGTTTGAGGTAGGTGCGCAGGGTCATGGCGTCTTGTGCCGACTCGAGGAGGCCGAGGATGTGGACCTGGGAGCCGAAGATGGCAGCCATTTGAGCTGCGGGGCCCACTTTTTGGCGTGAGTTGGCGTTGATTCTGATGGGGACGACGATGTTGTCGAGTTTTTTGTGGAAGTTGAAGCCTTCGCGGATGGTGAGGGTGGGGCAGGGAGCTTCCTGCACTATGCGCACGGCTGTGCTGCCCATCCAGTATTTTTCGAATCCTGAGGCGCCATTGGTTCCGATGACAATCATGGGCGAATCTTCTTTTTGGGCCTCTTCGGCAATGCACCCCGCGACTTTGCCAACCTTAATGGACCATTCGATGGTGCCGTGAAGCATGTTGGGTTGATGTTTTTCGCAAAGGGCTTTGAGTTTGTCTTCGGCCAGATGAGTTGTCATCTCCAATTGTTCACCGTTGAGGAGTTTTTTCTCTTTGCGTACCCAAAGGAGGTGAATGCCTGTCTTTAACTTGTTTGCAATGTCTACGGCGATTTCAAGCGCTACATAAGAGCCGTTTGAAAAGTCTGTGCCTACTATTACCGATTTCATAATTTCCACTTTTATTTTAAGTTTCAACGTAAGATGTCTTGAAATATTGTGTTGAGAATGCAAGTTTGATGTAAATTGGCTTGTTTTTTTTATAATACTAGGGGTTAATATGCGTGTAATTAGGGTGTTGGGAGCGATGATTTTTTTGCAAGATGTGATGGTTGTTTGTAGCAAAAGAGGTTTTGTATTTTGGTGTGCGTGGTTGGGGCGTAAGTCCGCTATGAGTTCGCTATGAGTCCGCTAAAGGTCGGTTAAAAGTAGGGGTTGGGAGAGGACAAAAAGGAGGAGATTGTGGCGATGGATTTTTTAGTTGGCGGAAAAGGGCGCGGGCGGAAATCTGTTTCGGGTCAAGAATAGTGATAAAGGACTTATTTTTGATGAGAGGAGTGGAGAATGAGGAAAAAATAAAGTGGTGATAGAGTGACAGATAACGATGGTTTTGGGAGTGGGGAGGCGAGTGTTCGGAAATTTTGTGTATATTTGCATTTTTATTTTAGTTTATATGAACGGAAACTTGGATCCTACGGGCAACAGTCAAAGTGCACGAGAGCGAGAGGTGGAGCGTGCTTTGAGACCTAAGGCGTTCGACAATTTTGCCGGACAGCAGCAGGTTCTCGACAATTTGCGTGTGTATGTGCAGGCGGCAAAGACGCGCGGCGAGTCGCTTGACCATGTTTTGCTGCACGGTCCTCCGGGATTGGGCAAGACGACGCTTTCGCATATTATAGCCAATGAGCTTGGTGTGAACATGAAGATGACATCGGGTCCTGTGCTTGACAAGCCGGGAGACCTTGCGGGACTTTTGACATCGCTGGGGCCTAACGATGTGCTTTTTATAGACGAGATACACCGTTTGTCGCCGGTTGTGGAGGAATATCTCTATTCGGCGATGGAGGATTATAGGATAGATATAATGATAGAGTCGGGGCCGGCGGCGAGAAGCGTGCAGCTGAATTTGAAGCCTTTTACACTTGTTGGAGCCACGACGCGGTCGGGAATGCTGACGGCGCCGTTGCGAGCGCGCTTTGGTATCACATGCCGGCTGCAGTATTATGACGCGGCAACGCTGACGCAGATTGTCAATCGCTCGGCGTCGCTGCTGAACGTGAAGATAACCAGCGAGTCGGCAATGGAGATAGCGCGGCGCAGCCGTGGTACCCCCCGTATAGCCAACCTGCTGCTGCGCCGGGTGAGAGACTTTGCGCAGGTGAAGGGCGACGGCACCATAACGCTCGATATAGCTCGATATGCGTTGCAGGCGTTGAATGTTGACAGGAATGGTTTGGACGAGATGGATATCCGTATACTGTCGACCATCATCGACAAGTTTAAGGGCGGCCCTGTGGGATTGAACACGGTGGCCACAGCTGTGGGTGAAGACGCCGGAACCATAGAGGAGGTTTACGAGCCGTACCTTATACAGGAAGGCTATATAATGCGCACCCCGCGAGGCCGCGAGGTGACCCAGCTGGCTTACCAACATTTGGGCAGGTTTAGACAGGGCACGCAGAATGAGCTGTTTTAGGAATGGTTCGTTGATAGGTGAAGATTATGCAATTTGAATAAAAAACTGATTTTGATATATGCAAACACTAATAAAGAACATAAAGGAGCTGGTCGGAGTTGAGACGACCCCTCGCTTGCGCAAGCATGGCAAGGAAATGGCGCAGATGGAGACGATAAAAGATGCCTATCTTGTTGTTGAGGATGGGAAATTCAAATCGTTTGGAATGATGAAAGATCTGAAAGAGGAGAATGCCGACCTCGTGGTGGACGCCACCGGCAAGATGGTGTGTCCGTCGTTTTGCGACTCGCATACCCACCTTGTCTATGCCAACTCGCGCGAGAAGGAGTTTGTCGACAAGATCAGAGGCCTCAGCTATGAGGAGATAGCCAAGAGGGGAGGAGGCATCCTTAACTCGGCCAAGGCGACGGCGGCGGCATCGGAAGAGGAACTCTACGATATGGCTCAGCAACGCATAGAAGAGGCAGTACGTCTGGGCACAGGAGCGATGGAGATCAAGAGCGGCTATGGCTTGACAACCGAGAGCGAGCTGAAGCTGCTGCGCGTGATTCGTCGCCTAAGAGAGAACACTCCTGTGACAATCAAATCCAACTTTTTGGGCGCTCATGGCATTCCTATGGAGTATCGCGGACACCAGGAAGACTATGTCGATTTGGTTATCAACGAGATGATGCCTAAGGTGGCTGCTGAGGGTTTGGCCGACTTTGTCGATGTTTTCTGTGACCAGGGCTTTTTTACCGTCGAGGATACCGAGCGCATACTTGAGGCCGGCATCAAATACGGCATGAGGCCTAAGATACACGCCAACGAGATGGCTGTGTCGGGAGGTGTGCAGGTTGGAGTGAAATATGGCGCAATCTCGGTTGACCACCTTGAGCAGATGGGCGATGCCGAAATAGAGTGCCTGAAAGGCTCGGAGACGATGCCCACCATCCTTCCCGGATGCGCATTCTTCCTGAATCTGCCCCTGTCGCCGGCGCGCAAGATGATCGACTCGGGGTTGTCGGTCGCTATGGCTTCCGACTACAATCCTGGTACAGCGCCATCATTCAATATGCAGCTCATCCTGTCGATGGCATGCATACGCTATCGCCTTACGCCCGAAGAGGCCTTTAACGCCACCACCATCAATACCGCCTATGCGATGGGCGTGAGCGACAAGCTGGGTTCGATAGCCGTTGGCAAGGTTGCCAATTTCTACATC
>JAEEGL014898488.1_pt1 | contig 43748 bp, 30 predicted proteins | sample 9134231 | NCBI WGS metagenome assembly JAEEGL01 (sample SAMN16246548, study PRJNA631951) | gut metagenome | biome: gut microbiome; feature: rumen; material: fiber-attached | host: Bos | place: Iran: Karaj | collected 2018-10
AAGACAAAGCCTAAATCGCCCATGAAGAGGGAGGCCGAACGGTCGCTTTATGGCGAATACAACCAACTGCAGTTGGGAATCAATCTCGACCTGCTTGCTGATGCCTATCTGGTATGCATTACCGACGAAAAGGACAACGTCATCTATGAGAAAACCATCGACGCAGCGGGCATCGTAGGCCTCCACATCGACATCTCCGCCTACGAAGAAGGCCTTTACACCGTAACGTTGGAGAATGACCAAGAGTCCTTTACAGGCGAATTTGAAGCACGAACAACGGGCCTTTCACCCCTCCTTCAGGAGAAACCTGTGGAGACCATCTACAACCTGCAAGGCCAGCGGCTCAATTCCTTACGAAAGGGACTGAATATCGTGAACGGCCGAAAGGTTTATGTAAAGTGATGCACTTGTTCAGGTGAATCTGCAATTCGTTTGAACGTGAGATAGAAAAGGAGGGCGTACCTGCTTGGCACGCCCTCCTTTGATTCAGCTGGATGTCCGTCTCAGCCGATACAGAAGTCTGTCTGTTCGCTACGATTAGTGGTTGCGACGTTCACCGCCACGGTCGCGACGTTCGCCATTACGTCCGTTCTCACCACGTTCGCCACGCTCGGGGCGCTCACGGCGAGGAGGACGCTCCTCGAAACCTTCGGGCTTCGGCAGCAGGGCACGATGGCTGAGCTTGAACTTGCCGGTCTTGGGGTCGATGTCGAGCAGCTTCACGGTGATGGAGTCGCCCTCGTTGAGGCCGGTCTCTTCCATCGTCTCGAAGCGCTTCCAGTCAATCTCGCTGATGTGGAGCAAGCCTTCCTTGCCGGGCATGAACTCGACGAAGGCGCCGTAAGGCATGATGCTGCGCACCTTGCTCTCGTAAACCTCGCCCACCTCGGGGATGGCCACGATGGCACGAATCTTCGACATGGCGGCGTCGATGCTGGCCTTGTTGGTGGCGGCAATCTCCACACGGCCGATGCCGTCGATCTCGTCGATGTTGATGGTGGCGCCGGTCTCTTCCTGCATTCCCTGGATGATTTTTCCGCCCGGGCCAATGACGGCACCGATGAACTCCTTGGGGATGGTGATGATTTCGATGCGGGGAGCGTGGGGCTTCAGCTCGGGACGCGGCTCGGGCAGCGTCTCCAGCATGCAGTTCAGGATGTGCATACGTCCCTCCTTGGCCTGGTTGAGGGCCTTCTCGAGGATTTCGTAGCTCAGTCCGTCGCACTTGATATCCATCTGCGTGGCGGTGAGGCCCTTGACGGTACCGGTGGTCTTGAAGTCCATGTCGCCGAGGTGGTCTTCATCGCCGAGGATGTCGCTCAGCACGGCGTACTTCTCTTCGCCCGGGTTCTTGATGAGACCCATGGCGATGCCGCTGACGGGACGGGCGATGGGGACACCGGCGTCCATCAGAGCCAGTGTTCCGGCGCAGACGGTAGCCATGGAGCTGGAACCGTTGCTCTCGAGGATGTCGCTGACGACACGCACACAGTAGGCATAGTCGTGCGGGAGCATCTCCTTCAGGGCGCGCCAGGCGAGGTGGCCGTGACCAATCTCACGACGGCCCACGCTACGCTGCGGACGGGCTTCGCCGGTGCTGAAGGGCGGGAAGTTGTAGTGGAGCAGGAAGCGGGCCTTGCTCTGGTCCAGCACGTCGTCGACAATCTTCTCGTCGTCCTTCGTGCCGAGGGTGACGCTGGTGAGCGACTGCGTCTCGCCACGGGTGAAGATGGAGGAGCCGTGAGGGCCGGGCAGGTAGCCGACCTCGCACCAGATGGGACGGATTTCGGTGGTGGCGCGTCCGTCGAGGCGCTTGCCCTCGTCGAGGACACAGCGGCGCATGGCGTCGCGCTCCACATCGTGGTAGTAACGGTCGATGAGGGCGTTCTTCTCAGTCAGTTCATCCTCCGTGAGGTCGGTATGAGCCTCGGCATAGGCAGCCTTGAAGTCCTCGCAAATCTGCGTGAAGGCGTCTTCGCGGGCATGCTTGTCGCGGTTTCCTTCGTGGGCAATGGCATAGGCCTTGTCGTAGCAGGCACTCTTCACCTCGGCACGGAGGTCCTCGTCGTTCACTTCGTGGCAGTACTCGCGCTTCACCGTCTTGCCGGCAGCCTCAGCCATCTCGTTCTGGACAAGGCACATGGGCTTGATGGCCTCGTGGGCAGCCTTCATGGCGCCGAGCAGGTCGGCCTCGCTCACTTCCTTCATCTCGCCCTCGACCATCATGATGTTGTCGTAGGTGGCGCCTACCATGATGTCCATGTCGGCACGCTCAAGCTGCTCGAAGGTGGGGTCGATGACGTACTCGCCATCCACGCGGGCCACGCGCACTTCGCTGATGGGGCCGTTGAAGGGGATGTCGCTGACAGCCAGGGCAGCACTGGCAGCAAGGCCAGCCAGGGCATCGGGAATGTCCACACCGTCGGCGCTGAACATGATGATGTTCACAAAGACCTCTGCGTGGTAATTATCGGGGAACAGGGGACGCAGGGCGCGGTCGACGAGACGGCAAGTGAGGATTTCGTAGTCCGAAGGCTTGCCTTCGCGCTTGGTGAAACCGCCAGGATAACGTCCGAATGCGGCATACTTTTCTCTGTACTCTACCTGAAGAGGCATGAAATCTGTTCCGGGAACTGCATCTTTGGCGGCGCAAACCGTAGCAAGCAGCATGGTCTTGCCCAGCGTTACCATCACCGCGCCGTCGGCCTGCTTGGCCAATTTCCCGGTTTCCAACGTAATCTCCCTACCGTCGGGCAGGGCGACTTTTCTTGTAATAATGTTCATCTTAAAAGTTAACTAATAATTATACTCTCTGAAAAAATCGCGCAAAATTACATAATAACTGTGAATAATCCGTCTAATTTCAGAATTTTTATGTAATTTCGCCGCCGAAATCCCAAAAGAAATGAAAAAACTCACCCTTTTAGCATTGTTTTCAGCCTCATTACTCGTTGTTGGCTGCAACCATACACCCCAGGCAACCATCGAAGGTGCCATCACTGAAGCCGAAGGAAAAACCCTCTACCTTGATGCGCTCGGCATCGAAAAAGTCACCATCGCCGACTCCGTCAAGCTGAAGGGAAACGGCACGTTCTCGTTCCGCGTCCCGCGTCCCGAGTGCTACGACTTCTACCGCCTGCGCATCGACCGCGAACTCATCAACGTCAGCATCGACTCCACGGAGACCATCCGCGTCAACGCCGCCCTGCCCACCATGTCCATTGCGTATCAGGTGGAAGGGTCGGACGACAACATGAAGCTGAAGGAGCTTGTGATGAAACAGATTGAGCTGCAGAACGCTGTCCGCGCCCTCGTGCGCAACAGCGGGCCCGAGGTGGGCGTCACACGGAAGAAGATTGAGGATCTCGTGCAGGCGTACAAGGACAGCGTCCGCCTCCAATACATCTACGCCGACCCGAGCAAACCCTACGCCTACTTCGCACTCTTCCAGCGGCTGGGCGGCAGCCTCATCTTCGACCCCGTCAGCACGCGCGACGATGTCCGCGCCTTTGCTGCCGTGGCTACGTACCTCGACCTCTATCACCCCGACGCCCTGCGTACGAAGAACCTCCACAACATTGCCATTAAGGGCATGGCCTCCACGCGCCCCGCACGCTCTGCCGCTAACGACAGCATTGCCGCCCTCCTTGCCGACAAGATGGTGGAGGCTTCGCTCATCGACATCAGCCTGCCCAACGCCGACGGCGCCGAGTGCCGCCTCACCGACCTCAAGGGGAAGGTGGTGCTGCTCAGCTTCTGCGCCTATGCTCAAGAGACATCGGCCATGAGCATCCTCTCGCTGCGCGAGCTCTATAACCAGTACGCCGACAAGGGTTTTGAAATCTACCAGGTGGGGCTTGACGACAACGAGCATTACTGGCGTATGGCTGTCGACAACCTCCCCTGGATTTGCGTCCACGATGCAGACTGTCAGTGGTATGCCACGCGTGAGGGCATCCTCGCCTTCCGTTCCGTACCGGCTTCCCACTACGGCGTCAATATCCTGCCCACGTACTTCCTCATTAACAGGGACAACGAGGTCATCCTCCGCATTGAGGACGAGAAAGCCCTCGCCGACGCCATCGCTGCCAACATCTGATAGCGGGTTTGCTTCATCGCCTGCACGTCCTTTTTCAGGGCTAATCCACTTTTTAGAGAGGGTTCGCCTAAAAAAGTGTAAATTTATTTGTTTATTCGTTCGGTTCACCCTATCTTTGCAAGCGAAACATGAGAAACGAGGGTTCCGGCATGAAAATGCCGGGATTCTTTTCTTTCGTTTAGAAAAAGAGAAAAAGGAAAAGAAAGTAATAACTAAACAATAGAAAAACTATGGCTTATATGTCACAAGAAGGGTTCGACCAACTCGTTGCCGAACTGAAAGAACTGGAAACCATCCGCAGGCCTGAGATTGCTCGGCAGATCGCCGAGGCCCGCGACAAAGGCGACCTCTCCGAGAATGCCGAGTACGACGCTGCCAAAGAGGCACAGGGTATGCTGGAGATGAAAATCAATCAGCTGAAGCTGACCATCAGCGAAGCGAAAATCATCGATCCGTCGAAAATCAAGACCGACACGGTGCAGGTGCTCACGAAGGTGGAACTGAAGAACGTGAAGAACAAGGCGAAGATGAGCTATGCCATCGTGCCTGAGAGCGAAGCAAACCTGAAGGCGGGCAAGATTTCCGTCAACACCCCCATTGCCCAGGGCTTGCTGGGCCACAAAGTCGGCGAAGTGGTGAAAATCAAAATCCCTGCCGGCATGCTCGAACTGGAAATCCTCGGAATCTCCATCTAAAATCCCTTTCACCATGGCCTCGATATTTTCAAGAATCATCGCCGGGGAAATTCCCTGCTACAAAATTGCGGAGGACGAGCACAACTTCGCTTTCCTTGACATCAATCCCCTTCAGGAGGGCCACACCCTCTGCATCCCCAAGCACGAAGTGGACTACCTCTTTGACCTCAGCGACGAGGAGTATGCCTCGCTGACGCTGTTTGCCAAGCGCGTTGCCCGTGCCGTGAAGGCAGCTATCCCCTGCCAGCGCGTCGGCGTAGCCGTGCTGGGCATGGAGGTCCCCCACGCCCACATCCATCTTGTCCCCCTGCAGAAGGAGAGCGACTTGCTCTTCACCAACCCGAAGAAGCAGCTCACCCCCGAGCAGTTTGCCGACATCGCCCGCCGCATCAGCGCCAACCTCTGATGCCACTTAAAAGGTAAAAAGATAAACTCAAGCGAATTTGCAGAGACGCAGCATGCCGCGCCTCTGTTATTTCCTGTAAATTCTCACCTAATAAAAACGACGAAAATTTACAATGGCTTACGTAGGAGAACTGATTTCAATTGGCGTGGCATTCTCGTGGACGGCAACGGCGCTGCTGAGCGAGTTTGGCTCGAAGCGGCTGGGAAACCTGACGCTGAACGTGCTTCGCATGGCCATGGCGCTGCTGTTTTCGCTGGTGCTCTTCGGGGTGGTGACGGGAAATCCGCTACCCGCTGGCGCATCCACCGAGGCTTGCGGCTGGATGCTGCTTTCGGGCCTCGTGGGATATGTCATCGGCGATTTCTGCCTCTTCCAGTGCTACATCATCATCGGCTCGCGTTACGGACAGCTTTTCATGACGCTGGCTCCGCTGGCAGCGGCATTGATGGCGTGGATAACGCTGGGGCAGCAGATGAAGGCCATCAGTATTGTGGCCATGCTGGTAACGCTGGCAGGCATCAGCATCTCTGTACTCGGGCGAGGCGAACACCACAAGGTGTCGCTGCGTCTGCCCCTGAACGGAGTGCTTTTCGCGATGGGGGCTGCCATCTGTCAGGGCGTCGGGCTGGTGCTGAGCAAAATCGGCATGAATCATTTCGAGGCAGTAGAGGGTGTTCCCGAGTGGCTCGTGCCGTTCAGCGCTAACTTCTACCGCTGTATTGCCGGCCTTGTCGGCTTCTCCCTCTTACACTATTTCCGCGACGGTATTCGTCCGCTGCGCGATGCTCTCCACGACCGAAAAGGCCTCAGCGCTGCTACAGCTACCACCATCTTCGGCCCCTTCATGGGCGTGGGCTTCTCGCTGATGGCTGTGCAGTACACGGCAGCGGGCATCGCCTCTACACTGATGGCGCTGACACCCATCATCATCATCCTGCCGTCGCGCTGGTTCTTCCATCAGAAGATTACATGGCGTGCTGTCGTGGGCGCCATCATCTCAGTCCTCGGCGTCAGTCTGTTTTTCCTTGGATAAATTCTAAAAATTCATAATATGTTATTAAACATATTAATGAAAGATACTATAATTAAAAAAATTACGTTATCTTAGCAGCCTGTTATATAGAATCTAATCCTTATGTTAGTATGAGCACAAATCATAATTACCTTGTTATCATGGCCGGCGGTATTGGAAGCCGATTCTGGCCGCTGAGCCGTGTGAGCGTGCCGAAACAATTCATCGACTTTTTCGCTACGGGCAAGACATTGCTTCGCCAGACATATGAACGTTTTCTGGAGATTGTCCCTGACGACCATATCATCGTTTCTACCAACCTGTCGTATATGGAGTTGGTGCAGGAACAGCTGCCCGAGATTAACCCGCTGAACATCCTGCGCGAACCGGCCTTCAGAGGCACGGCACCGAGCATGGCACTGGCAGCCTACTATCTCCGCACCATCGACCCCGAGGCAAACATCGTGATGGTGCCCGCCGACCAATACATCGTGAACGAGGAGGCTTTCCGCGCCGACATGCTGCGGGCCCTCGACTACACAGCTGCTCATCCGCATCTCGTCACCGTCGGCATCAAGCCCACGCATCCCGAGACGCGCTACGGTTATATTCAGGTGGACGAGGAACGCCCTGCGGACGGTTTCTGCAAGATAAAAACGTTCACTGAGAAGCCCCAGCCTGACTTTGCTCGCATCTTCACCGAGAGCGGCGAATTCTATTGGAACACTGGTCTTTTCATCTGGAAGGCGCAGACCATCATCGACACCATGCACATGCTGTTGCCGGAAATGATGATGCAGCTTGACCGCGTGTTTGAGGGAAACCGTAGCCGCGATGAACGCCGCGAGGATTTGTACCGCTGCTACGAGTCGTTCACGCACCTCCCCATCGACTATGCCGTCATCGAGAAGGCGCCGAACATGTACATGCTTTCAGGCTCATACGGCTGGATGGATATCGGACGTTGGGAGGATGTCTGGCAAGAATCAGAAAAAGACAGCAGCGGCAACGTCGTCCACAGCGGCAACTGCGAGCTCTATGACTGCCGCAACAACCTCATCATCCTGCCCGACAATAAAAAGACCATTATCCAAGGGCTGGAAGGGTATTTTTTCTGCTCGACGGACGATGTGGTGGTCATCTGTCCGCTGGACGAAAAGAATATCCGTCATTTCCGCGCCGACCTCCAGACAAAGGGCGAAGAGGGGCTCTTGTAATCCTGTCAACACATCAGCAGGATAAAATTTTTCCTCATCTGCTCGTTAAATCGCATTTTTATCATTACTTTTGCGCCTCAGAAAAAGACAAAAACAAAATATGAAGGCGTTAATCCTGAATTCGGGACTGGGGCATCGGATGGGTGTGCTGACAAGCAACCAGCCGAAGTGCATGACGGAAATATCGGCAACGGAGACTATCCTGAGCCGCCAACTACGGCTGATTGTCGAGGCCGGGCTGACCGAGGTGATTATGACCACGGGCTATTTTGATGAGGTGCTCGTCCATTATTGCCAATCCCTTGCCCTGCCGCTGACGTTCACGTTTGTACGGAATCCCCTGTATGACCAGACGAACTACATCTATTCCATCTATTGCGCCAAAGAGTCCCTGAAGGACGACGACATTGTGCTGATGCACGGCGACCTGGTCTTTGAAAACCGCGTCTTCGATGCCGTCGTCAGCAGTGAGGAGAGCTGTATGGCCGTCGATGCCGAGGCTCCCCTGCCTGAAAAAGATTTCAAAGCCGTCGTGCATGACGGACGAATCAGCAAAATCGGCATTGAGTTCTTCGACGAGGCTGTTTCAGCCCAGCCCCTGTATAAGCTGCGGAAAGAAGATTGGGCAGTTTGGCTGGAAAGGATTGAGCAATTCTGCGAAAGCGGCAACCGTAAATGCTATGCTGAGAACGCCTTCAACGAGGTCTCTGACAACTGTTGCATAAAAGCCTTGGACGTCAAGGGCGCCCTCTGTGCTGAAATTGACACCCCCGAGGACCTGAAAGCCGTCTCTGAGAAACTGCACGAAGTGGAAAATCGCTGGGTTTACATGTGCTTCTCAGCCGACCTCATCCACAGCGGCCACATCGCCATCATCCAGAAAGCCCGCAAGCTGGGGCGGCTGGTGATTGGTGTCCTCTCTGACGAGGCCGTAGCCAGCTATAAGCGCTATCCGCTCATCCCCTTCTCGGAACGTGAATCGCTGTTTGCGAACATAAGCGGCGTGGCAAAGGTGGTGGAGCAGAAGACCCTCTCCTATGCCGATAACCTCCGTCGGCTGAAGCCCTCCTTTGTGGTGCACGGCGACGACTGGGTCACAGGATTCCAGCGCCCCATCCGCGACGAGGTCGTCAGCGTGCTGAACGAATATGGTGGACAATTAGTGGAATTTCCCTACACGAACGATGCCAAGCTGCGCGAGCTGGACAAGCAGAGCCGCGCACAGCTGGCCATGCCCGATTTGCGGCGTGGTCGTCTGCGCAAACTGATTGGCATGAAGGGGCTCGTCAACGCCCTGGAGGCACACAGCGGCATCACGGGACTGATAGCCGAGAAGACCACCGTACTACAAGAGGGCAAGACGTATCAGTTCGATGCCATGTGGATTTCCTCCCTCTGCGACTCTACCGCTAAGGGCAAGCCTGATATTGAGCTCGTAGATATGACCAGCCGCTTCCGCACCATCGACGATATCATGGAGGTCACCACCAAACCCATCATCTTCGACGGTGACACAGGCGGACTCACAGAGCACTTCGTCTATACTGTCCGCTCGCTGGAGCGCATGGGCGTTTCGATGGTCATCATCGAGGACAAGACGGGGCTGAAGAAGAACTCGCTTTTCGGCACCGAGGTGAAGCAGACGCAGGACAGCATCGAGAACTTCTGCGCCAAGATTGCCGCAGGCAAGCGGGCTCAGAAGACGGCCGACTTCATGATTTGTGCGCGCATCGAATCGCTCATCCTTGAGCAGGGCATGGACGATGCCCTCACCCGGGCCAAGGCCTATGTGGCTGCCGGTGCCGATGCCATCATGATTCACAGCCGAAAGAAAGACCCTGCCGAAATCTTCGAGTTCGTGGAGCGCTTCCGTCACGACGATACTGTCACCCCGATTGTCGTCGTCCCCACATCGTTCAACACCGTCACAGAAGCGGAGTTCAAGCAGCGCGGCGTCAACATCGTCATCTATGCCAATCAGCTCACTCGCACGGGATTCCCCGCTATGCAACGTGCGGCCCGCACCATCCTTGAGCATCATCGTGCCAAGGAGTGCGACGATATGTGTATGAGCATCAAGGACATTATCACCTTAATACCTGAAGAATGATTTCACCGAAATACTTTATTGATACGCTGGCCACGAACGGCATCGACTTCTATGCCGGAGTGCCTGACTCGCTGTTGAAGCAAGTCTGTGCCTACATGGCCGACCACATAGACAACCACCACTACATCATTACCGCCAACGAAGGGGGTGCCGTCGGGCTTGCTGCAGGCTACTACCTCGCCACGGGGCGCATCGGCATGGTCTTCATGCAGAACTCCGGCGAAGGCAATGCCATCAATCCCCTTGCCTCACTCACGGACAAAGACGTCTATAACATCCCTGTGCTGCTGCTGATTGGGTGGCGAGGCGAGCCTGGCGTCCACGACGAGCCGCAGCACGTCAAACAGGGCAAGGTGACGCTGCCGCTGCTCGATGTCATGGGCATCCGTCATGCCCTGCTCAGTAAGGATGAAGCCGAAGCACAGCAGCAAGTGGAGGATGCCGTCAGCTACATGACGGAGACGAACGAGCCGTTTGCGCTGGTGGTGGAGAAAGACACCTTTTCGCCCTACACCCTGCAACATCCAAAGGAAAACGCTTTGACGCTGAGCCGCGAAAAGGCCATTCAGATGGTAGCCGCAGCCATAGGAAAGGACGATGTCATCGTCAGCACCACGGGAATGATCAGCCGCGAGCTCTTCGAGTACCGCACAGCGCAGGGACAAAGCCACGAGCAGGATTTCCTCACCGTCGGCTCAATGGGCCATGCCTCACAGATTGCCCTCGGCATCGCGTTGGCGAAGCCCGAAAGAACAGTGTGGTGCTTCGACGGCGACGGAGCCGTCCTCATGCACCTCGGTGCCATGCCCGTCCTGGGCTCGCTCTGCCCGAAAAACCTTGTCCATGTCGTCTTCAACAACGGCGCCCACGACTCTGTCGGAGGCCAGCCCACCGTAGGCCTGGATCTTGAGTTTCTTGAGTTGGCCGAGGTGTTTGGCTATCAGATGGCAAACAGCGTCAACAATGAGGAACAGCTTGCCGATGTGCTCGAGTATCTCCCGAAGTGGGTGGCCAAGAAAGACGGTCCCTACTTCCTTGAAATCAAGGTCAAGAAGGGCAACCGAAGCGACCTCGGTCGTCCCACCACCACCCCGCTGGAGAACAAGCGGGCGTTTATGGAGTTCCTGAAAGCCTCCAAATAGCTCAGAAGAAGATGCAACAGATTGTTCAGGGAATCGGTCATTTGCCGGAGATTATCTCCAAGGCAGTGAGGCAGAAGCTGCTTCTCGTCACCGATGCCTCCTTTCCGTTCCTCTCCATCAAGGACACCGTGGAGTCGCTGGCTGTCGAGAAAGTGCGCTTTTCCGACTTCACATCCAACCCCGTGTATGAGGACATCTGCAAGGGCATCCGTCTTTGTCGCGACGAGGGGTGCGACGCTATGTTGGCCGTGGGTGGAGGCAGCGCCATCGATGTAGCCAAGTGCATCAAGATGGCCATGCTGGGGCTGGAGAACAGCTCAGGAGCTAATCTCTTTCAAGATTGTCAGACGTCAGACCGTCAGACCAAGACGCTTACCCTTGTTGCCCTTCCGACGACGGCTGGGACGGGGAGCGAATCAACGCACAATGCCGTGATGTACTACAAAGGCGCCAAGCAGACCGTGACCAACGATGCCATCCTGCCTGACTACGCCGTGCTGGAGCCTGCCGTGCTGACCACCCTGCCCCTCTACCAGAAGAAGTGCACCCTCCTCGACGCTCTCTGCCAAGGCATCGAGAGCTGGTGGTCCGTAAACTCCACCGACGAATCGAAAGCCTATACCCGCCAAGCTGTGGAGGCGATTGTGCATTACTGGCGTCCCTACATCGTGAACAACGATGCCGACGCCGCAGGGCAGATAATGTGGGCAGCCAACTACGCCGGACGCGCCATCAACATCTCCGCCACCACTGCTGCCCACGCCATGAGTTACAAGCTGACCTCCCTCTACGGCCTCCCCCACGGTCATGCCGTAGCGGTGTGCCTGCCGGAAATCTGGGACTACATGCTCACTCCCGCTGCCGTTTGCATCGATCCCCGTGGCAAGGCCTACCTGCTGTCCATCTTCGACGACATTGCCCACGCGCTAGGCTGCGCCGATGCCCACGAGGCCGTACTGTGGTTCCGCTCGCTGATGAACATGCTGGATATGCCCTCGCCCGTCAGCCGTCAGCGCGAGGAAGAGCTCACCCTGCTCAGCTGCTCCGTCAACCCCGTGCGGCTGAAAAACAACCCCGTCGCCATCGACGAAGCCCAAGCCCGCACTCTCTACGAAGCCATCGTCCATTCTTGATTCTTAATTCCTCATTCCTAATTCCTCATTCTTAATTCTTAACCCTTTCCCCATGCCCGTTGTTGACCAAAAACGCATTGCCCGCAACACCCTGCTGCTTTACATCAGGATGGGGCTGGTGATGCTCGTGGGGCTCTATACCTCGCGTGTGGTGCTTGACGTGCTCGGCGAGGTGGACATGGGCATCTACAACGCCATCGGAGGCGTGGTGGTGATGTTCTCGTTCCTAAGCACTACCCTCTCCACCGCGTGCCAGCGCTTCTTCTCGTTTGAGCTGGGCAAGGACGAATTCGACGGCCTGCGCGCGGTCTTCAGCCAGAGCCTCGTCATCTTCCTTGGCCTCGTGGTGCTGGTAGTGGTGCTGGGCGAGACGGCGGGCTTGTGGTTTGTGGAGCAGAAGATGAGGTGGGAGGGGCGCGACGAAGCCGCACGTTGGGTCTTCCACTGCTCCATTGCAGGCTTCTTGTTCCTGCTTCTGCGTACCCCCTACATGGGCATGATCATTGCCCGCGAACGCATGAAGGTCTTTGCCTACATCAGCGTCTTCGAAGCGCTGGGGGCGCTGGCCGTCGCCATCCTTCTGCAGCACTATGGCGCCGACAAGCTGAAACTCTATGCCCTGCTAATGCTCATCCTCCAGTCACTGACGGCTGCCGCTTACTGGCTCTACTGTCGCCTCTTCTACCGCGAGTGTCGCTTCACGCTGCGCTGGGGCGACAAGCCCTTGGCGCGCCTCTTCCGCTTCACCGGCTGGGAGATGATGGGCACCCTGGCCGGCACCTGCAAGACGGGCGGCGTCAGCATCCTCATCAACATGTTCTTCGGCCCCGTCCTCAACACCCCACGCGCCCTTGCCCAGAAAGTCTATATGACCATTGCCCAGCTGCAGACCAACTTCTACATGGCCGTCCGTCCGCAAATCATCAAGTCCTACGCCGTGGGAGCCCTCGACGAAATGGAGAAGCTGCTGTTCCAGAGCACACGCCTCACCTACTACCTGCTGCTGGTCATTGCCGTGCCGCTGATGGTCGAGACGCCCTTCATCCTCGACATCTGGCTGAAGGATGTACCCGCACAGACCGTCTTCTTCACCCGCCTGCTGCTCATCGGCGGACTCATCGACAGCTTCGGCAGCCCCCTCGGAGCGGCTGTGCAGGCCACGGGGCAGAACCGTCGCTACCAGATTGGCGTGGGCCTCACGCTGCTTGCCATCCTGCCCACCACCTACGTAGCCTACAAGGTGTTCCACCTGGGTGTCGAGTGGGCGTTCTACTTCACCATCTTCTTCTCCTTCATTGCCCAACTGGTGCGGGCCGACTGTGTGCGCCGTCAGACAGGCGTCAACATGCGCCGCTTTGTGCGCGAGGTAGTCGTCCCCGTCGTCGTCGTCACGCTCATCGCCTTTGCGCTTCCCCTCCTGCTGCGCCAGTTCGTTCCGCAGGGATTCATGCCGGCTCCCCCATTCCTCAAGCCGCTGCTGATGATTCTTGTCAGCATCCTCTGGACGTCGCTCATCGTGTGGATTCTCGGCATCACCTCCAGCGAGCGTCGCCACCTTCTTGCTCACCTCAGGAAGACTCTCCGTCTCCCCCAAAACTGAAAACTACTACGTGCGATGAAAAGAATTTGCTATATTCTGATACTCGTTATTGCTGCCGGCATGGGGCAGAACATTTTGGCACAAGTGACGATGCCCGCTGTACCCGACACGGCTACTCTGCGGAGCGCGTTTTCGAAGAAAGACCAGAATGCCTTTGCCCATCCCGACCGCATCTACTACCCTGAGACGTGGTTTCACTTCCTCAACGGCAGCATCCGGCGTGAAGGCATCACACGCGACCTGGAAGCCATTGCCGCATCGGGCATTCAGGGCGTGCAGTTCTTCCACGGACAACAGGGCAACCCTGCTGACTGGCCAGGCACCGAGGAACACGTGGAGTGTCTGAGCCCGAAGTGGGAGTCGCTGGTGCGCCACACGGCAGAAGAGGCTCATCGCCTGGGACTGCGCTTCAGCCTGCAGACCTGTCCAGGGTGGGCCATGAGCGGCGGACCGTGGATTAAGCCCGAGCAGGCCATGCGCCACCTGAGTTACTCGTGGACAAACGTGACGGGGGGCAAGGAGGTGGAGGCAGAGCTGCCCGTCCCCATGAGAGAGGAGTGGCGCGACTGGCAAGACATTGCCGTGCTAGCCTTCCCTGCCCCGCAGGGCGACACAGGCGAGTACTGCCAGATTGACGAGGTGGAGGCAGCGGAGTATCAGCAGGAGTGGAGACGACTGCTCAACGGCGAGCGAGGCTTCACCCTGCGGCCCACCCAGCCGCAAAAACCCTATCGCGTCCACGTCAAGATGAAGGATGGCGCCAAGGTGCGCTCCATAGAGTTTAACCCCATCGACCAATTTAACCATGAGTTCTGTGTGCAGCCCGACATTCACCTGCGTGTCCTAACCCCCACACAGACCGTCGCCCTCGACACGGACTTCCCCCACGCAAACTGGCAGGACAACGAAAAGACCATGACCTTCGCCCTACCCGACCTGCAGGAACAGGGCGAGTATATTCTCGAAATCACCAACCTGCACCCCATGCACCTCACGCTGCTGCGTTTCTCCACCGCCACACGCGGCCACAACTGGGAGATGGAGGCGGGCTGGACATCACGCTGGCTGCTGCCGCTGCCGGAGAAGATGAACGAGGACGGCAGCGGATTCGTCAAAAGAGAGGATATCGTTAACTTGACGGATAAGATGTCGCCTGACGGACGGCTCCGCTGGACAGCCTCCGAAGGGCGGTGGATAGTGCTGCGCATCGGTCATGTGAACACAGGCCGACAGAACGGACCAGCCCCTGCCGAGGCTACGGGCTGGGAGGTGAACAAACTCGACTCGGCATACGTCGCCTACCAGTTCCGCAGCTACATCGGACGGCTGACGGACGGCCCTCTGAAGGGGTTGGTGAACAATATGCTGATGGACAGCTGGGAGTGCTCGTCACAAACGTGGACACGGCACATGCGGCAGGAGTTCCTCAATCGCCGTCACTACGACATGCTGACGTGGCTGCCTGCCATCTTCGGCTGGGTGGTTGACAGCCGCGCGCAGACGAGCAAGTTCCTCTCTGACTGGCGCCGCACCATCAACGAACTTTTCACCGACAACTTCTACGGCCAGATGACCCGGTTGGCACACGAGAAGGGCATGACGGTGAGCTACGAGACGGCAGCGGGCGACATCTTCCCTGGCGACCCCTTGGAGTTCTACAAATATGCCGACGTGCCGATGACCGAATACTGGCAGCCTTTCAGCCATTGGTTATCGAACCACAACTACAAGCCCATACGTGCCACGGCCTCGGCAGCCCGCATATACGGCAAGCCGCGTGTGTCGGCAGAGTCGTTCACGTCGTTTGACCTTACCTGGGACGAAGACTTCGCCCTACTACGCGAAGTAGCCAACCAGAACATGGTGGAGGGCGTCACCCACACCGTCTTCCATACTTACACGCACAACCCCGATGCCGACCATTACTTCCCGGGCACCTCGTTCGGTGGCGGCATCGGCACCCCGTTCCTCCGCAAGCAGACGTGGTGGCCCTACATGCACCATTTCAACACCTATCTGGCCCGCTGTGCCTTCATGTTGGAGAGGGGCCTCCCCGTGAGCAGCGTCCTCTGGTACATCGGCGACGAGATAGAGCAGAAGCCCGACCAGTATGCCCCCTTCCCCGAAGGGTATGCCTTCGACTATTGCAACACCGACGCCTTCCTGCACCGCATTAGCGTGAAGGACGGACGCTGGACAACCCCTGAGGGCATCCGCTACGATGTGCTTTGGATTCCCGACTCGCGTCGTCTACTGCCCGAGACACTTGAAAAGATAGAGCGGCTGGTGGCGCAAGGAGGACGCATCATTAAGGATGTTCCCATCTCTGAATTATGTAGCGCCCTTAACGAGCTGGGCCTGCAGCCTGACGTGAAGCCCACAAAGCTGCGTTGGCTCCACCGGCATACGAAGGGAGCAGACTGGTACATGATTTGTCCGCAGCAGGAGCAGTCGTTCAGCGGAGAGGTTGCCTTCCGTCAGAAAGGGCGTGCCGAGCTTTGGAACCCGATGAACGGCAGCGTGCAGCTGGCCGATGCGCAGGCCGACGGCGACTACATCCGCGTGCATCTTGACTTGCAACGGGGCGAGATGTTCTTCCTCGTCTTCCGCCACGATGCCCGACCCAAGCACAAGAAAGCCATGAAGGAAACCCGCGTGGTGCCGCTACAGGAGTGGACGCTCACCTTCCCCGAGGGATGGGGCATAGACCATCCGCTTCAGCTGACAACGCTGAAGGCCTGGAAAGACCTGCCGCTCACAGACGAGGGGCGCGCCTTCTCGGGCACAGCCACCTACGAAACCACTCTCCACATCGACCGTAAAAAACGTACCCAGCAATGCCTGCTTCGCTTGGGCGAGGTGGAAAAGCTCGCCGTTGTCTTTGTCAACGGCGAGGCCGTTGATTCTCTGTGGGCCGCTCCCTACCAGACCGACATTGCTCCCTATCTGCATCGTGGCACAAACACCATCAGCCTGCAGGTCACCAGCACTTGGTTCAACCGTCTGGTTTACGATGCCGCCCTGCCGGAGGAACAACGCCGCACCTGGGTCATCAGCGGTCCTTCAGCCGACAAACCCCTGCGCCCTTCCGGCCTGTTAGGACCCGTGGAACTCGTCTTTTCCGCGCGGTAACACGCAAAGAAACGTGAGACATCATCCTTGCGGAAAGGCAAGGGTGAAAAGGGTGAGTGGAGGATTGCTATCGCAAGTGAGCGTGCCGCCATGCAGTTCCATGATGCGGCGCGAGAGGGCAAGGCCTATGCCGGTGCCCTCTTCTTTTGTACTATAAAAAGGCTGGAAGATAAGCTCCATCTGCGCGGGAGGAATGAGGGGACCGTTGTTGCTGACGACGATGCGGACACCGTCGGCAGGGCTGCCCGAAGCCAGCAAGCTGACATGGCCATCCTCCTGACCTTCAATAGCGTGAAGGGCATTGCGGATGATATTGAGCAGCACCAGACGAATGAGCTTCTCGTCGGCATGGACCACGGGATCGCCCGCAGCAATGCTGAATTGGATGCGGTTGGCGGAAGGCTCTCCGCTGAGCGTCAGACGCAAGCCGTCGAAAAGTGTGCGCACGGGGAAGTCCGTCCACTGCGGTTCGGGCAGATGGGTGAGGTTTTGATAGTGATTGAGGAAGCCGTGGATGTCCTCGGCCTGCTGGTGAATGATACCCAGCGAGTCGCGGAGGTCTTCTTCAGAGACAGCATTGTCATGCACCCAGTCCGTCAAGGAGACGATAGGTGCAATGGAGTTGCGTAGCTCGTGCGTCATCACGCGCAAGATGCGGTCGTAGTACTGCCGCTGCGACTCCATCGCGAAACGGTCAGCACAATATGCGCGAAGCACGCGGTTCATGTCGTCCATTACCTGCCCCAACACAGGGTCGTCCGAAGCGGGGAAGCGCATAGTGGTATCGCGCCCTTCCATCGCCCCTACAAATGCTGACGTCTGACGAACCGGCAGGCGAATCAAATGCCACAACCGCACCATCATTCCTGCCCACAGCACTGCCAGCGCCGTTCCTGCGAGAAGACGCCCTCTGCAAAAGCAAAACACCGCCACCGCCAGCGAAAACGTCATCACCGCCAGCGTGACAGCCACATGTCGTGTGAAGTGCCGACTAAGGGAGGCCATAACGTTTCATTTTATCGTACAATGCCTGACGGCTGATGCCCAGCGCCTTTGCAGCGGCTGTGACTTTGCCGCCATTGTCGGTCAACACCTTACGGATGTGCTCGCGCTCCAAATCGGTAAGCGGTGAGGTCTTCGGATTTGAAGATTGAAAATTGAGAATTGAAGATTGAAAAGAACTGTCTCCTTCACTCCTACCTCCTAATTCCTCATTCCTAATTCTTAATTCTTTCATTTTTTCTTTCCTTTTCTCCATGGCCTCAGTAAGCTTCTGAATCAGCTGCGCGTTGTCCCAAGGTTTTTGGATGAAGTCATCGGCGCCTTGCTTCAGGCTATCGACGGCCAGGCTCACATCGCCGAAGGCGGTGATGAGCACCACGGCAGGCGGATTGTCGAGGCCGCTACGGTGCTTGATGCGGTCGAGCCAGAAAAGGCCGTCCTTGCCGTCCATCTTCCCTTTGCCGAAGTTCATGTCCAGCAGCACCACGTCTATGCTCTCCTTACTTATTATAGCGGGAATGAGCGTCGGGTCGCCGACGGCTGCCACGGTGCTGAAGACACTTTTCAGCACAAGGCGCAACGACTGGAGCACGGCCTCGTTGTCGTCGATGATAAGGATGTGCGCTTGAATCATGCCTGCAAAGATAATGCGAGCCGAGCGAAACGCCAAATTTTTTGAGCGTTTTTGAAATGAAGCTTATCTAAAACCAATGGTGAAAACGGGCGACGAAAACACGCCTTTTGCACGCAAAAATCCCATAATTCGAGAAGAGCCCGAAAAAAAGTGTCAAGAATCTTGACATTTTTCGGTCAAAAATAAAAAAAGTTGATTTTTCTTGCACATGTCAAAATTATTTACCTATACCTTTGTGGAGCTAAAAACGAAAACAGTCCCCAAACGTATGAAAAAACGTTCCCTCTTTAGCTCCGTCTCGGCCATCAGCATCGCTATGGTTATCGCCACCACCGCGCAGGCCGAATCCCAACTATCCCTTTCCGACGTTGTCCGTCTGGCACAGGAGCAGTCTCCCTCCGCACAGGCCGCGAGGCACAGCTTTCAGTCGTCGTACTGGACGTGGCGCAACTACCGCGCCAGCCTGCTGCCCGCGCTCAGCCTCTCCTCGTCGCCCTATCTGAACCGCAATACAGACTACGTCTCGCTGGGCGACGGCAGCGAGGCGTACGTCCGCCACAACAACCTCAAGACCGACCTCACCCTCGACCTCTCGCAGAACGTCTGGTTCACGGGCGGCACGCTGTCGGTGAAGAGCGCGGCACGGCGCCTCGACCTCCTCGGGGGCGGCGGCACCACCTACAACCTCCAGCCCCTCACCGTGGTTTATTCGCACGGTCTCCTGGGTTACAACAGCGTGCGCTGGGATCGCCGCATCGAGCCGCTCCGCTACCGCGAGGCCCGCAAGCAGTACGCCGAGTCGATGGAGCTCGTTGCCTCGCAGGCCAGCAGCTACTTCTTCAACCTTGCCTTGGCGCAGACCAACCTCGAGATTGCCGAACAAAACCTTGCCGCTGCCGACACACTCCACAGCTTCGCGCGCGGGCGATATAATATAGGTACGATTACGGAGAACGAACTGCTGCAACTAGAACTGAACAAGCTCACCGAGGAGGCCAACGTGCTTGCTGCGCAGACGTCGCTTGACGAGGCCGAAGACCTCCTGCGCACTTACCTGAACCTTCAGGACGATGCAGACGGACGCATCAGCGTCCGTGTCGACACCGTCGTCCCTCAGTTTGCCGTCCCGCTTGACGAAGCCATGATTCTGGCGCGCCAAAACAGCCCGGACGTGGATCGCTGGGAGCGCCAACGCCTGCAAAGCGAGGAGAACCTTGCCTACGCCAAGGCCAACACGGGGCTGAAGGCCAGCGTATATATGCAGCTTGGCCTTGCGCAGACGGGTGAAGACCTCCGTGCCGCCACGCGCAACTTCATGGACGAGCAGTATGTCAGCTTGGCCATCAGCCTGCCCATCCTCGACTGGGGCCGCGGTCGCGGACAGGTGCAGCTGGCACGCTCAAACCTCGACCTCACCAACACGCAAATTGAACAGAGCGCCATGAGCTTCGAGCAGAACGTGGTGAAGGTTGTCAAGCAGTTCAACCTGCAAGGGCGCCGCGTCAGCATCGCCCACAAGACCATGCTGACCGCCCAACAACGCTACGAGGTGGCGCGGCGACTCTATGTGCTCGGCAAGAGCACCATCCTTGACCTCAACAGCGCCATCAGCGAAAAGGACAGCGCCTACCGCGGCTACGTCAGCGCCCTCAGCACCTACTGGAGCCTCTTCTACGCCCTCCGCAGCCTCACCGCCTACGACTTTCAATGGCAGCTGCCGATAGAATACGAATACGAAATCTAGTTAAGAGTAAAGAAAAATAGTATTGAAATGAATACTTCACTATTCAGTCACTACCTCAAGGTTGCCGTGCGCAGCCTGACGCGCTACAAGTCGCAAACCATCATCTCCATCGTCGGCCTCGCCGTCGGCTTCGTATGCCTTTCGCTCTCGGCCTTGTGGCTGCGGTACGAGAACACCTTCAACACCGGCCTGCCCGACGCCGACCGCCTCTACATGATGGCGATGGGCGAGGGCGGCTCCGTCATGGGCACGCCGGGCGAGTTACTGATGAAGTATACCGAGATACCCGAGGTGGAGGGTGCAACGTGCGTCAGCACCCAGTGGTGCACGCTACCCTTCTCGTTCGTGGGTGACAAGATGATTCTCCACAACGAAATGGAGGTTCGTGTACTGATAACCGACTCGTGTTTCTTCTCGATGTTCGAACTGAACATCGTGCAAGGCGACCAGCATTTCTATGAACACTGGCACGAGGGTGTCGCTATCTCCTCCTCGTTGGCCCGCCGTCTCTACGGCTCGGAAGACCCCCTTGAATGTAAGCTGATGATGAACTATGGTGGAGGAGCTGGCTCCGGAAGGAACATCCTTGCCATCTACGAGGACCTTGACCCTCACTCAGACATCTATGCCGACATCATCGATGTAGAAGACGTTCGTTATTACGCCGGTACGCTCGTTCCCTACGTCACCAAACTTCACCCGGGACGGGAAGTCTATGAGTCGTTCTGCGAGAAGATAAAGACGTTGAGCGAGACGGAGAGCGATGTCCTCAATAGGATGAATCTGGTGCCCCTTCCTCTGACTGATTCGCATCGGCGTGGCTACGACTCCGAAGGTTCGCTCTCGTACGACCACCTGCGCGCATTTCTTTTTATCAGCATCATGCTGGTGGTGTGTGCGCTGGTGAACTTTATCACGCTCTTCGTCAACCGCCTGCGTATGCGTCGCCGCGAGATGGCATTGCGCCTCGTTCACGGTGAGAGCGGCGTCGGGCTGGTCGTGCTGTTCAGCATGGAGGCGCTTTTAGTGATGCTGGCCGCTGCGGCACTCGGGATGATGGGCGTCTGGCTGTTGCGCGACGTATTCGCCACTTATGCCAATATCCACACAGAGGGCTACATCTTTACCTGGTCGCTTCTCTTCATGGCGCTGACGCTGATGCTCTGCCTCGCCGTCTGCATCGTGGCCGTCGTCATCGTGAAAAATGCAGCCTTCAACCGCTCCATCCGCACCAGCCAACACTCCAACCACACGTTCATGAGCATCAGCACAGGCGTGCAGCTCACCATCGGCCTCACATTCGTCTTCTGCGCCGCCATGATGCTCAAGCAGTTTCACCACCTTCGCAGCTCCGACTGGGGTGTAAACTTCCGCAATGTGGCCTTCTTCTGCATCGACTTGCCCAGCTATTATGAGAATGACAATTTCGTCAACACCAGCCGTCAGGAGATGAACGACAAAGGTCTCATCTCCCAGCTGCGCGCTATCCCGGGCGTGCAGGAGGTGATGGAACACGGCAGACATTTTGCCGCCAACTCCTACGAATTTGAGTCGTTCCGCCTGCGTCTCCATCCCGAGGACGAGTGGACTTACGCTACACTCCGGCGCGGTTTGTTTGACCCAGGAAGCCCCGTCAACGGCTTCACTGTGCTGGAAGGCACGCTGCCCCGCGAGGACGACTGGCTGCCCGACCAGATTATCATCACCGAAACCATCCGCAATAAACTGGGACTGACGAGCGCCGTCGGCCAGACGATTGAGTATAAGTCATACGACGACACATTCACCGGCACCATCATCGCCGTCATCCGCGACATTCTCTTTACCGATGTTCATGGTGGCCCTCAAATCTTCTGCTCTTTCCGCCCGCTGAACCCACGCGAAAAAGAGCTCGTAGACTCTCGCACGAACTACGTTGCCTTCACCTTCGACCCGAAGCAGAAGGCCGACGTCGTGCGGCGCATCAAGGAAATGATGGAGCCCTATCCCGAACTCCCCTGGAGCATAGAATTCGGTATGGACAACTTCAGCTACCAGATCCGCAGCGAGGAGAACCTGAGCCGCCTGCTCACAGCCGTCACCGTTGTCTGCATCGTCATTGCCATCTTCGGCGTCTATAGCATCATCACCCTCGCCTGCCGCCAACGCCGCAAGGAGATTGCCCTGCGCAAGATACACGGTGCCAAGCTGAAGGATATCCTTATGATGTTCGTCCGCGAATATGGCCTCATCCTCGTCATCAGTTCTGCCGTAGCGTTTGCCGTCGGCTACCTCATCATGCACGGCTGGTTGGAGAACTACGTCCGTCGCACGGCCTTTTCGTGGTGGGTCTTTGCCGCCATCCTCGTGGCTACCGCCCTGCTCATCGCCCTCAGCGTCGGCACTCGCGTCTGGCGCACCGCCCGCGAAAACCCTGCCGACGTCATCAAAAGCGAGTAAAAAAACAATTCCTAATTTCTATTTCTACAATTTCTCATTCTATGGATATTCCCCTTCCCAAACGTCCCTGGTACGTCCGCCATCGCGGAAGGCTTTTTGCCGGAGCCGGTGCCCTTATGCTGATTGTAGCCCTTGTGCTGACCACCCTTCGCCCCAAGACGCTGCGGCTCGCGGCTGACAGCCTTTCCATCAGCGAGGTCACACAGGCTGAGTTTACCGAGTATGTCAACGCCGACGGCGTCCTCCAGCCCATCCGCACCGTGCGCGTGGGAGCTGTGGAGGCCGGCACCGTCAGCGAGATTGTCGCCGAAGAAGGCGCCATGGTACACGCAGGCGACACCCTCATCGTCCTCACCAACCCCGAGCTGGAGCAGCAGATTGCCGACCAGCGCGCCGCCTTCGCCCGCCTGCTCCGCACGCAGCAGGAGAAAGCGCTCGAGATGAAGCAGAAGCGCATCACCATCCGTCAGCAGACGCTCCAGACCACCTACGAGCTCACACGACTGGAAAAGCAGTATCGCCTCGACCAAGAGGAGTTCCGCATGGGCATCAAGAGCCGCGCTGAACTGGACCTGGCCGAAGCCGAGTACCAGTACCGCCACCGCAGCGCCGAGCTGCAGCTGGAGAGCCTGCGCAGCGACTCCGCGCTAGCCACCCTGCACGCCGAATCGACCCAGAGCGAGCTGGCCGACGAGCAGCAGCGTCTGCGGCGCACCGAGGCACGGCTGGCCGACCTCGTCGTCCGCGCCCCCTGCGACGGCCAGCTCAGCAACATCAACGCCGTCCCCGGCCAGAAGATTGGCAGCGGCAGCGAGGTAGGCGAAATCAAGATTATGGACCGCTTCCGTCTGGCCTCGTCGCTCAACGAATACTACATCGACAAGCTCGCCGTGGGGCAGCTGGCCACCGTCACCTACGGCGATGCCCTCTACCCCCTGCGCATCAGCCGCATCGTGCCCGAGGTGAAGGACCACGCCTTTGGCGTCGACCTCGTCTTCACCGACTCCATGCCCGCCAACGCCCGCATCGGCAAGGGCTATCAGGCCAAGATTGAGTTCTCCGCTTCGGAGCCTGCCGTCGTCATCCCCAAAGGTAACTTCTACGCCTTTACGGGTGGGCAGTGGGTGTTCAAGATTACCGGTGACGGCCACACGGCTGTGCGCGTCCCCATCACCATCGGGCGCCAGAACCCTGTCTCCTACGAAATCATCGACGGCCTCTCCGTCGGCGACCGCGTCATCACCTCCGGCTACGACAGCTTCGGAGACGCCAAGGAAATTCGCATTAAATAACCGCTGCCCATCGCGATGAACCAATCAACTCATCGCGATGAACAAGAGAAAACATCAAATATTACGAAAGGAAGATCAATTATTCTCAACGCCCAATCAGCAATGAACACCTCACTTCTTCATCATTATCTCACCGTTGCCCTGCGTAGCCTGACGCGCTACCGTCTGCAAAGCATCATCTCCGTCGTCGGGCTGGCCGTGGGCTTCGTCTGCCTCTCGCTCTCGGCGCTCTGGCTGCGCTACGACAACACCTATAACACCGACCTCCCCATCGACGCCCCCGAGCGCACCTACGCCCTGGGCGGCGAGTGGCGCAGCGGCGAGTTCACCCTCACCGTCCCCGGCGGACTCCGTCAGGCCATGAACGAATGGCCCGAGGTGGAGGCCTGGTGCCTCAACGAGCAGTCAACCGTCGATTTGGAAATCGACGGCGTGGAGGAAGAGGTGGCGTTCATCGACATCGACAAGACCTTCGCCGCGTTCTTCCACTTCGACGTCATCTATGGCCCCGCCGACTTCTGGACGGCCAACAAGGGGGGCGACGCCTACCATCTTGCTTTGAGCGAGTCGTTCGCCCGCCGCAAGTTCGGCGATGAGAACCCCGTCGGCCGAAAGGTCAAGATTGAAGGGGGTGCCGAGGCTGTCATCGAAGCCGTCGTGAAGGACTTCAGCCGCCACAGCTCGTTCACCTTCGACATCGCCTACATCATGCCCGAGGACGCTATTCTCGACTCGCGCGGCAGCTGGCAGCCCACGCTCGTCCGCCTCGCGCCGGGCGACGACGTCCGCGCCTCGTTCGAAAAGAAGATTCAGGAGCACGTCGAGTGGGAGGGCACCGAGCCTCTGCACGGCAAGATAGAGCCGATAACCAAGATGGGCCGCTGGAAGGGTAACGCCAAGCTCTCCTACGCCCACATGCGCGCGTTCCTTCTCATATCCATACTGCTCACCGTCTGCGCCCTCATCAACTTCCTCACCCTCTACCTGAACCGCCTGCGGGGCCGCAAGCGTGAGATGGCCTTGCGCCTGGTGCACGGCTCCAGCCATCGCGGCCTCGTCTGCATGTTTGCCACCGAGCTGGGGGTGACACTGGGCGCGGCCACGGCGCTGGGGGTGCTGCTGGTGTTCTGCCTGCGGGACGTCTTCGCCGCCTTCGCCGGCATCGAGATGGGCGGCGGCTACGTCACCCTCGGTGCCTTCGTCATCATGGTGGGTGTGCTGGCCATCTGCCTCGTGCTGAGCCTCGGCGCCGTCGAGGTGGTGCGCCGCCGCACGCTCTCGTCGTCCATCAGCCCTGCGGCGGCACGTCGTCACGTCTTCTCGTCGGTCAGCATCGGCGTGCAGCTCGCCGTCAGCCTCGCGTTCGTCTTCTGCGCCGTGGTGATGCTGCGGCAGCTCTGGTTCATGCGCAACACCGACAACGGCGTCGCCATCAAGGACCGCGCCTACCTCACCATCGGCCCCGCCGACCGACTGAACTTCGACATGAAGCACCACATCGACGACAACGGTATCCCCGAGAAGCTCGCCGCCCTGCCCGCCATCGAACGCGTCAGCCGCGACTGGAACTTCTGGATGTTCAGCATGTCGAGCCGCGGCTACGAGGTCAGCCTCAGCGAAGACCCCGAGAGTGAGTTCATCGAGGTCTCCAACTACCGCGGCCTTTTCGACCCCGGCGACCCCATCTACGACTTCACCGTCGTCGAGGGCACGCTGCCCCGCTACGAGACGTGGAACCCCTCGGAGGTCGTTATCGACGAGCTGACGCGCGACCGCCTCGGCCTCGCCGACGGTGCCGTCGGCAAGACCATTTGGTACAAGGGTCGTGGCGACAAGAGCAAGAAGACGGTCACCATCGGCGCCGTCATCCGCAACGTCACCGTCCGCAGCGCCCGCAGCGACTCGCGCATTTTCCCCATCTTCATCTACCGTGTCGGCGAGGACGAGCGGAACAACTTCCGCTCACACAACCAGTTCGTCCAGTTCGCCTACCGTCACGGCATGAAGAAGGAGATGGAGGCGCAGGTGGCGGAGCTGATGGACAGCTTCCCCGAGATACGGTGGGAGCTGAAGTACGCCGACGAAATCATGAAGGAGATGACCGAGAGCGACCAGAACCTGGGCCACCTGCTCCTGCTCGTTACCCTCGTGGCCATCCTCATCGCCGTCTTCGGCGTCTATAGCATCATCACGCTTGCCTGCCGCCAGCGGCGCAAGGAGATTGCCCTGCGCAAGATTCATGGCGCGAAGCTCCGCGACATCCTCGGCATGTTCGTGAATGAGTACGGCCTCATCCTTGTCATCAGCGCCGTCGTGGCCTTCGCCGTCGGCTACATCATCATGCACGGCTGGCTGGAGCAGTACGTACGCCGCATCACCGTCGGCCCCCACTACTGCCTGTTCATCTTCGTCGCCACCGCCCTCCTCATCGCCCTCAGCGTGGGCACCCGCGTCTGGCGCACCGCCCGCGAAAACCCCGCCGACGTCATCAAGAGCGAATAATGTGCTTCGCACAATGAAGAATGAAAAATGAAGAATGAAAAATAAAAAGTGTTCAGAAATTGAACAATTTTCGGTCAAAAACAGAAAAAGTCCATTTTCCTTGCAAATGTCTATATAATTCACTTATATCTTTGCAGAGCTAAAAAAAACATCGAACAGAAAATGAAAAGAAGTTTATTAGCCCACTACCTCACGGTTGCCATCCGCAGCCTCGAGCGTTACAAGACGCAAAGCATCATCTCCATTGCCGGCCTCGCCGTCGGCTTCGTCTGCCTCGCCCTTTCCAGCGTATGGATAAGGTACGAGAACACGTTCGACAACTTCCACCCGGGTGCCGACCGCATGTACATGGTCTGGGACAAGGGGCTTGACTTAGGCCGAGCCAACCTGGGTACCGTCGCGCCCCGCGCCTTGAACAGCCTTGCCATCGCCCTGCGCGAAGAGTGGCCCGAGGTGGAGTGCGCTACCATGATAGACGCCGAAACGAACGACGAAAAGTCGGGATGGAAAGTTCCGTTCACCATGATTGGTGCCGACACCGCGTTCGTCCGCGTGTTCAGCCTGAAGCCCATCGAAGGCGAACTGGCAACAATATCGTATAAGCTATCGGAGTTTAACTTCATCGTCACCGACGAATACGCGCGGAAACGTTTTGGCGAGGGAAGCCCCATCGGCAAGGCCTTCAACGCGTTCAGAATGCCGTCGGGCGACACAGATGCCATCACAGAGGCCCCGGTCAAAGGCGTCGTCAAGGCCTGGCATCACTCGTCGTTCGCCTTCGATGCGCTGATTCTCGAAGACGGTGGCGCGGAAAACTCCAAGTTCGCTCCCGACGGCGGCTTTTCGATGGTGGTCATCCGCCTGCGCAAGGGGGCTTCTGCCGATGAATTGGAGCGAAAGCTGAACGCCATCGACATGGGGACGAAACGCATAGGCGAAATCTCCCTTGTCCCCATCAGCCAGGCCCATCGCCTCCTGGCCGACATACGCCTGCACAAGGACAACCTCAGCTACCGCCACCTGCGCTACTTCCAGCTGGTGAGCGTGCTGCTGGTGGTGTGCGTGTTCATCAACTTCCTCGTGCTCTTCCTCATCCGCGTCCGTGGGCGCCAGCGGGAGATGGCGCTGCGCATGGTTCATGGCGCTAAGCCGCGGATGTTGCTCGCGCAGTTCGTGGTGGAATTGTCGGTAACGCTGGGGGCTGCGCTGGGGCTTGGCCTGGTGATGACGTTCGTCGTGAAGGATGTCTTTGCCGCGTATGCCGGCATCGACCTTGAGGGAGGCTACATCCTGGGCAGCGCCCTGCTCTTCATGGCGATTATCGCCGCCGTCTGCCTCCTCATCGCTACCGTGAGCGTGGAGATTGTACGCCGCAACACCATCCGCCACTCCCTCATGCCCGGCGGAGGACGGCGGAACAATACCTTCACCAAAGTCTGCACAGGCATTCAGCTTGCCGTGAGCCTTGCCCTCATCTGCTGCTCGGCCTTCATGCTCAAGCAACTCTGGTTCATGAAGAATACCGACTGGGGCTACGGCATCAAGGGCCGTATGCACTTCGAGGCGCTGGCCACGCGCAACGACATCGTGCCCGATGCGCCCGAATGGGGCGGCCACTTCCCCTTCCCTCCGGAGTGGAAGGAGTCGGTGCTGCGCCGCCTGAACCAGCTGCCCTACGTCAGCAAGGCTGCCGAGATAGGAGAAGACCCCATCGGCCTCTATGGACACCGAGCGGGAGGGATGACCTGGACCATGCTGCCCGGTATTGTTGACGAGGGCGACAATGACAAGACGTACGAATACGTCCGGAGCCGAGGCTTCTCCGTCCACACATTCTACGGCTTCAAAGACCTCCGCGACCCGACGCTCGGCATCACTGTCCTTGAGGGCGCGCTGCCCGACCCCGAAAGGTGGACGAACGAGGTCGTCATTACGGAGAAGACGCGCCAGCAGATGGGTGTGGAGAAAGCCGTCGGCAGCGACATCATGATAGCGATGGACGACTTCAGCAACGCGCCGGACGGCAGCCTCAACATCGTCAGGGCGCCGAGGCACTATGTGGTGGCGGCGGTTATCAAGGACCTCTACCTCTCGTCGCCCTCTGACGAGCCCTACCCCTGCGTGCTGATGAAAGACGGCATCCGCCTCGGGACGGACGAAATGATTTCCGTCCACTTCGACCCCGCCCACCGCGCCGACTTGGCGAAGGAACTGACAGCCATGTTCGACGAAGAACCTTCCCTGATTTATAACACCGTCTGGCACGAGGACGAATGGGCCGAGCTGATGCGCAGCGAGCAGAACCTGAGCCGCCTGCTGCTGGTGGTCAGCATCGTGGCTGTGCTCGTGGCCGTCTTCGGCGTCTATAGCATCATCACCCTGGCCTGCCGCCAGCGCCGCAAGGAGATTGCCCTGCGCAAGATTCACGGCGCGAAGCTCCGCGATATCCTCAGCATGTTTATTAAGGAGTACGGTCTCATCCTTCTCGCCGGGGCCTTCGTGGCCTTCACGGTCAGCTACATTGTCATGCACGGCTGGCTTGAACAGTATATCAAGCGCACGCCACTCTCCTTGTGGGTCTTTGTCGCCATCCTCGTGGCCACCGCCCTGCTCATCGCCCTGTGTGTGGGCAGTCGCGTCTGGCGCACAGCCCGCGAAAACCCTGCTGACGTCATCAAGAGCGAATGAAAACTAGTTAAGAATTAAGAGTTAAGAGAAAATGTTTCGTATGCAGCCCATACATCTCTCCCCCTCTCGTCCGCAGGCCATACTGCTTGCAGAACTATTTTTCTTAACTCTTAATTCTTAACTCTTAACTTAATATTAAAAATCCTTTTTTATTAACCCTCATATTATTAAAGTTATGCCATTACTTGAAACAAAAAGTGTGAAGAAAGTCTTCCGTACGGAAGAAGTGGAAACCTGGGCGCTCAACGATGTGACGCTCGAAGTGAACGAGGGCGAGTTTGTCGCCATCATGGGGCCGTCGGGCTGCGGCAAATCGACGCTGCTCAACATCCTCGGCTTGCTGGACAACCCCACAGAGGGCACCTACACGCTGGCAGGGACGGATGTCTCGAAGATGACCGAGGACCAGCGCACAGAGATTCGCAAAGGCCTGCTCGGTTTCGTATTCCAAAGCTTTAACCTCATTGAGGAGCTGAACGTGCAAGAGAACATCGAGCTGCCGCTGCTCTACATGGGCGTCGCTCCCGCCGAACGCCACAAGCGGGCGAAGGAAATGATGGCCCGCATGGGCATCAGCCATCGCGCAGGCCATTTCCCCAACCAGCTCTCGGGCGGTCAGCAGCAGCGTGTGGCCATCGCCCGCGCCGTCATCAGCAACCCGAAGCTCATCCTCGCCGACGAGCCCACCGGTAACCTCGACAGTACCAATGGCAAGGAGGTGATGAGCCTGCTCACCGAACTCTGGCAGCAGGGCACGACCGTCGTCATGGTGACGCACAGCCAACGCGACGCCAGCTACGCCTCGCGCATCATCAACCTCTACGACGGCCGCGTCGTGGAGCAGACAATTCTGTAAAGCGAAGAGCTTACTTTAAAAGTTGGACAATAACAACCACAGGTGCACCAGCCCCCGCTGTCCGTGAGGATAGCGGGGGTGAGTCTTTTTATAGCGATTTTTCCTTTTTTCTTCTTTTTTCTTCATTTTTGTCACTACCTTTAATCCCCTTGCGGGGCTTTTAGGTAGGCTGCGGCTCAGAAAAGCTCAAATATATTTGGCTTTTCGCTCGCCTGTCACTACCTTTGCAACAAATTTTACGATGACATGAACGCAAAATTCAGAATGCCCAAGTTCGGGCATAACGCCAAGTGGACGGCGATGTTGAAGGAGATGTTTATGACCGTCTTTGCTACCACCGTCTCTATTGTCCTTACCTTCGGAAGCGCCCATTACATGGACCGGAAAAAACAGAAAGCCGCCGGGCGACAGACGGCCATGATGGTCATACACGACATGGAGAACAGCATGGAGACCCTCAGGAAATGGGCCAAAGACGAGGAAACGAACTCCGGCTTAGTCCGATACGTGCTGGAGAATATGGACCGAATAGACTCGCTGGGCATGGATACATTGTTGTACGTCCGCGACTACATCACCAGCAGCTCCGACGAAATGACACAGTTCCAGTTGGACGAGGCATGCGAGCGGCTGTTCCTCAGCAGCCAGGAATCGTGGAAGAACATCGATAACACCTCGTTCGTCGATGCGGTCCACGAGTTCTTCTCTAGCAGACACACCATCTACGACTACATCAACCATTCCGAACAATGGAAGAAGCCTGTCAGCTCCGAGGCATTCTATCGGCACCAGCTGGAGCGCGAGGACGGCACTACCGACATTCCCCTGTTCCTGAAAGGGTGTATCACCAGCAAGGAGGTCGTCTATTACCTGAACTACGCCAGCGGACGGCAACAACAGCTCAATGGGTATGCCGACCTGATCCAGCGCATCAGCGACCAGTGCAAGTTCACGATGGGCATCACCGACGAGGAACTCGAGCAATATGTAAAGGCGAAAAAGCGTATGGGACGCAACGTGAAGGAAAGCGAACTCACGGGCAAGTGGGTTATCCAATCGACTGACGACAAGTCCTCTGGCTTGGAGTTCCGCGACAACCACACGTATGAGCAGACATACATCGAGCATCAGGTTCACCCCTCTTTTGCGGGACGGCTCGAATGTATCTTCGTCACCAGCGGCACCTGGAAACTGCGAGGCGACACGCTCTATACCGAGCGTCAGCCCGACTACACGTTCCGTATGGACCGCAGCCTCATCACCCCAAATCCCGGTATGGAAAAGCAAATGGAGGAATACGTGAAGGAGGTAGAGAAATCGTGCCTCGAAACTCAGAAAACCGCCGGCGATGTCGAGCGCGAAGCCTGCGTCGCCACCATCAACCGCAGCGGCAACAAGATTGAGCTGGTTTGGAAGGAAACCGACGGAGAACTGGCCGGTCAGGAGCTATCTCTCTACCTCTCCAGAGATAAATAACAAAGTAAGCTTTTCTTATCTCCCAAAGCCGTTAGGACAGGTGTCCTAACCCGTTGGGACACCTTACCTAACCCGTTGGGACACGTGTCCCAACGGGTTTAGTACAATAACAACGGCTGCTAAACGAATAACAATCAGACGACGTCCTTCTATTCGCGAACGGAACGCCTTTCAAAAATGGGGGTTATAGTGGCTTCCCTAATAAAAAGGAGATAAAAGAATCAGGGTTTTGGGGTGAGGATAGCGACGTAGCCGCCTGCGGGGGCAAGACGGAGTTTAAGGGGACGGCCTGCGCGGAGGGTGACGGTCTTGTGGGTGAGCTCCGTAGGCTTCTTGTCGGCCTTGGGAGCGTCGGCCCAGTACTCGAGCTGATAGTCGCCCGTAGGGAGGAACGACGTGTCGAGGGTAAGGGTACGGGGCTGGCTGTTGCCCAGCACGCCCACAAACCATGCGCTGCCACTACGGCGGGCAAGGGCCACGTAGTCGCCGGGATAGCCTGCGAGGAAGCGGGTGTCGTCCCACGTGGTCTGCACACGGCTGAGGAAATCGGCGCCCGGCTGCCCGAGGACATGGTCGGGGTGCTCGCAGAAGACGGTGAGGGGGCTCTCGTAGATGACAAACTTCGCCAGCTCGGCACAGCGGGTGTTGGCAACGAGGGTGGGCGTCTGCGGACGGAAATCAGCAGCGGTGACGTTGAGGAAGCCGCCCGGGGTGTAGTCCATCGGGCCTGCCAGCATGCGAGTGAAGGGGAGTGTGGTGTTGTGTTCGGGCGTCACACGGGGGGAGAACTTGTAGTACTCCTCGCCCAGCACGCCCTCGCGCGTAAGCAGATTGGGCCAGGTGCGCTCGATGCCGTCGGGCTTCGTCGCTCCGTGGAAATCGACCATCAGGTGATGCTCGGCAGCGCAGGCGACGATGCGGCGGTACCAGTTCATCATCTCCTGATCGTCGCGGTCCATGAAATCAATCTTGATGCCGGCGATGCCCCACTTCTCATACTCGGCAAAGGCACGGCGGAAGGCGCCGTTGCGATTGACGTCGGTGCAGTAGAGCCAGAGCCAGCAGCGCACGTTCTTCTGACGGGCGTAGGAGAGGATGCCCGGCATGTCAAGCTGGGGTGCAGGACGGGTGATGTCGGCCTTGGGGGTGTTGTAGGGGCCGTACCACTGCCAATCGATGAGCATATAGGGCCAGCCCTCGGCAGCAGCCAAGTCGATGTACTGCTTGATGACATCGGTCTCCATCTTCACCTCGCCGCTCCACCAATGGTCCCACGCAGCCAGGCCGGGTTTTATCCATAAGGGGTCGGCAATGGCGCACGGGGGATTGAGGCCTTGGATAATCTCTGACTCGATGAATCGCCCTGGATTATCGGCCACGAGCATCACGCGCCAGGGCGAGGTGGCCTGCTCGTCGAAGCGCACCTTCACGCCATCCGCAGGCTCGCCAGGCAGGGGCGACAAGCGGGTGGAGAGGCTGACGAGCTTCTCGTCGGTGCCCTCGCTACGCCCGATATAGCACGAAGCGAAGTCGTTGATACAGGCTTCGGTGATGGCCATGTAGTGTGTGTCGTCTATCTCAATGAGAAAGGGCAAGCCCATGACCCGCTCGGTGGAGAGGGCGGTGGCGGCAGTCTTCCAGAAGGAGTCTTCCTGGCTGGAGGTGTAGTCGGGGTTGTAGATGGCTGCCCACGCCGAGGCTGTGGAGGGGATACGGAAGCCCGTGAGCTCGCGGGTGATCTGGCGGTTGCCGATGCGCGCAGCACCGTAGAGGGTGTAGCGGAATGCCGCCCCGCCGTTGAAGACGCGCACCTCAATGTCCATGCGGCGACGGTCGCCACTTGCCTCGATGAGCTGCAACGTGGTCTCATTCCAAGCGAGGAAGACGTCCTCGTGGCGGTTCTTCACTACAGGATGCCAATGATCAGTCGCGGTCTTGATACGGGCAGGGCCAACGAGCGTAAAAGGACCCGAGAGGGGTTTCTCGCCCTTGAACTCATAACCCATCGGGGAAGGGGCTACAAGCTGAGTGCCGCCCGAGGTGAGGGTGTAGGTGAGTGCGTCGTCGGTCTGGATGGTGAGGACAAGGTTGCCGTCGGGGGAAGAAACGCTGACATCGGCCGCCGTGAGGGAGAGAGAAACGGCGAAGAGGGAGAGACAAAAAAGGAGAGGTTTCATAATTTAATAAGGAGTGAAGGAGATTAGGCGTATAGGAGGATGAGGGGGCTACTCGTCCCAACGGCCAAGACGGAGGTTAGTGTAGCTCGTGCTGTCAGGGGTGGCCAGGATGAGGTAGGCACGGAGGTCGGGGCGGGCATCGACGATGAGACGGGCACTGTCGGCACCGATGACCATGAAGGAGGTGGCAAGAGCGTCGGCCTCCATGCAGGTGGGAGCGATGACGGTAGCTGAGAGCACGGCGTGCTGTACAGGGTAGCCAAGACGCGGGTCGACGGTGTGGGCATAGCGCTGACCGTCACGATAGTAGAAGTTGCGGTAGTTGCCCGAGGTGGCAAGGGCGCAATCGGTGAGTGCGAGGATGGTGTCGAGCGGGGTGGCCTCTCCCTCACGGGGCGAGGGAACTTCGGTGGGTCGGCTGATGCCGATGCGCCAGGGATATCCCTTGGGGTTGACACCATGCACGACGACCTCGCCGCCGATCTCCACCATGTAGTTGTGGATACCAAGGCTACGGAAAAGTTCCGCCACGCAGTCGGAGCCAAAGCCTTTGGCAATGGCGCTGCAGTCGAGGAGGGTGCGGGGGTCGCGCTTCACGATGCGCGTGCCTTCCATCTGCACTTTATCCATACCGACAAAGGAGAGCAGGCTATCGATGGCCTGCGAGGAGGGGAACTCAGATTGGCGGAAGCCGAAGCCCCAGGCGTTGACGAGCGGGGCACAGGTGATGTCGAAAGCACCGTTTGTGAGGTGATACACCTCGTCGGCTTTGCGCCAGACGGTACGAAAGAGGCTGTCCGTCTCCATGCTCTCGCCTGTGTTGATGCGAGTGATGACGGAGTGCTCGTTGAAGGGCGACAAGGAGTTGTCGACCTCGTGCATGCGGTCCTCGATGAGGGACTGAATGTCGGTTTTGTACTGGTACGTCACCTTATAGACGGTGCCGAAGATGTAGCCTTGGTTGGTGTGGTATGCCCCACCTCCTCCCGAAGGGATGAGAAGGGAGGGAAAACCGACAATCAGCACGGTGCCCACAAGGAGAAGGGCAAGGATGACCCAGTTGATGGGTTTCTTCATTTCGTTCATCAGGCCATACCCGTTAAGTGTTGGACAAGAATCTTAATACCGATAAGGATAAGGATGACTCCTCCCACCTGAGAGGCAGGGAGGTGGAAGCGCTTTCCCAGACGGATGCCGAGGTATGAGCCGACTAGGGAGAGGACGAAAGAGACAAGACCGATGATGAGAATAGGGATAACGATGGAGCCGAAGGTGGTCATCCCCGTACAGGCAAACGAGATGCCGACAGCAAGGGCGTCGATGCTGGTAGCAACAGCCAAACCGAGGACGACGTGGAGACGTGTGGGGTCGAAAGAGCTTTCCTCGTTTCCCTTGCAGCCTTCCCAGAACATCCTTGCCCCAATGAACGCCAACAGGCCGAAGGCTATCCAATGGTCGATGCGCTCGATGTAGCCGCTGAAGAACTGCATCCCTGCCCACCCAATCAAGGGCATCAGCGCCTGAAACAAGCCGAACAACAACGCCATTATCAGGATGGGACGAAGGCGCACGCGCTTTAGTATCAAGCCGCTAGTGACGGACACCGCGAAGCAATCCATCGCCAACGCTACAGCCAAAAGCCAAATCTCAACAGCAGTCATTCTTATTTATTATTATTTTACGATCTGCATATATCGACAAATCGTAGTTCTTTTAGAAGTTCCATATCAGTTGGTAGGTGGCACCGAAGGTTTCCGTGCCGTGAATGCCATAACCAGGGATAAACCACGGATTGCCGTTAGCAGAGGTGCAGTTGGAGAACAGGCGTTTGTAGCGGATGCTCCAGCCCAGAGAAAAGCCCTTCCACACACGGCTACGGATGCCCACGACCGCCTCGCCCCAAAAGGCACGGCAGGGAATATCGGTAAGGGTAAAGGGAACGATGCCTCCCGTGACGGGGTCGGTGAGCGGAGCGGCTTCCACATTATAAGTACTGTTGCTGTACCCCACACGGGCACCGCAGAAGATGAATCCGACGGGCGAATGTTTCTTGTACTGAAAATTGTAGTCCATTCCCACGCGGTAATAGGGCGCTGCCGTGGTGTAGCGGATGCCATAGAGGTCGCCCACGGTGTTGCAATGTCCATACCCCACCTCCACCACAGGGAAGAAGCGGTCCTGCAAGTTCACGGCCACCGATGCTTCATTGTTATAAAAGGCATCGCTGACGAAGATGGGGTATATCCAGCCGAAGACATCTGCCGAGACAGAAACACCACGGAAAAAGGGCGATGCTTCCTCGGCACGACCCGAGAGGGAGAGCAGCAGGCTAATCGCCAAACACAAGCTGAATGTTCTCCTGCGCATCGTAATTGATTTCGGGATGAGTGATTTGGATGGACTGCATCAGATGGTGCGTGCAGTCCACCGCGGTAAGGGTGTGGAACATAGCCGTTCCGCAGTCAAGGGAGATGAAGTAGGGGTGATTGTCATGGAGGATGAACACCGAGTCGCTGACCCCCAAGCGGGCAAAGCGGAAGACAAAAGTGTCGCACATGCTGCTGTAACCCAGCGGAAAGGCAAGGTTGGAGGCGCCCAGTTTACGGTTGAGCACCACCGAGTCGCCCTTCTCGCGCACAATGCTTACGGTGAGCGTGTCCATAATCTGGCAGGGATTACCGTCGGCCATATAGAAGTTCATCGTGGCAGAGACGGTGTTATTGATGACACAGTCGTCGCCTCCACAGCTGACGAGCAAGGGGAGAAGAGCCAATGACGTTAAGGTCGTTAAAATCCTTAAGGACCTTAATGTCTTTAACGCCGCAAAGGGAAAGTGGCTCATAGTTCCTTCTCGACGTTGTAGTTGTTGCGGCTTTCGGAATTGCGGCTGATGAGATCGCCGATGAAGCCCGTGAGGAACATCTGCGTGCCGAGTATCATACCCACTAAGGCAAGGAAGAACCACACACTGTTCGTCAGGTAGATGTGGCTGACCAAGCGGGCGATGAGTAGGCAGACGATGATGATAAAGCAGACAATGAACATCACCGAACCCCAGAGTCCGAAGAAGTGCATCGGCTTGACGCCGAACTTGCTGAGGAACCAGAGGGTCAGCAGGTCGAGGTAGCCGTTGACGAAACGGTTGAGGCCGAACTTTGTCTTGCCATACTTGCGGGCCTGATGGTGGACGACCTTTTCACCGATTTTGGTAAAGCCAGCGTTCTTGGCCAGATAGGGGATGTAGCGGTGCATCTCCCCATAGACTTCGATGCTCTTGATGACATCGCGACGGTAGCTCTTGAGGCCACAGTTGAAGTCGTGGAGATTGTGGATGCCGCTGACCTTGCGGGCCGTAGCGTTGAAAAGCTTGGTGGGAATGGTCTTCGAGAGGGGGTCGTAGCGCTTCTGCTTATAGCCGCTGACGAGGTCGTAGCCGTCCTCAACAATCATACGGCGAAGTTCGGGTATCTCATCGGGAGAATCCTGAAGGTCAGCATCCATCGTGATGACCACGTCGCCCTGGGCACGGCGGAAACCGCAGAAGAGGGCTGGGCTCTTGCCGTAGTTACGGCGGAACTTGATGCCCTTCACCTCAGCGGGATTGTCGGCATGAAGCTGCTCGATGACCTCCCACGACTCGTCGGTGCTGCCATCATTGACAAAGATGACCTCGTAAGTGAATCCTTTCTCGTCCATCACGCGCTTAATCCAAGCATACAGTTCGGGCAGCGATTCGGCTTCGTTATAAAGCGGTACTATAACTGAAATATCCATTGAACTATTACATTTTATTATGATTTTACGATTGAGATTGGGCGGGACGTTTGGTGAAGATGGCGATGAGAAGGGCGGCGATACTGCCCCAGAAGAGGTTGTTAACCAGCAGTTCCATCACCAATTGAATGGGCTTCAGGGCGGCAAGGGACTCAAAGGTCTTCTCTATCACATCAAGCTGGTTCTGCCAAGCAAGCTGGTCGGTGACACCCTCGACGGACGTCTCACGCATTGTGGCTATGTTTTCAGCATAAGCCTGCGCCAACATTCCATTATCAAAGACAGCGAAGTATACGTAGTGGGCTACGGCCACGAGCAAGGAGGCAAAAAAGAACATCCGCAGGGCAAACGTCCACGCCGTGAGAAACGGCATTCCTTCAGGCATCTCGGTCTGCTGGAAACGTTTTACCATCCGCCAAGCCAACACGGGCACCATCAGGGTTAGCACGATGAACAGCATTCCTGCAAACCCCGACGTCAGGCTCAAGGGGAAGAGGCAGAACTTGACGATGTAGTACACGCCAAGCAACGTGCCCAAGCTCATTGACTTTTGGCGGAACATGGCCGCCTTTTCCCTGAAATCGTTGTTATCAGCCATCCGTATTGCCATCTTAGTCCACCAGTGCGAAGTTGAGTTGTTTCTTATCAAGATCGCAGTGCGAGACCTCCACCTTCACAGCGTCACCCAAGTAGTAGCGGTTGTGCGTGTGGCGGCCCACAAGGCAGTAGTTACGCTCGTCGAACTCATAGTGGTCATCGTCGAGATCGCGCATCGGGATAAGACCTTCGCACTTGTTCTCAATGATTTCGGCATAGAGTCCCCACTCGGTGACGCCGCTGATGACGGCATCGAACACCTGACCCATACGGTCCTGCATAAACTCCACCTGCTTGTACTTGATGCTGGCGCGCTCGGCAGAGGCTGCCAACTGTTCCATGGCGCTGGAATGGTCGCACAGCTCCTCGTACTTGGCTTTGGAAACGCTGCGTCCACCTGCCAGATAGCGCGCAAGAAGTCGATGCACCATCATATCGGGATAACGGCGGATGGGCGACGTGAAATGGGTGTAGTAGTCGAAGGCAAGGCCATAGTGACCTATGTTGTCGGTGCTGTAGCGGGCTTTCTGCATTGCCTTCAGCGAGATGGTCTCAATGAGGTTCTGCTCTTTCTTGCCCTTAACGTCGTTGAGCAGCTTGTTGATGCTCTGCGAGACGGCCTGTTTGTCGCCCGTGGTCTTCAGCTTGTAGCCGAAGCGGCTGATGAAGTGAGCCACATTGTCGAGTTTTTCCACGTCGGGCAAGTCGTGGATACGGTAGGGGAAGACTTTCTGCTGCTTCGAGGGCACGGCACCGATGGTGGTTGCCACGATGCGGTTTGCCAGCAGCATAAACTCCTCAATCAGCTGGTGGCTCTCGGTCTGCTCCTTGATGTGGACACTGATGGGATGGCCTTTCTCATCGACATCGAAGCCGACTTCCACACGGTCGAAGGCAATGGAGCCGTGCTCGAAACGCTCCTTACGGAGAATCTGCGCCAAGCGGTTCAGGGTCAGCAGTTCGGAGGCATATGGGTCGGCAGCCTGTTGACCCCTATCAATAATCTCCTGAACCTCCTCGTAGTTGTAGCGACGGTTGCTGCGGATGACGGTGTGGACAATCTTGTGGTAGCGCACGCGCCCCTTGTCGTCCATATGCACGATGACGGCATAGCAGAGTTTGTCCTCATTGGGACGGAGGGAGCAGATGTAGTTGCAGAGGCGCTCGGGCAGCATCGGGATGGTGCGGTCGACGAGATAGACGCTGGTGGCACGCTTCTGGGCCTCCTTGTCGATGATGCCGCCCTCACCCACGTAGTGGGTGACGTCGGCGATGTGGACGCCGATTTCCCACTGCCCGTCCTTCATCCGACGGATGGAGAGGGCATCGTCGAAGTCCTTGGCATCGTAGGGGTCGATGGTAAAGGTGAGGATGTTGCGGAAGTCTTCGCGCTGCGCAATGTCCGCCTCCGATATCACGTCGGAGATGTGGTTGGCGGCATCTTCGACAGCCTTCGGATAGATGTAGGGGAGACCATACTCGGCAAGGATGGCGTGCATCTCGGTGGTGTTGTCGCCACTCTGTCCCAAGATGTCCACCACGTGGCCGATGGGGTTGCGCGAGTTGCCAGGCCATTCCACGACCTTCACCACGGCTTTGTCGCCCGTGCGTCCGTTCTTCAGCTTACTGGTGGGGACGAAGATGTCGGCAGGGAGTTCACGGCTGTTGGAGAGCAGATAGGCGCTGTTCTTGCCCACCTTGAGGGTGCCGACGAACTCGCGTCCGATGATGGATTCCTCCTCCTCGGCTTCCTCGTCGGCAGCGGCCCCGTGGACGGCGCTCAGGTGATAGTATCCCTTGCGTCCCTCTTCGATATATCCGTCCTCCAGCATCTCCTGGATGACGTCGGCAGCAAGCATCTTCAGCGGGTGGGTCTTGAGGCGGAGTTCCTGGAACACCTTGTTAAGAGTGATGTCGTCGTACTCGGCAAACATATCTGCCATGGCTGCGGTTAGCATCCGTTTTGTCATTCGGCGAGCCTTTCTTTCTGGTGATTTTCCCATAGTGCGTAGGTTTTTATTCGCAAAGATAGACAAAAAAATCGGAATGGTGCACAAGTTTACGAAAAATTGGCTATTTTTGCATTCCAAAAGCAAAGTGACAGGTGGAAATGGCAACGCAACTCTCGTTCAGCTGGGGCACTGAGGAACCCGAAGTCAAGCAACGCCTGCTGGTAACAGGCGCCAGCGGCTTCATCGGCTCCTTCATGGTGGAGAAGGCTCTGAAGAAGGGCTACGACGTGTGGGCAGGTATCCGCAGCACCAGCAGCCGACAGTATCTTCAGGACGAACGCATCCACTTCATTGAGCTGGACTACAGCCACGTGGACCGCCTTCACGACCAACTGCTCCGCTTTAAGCAGGAGCACGACGGACGGGGCTGGGACTACATCATCCATTGCGCAGGCGCCACCAAGTGCCCCAATAAGGAGGTCTTCTACCAAGTGAACTTCGTGGGCACAAAGAACTTCATCGACAGCCTGACACGCTGCCAGATGGTGCCGCGTCAGTTCATCTTCCTCAGCTCGCTGGGAGCCTGGGGCCCTCAGCACGAGCGTATGCCCCACCAGCCTATCACGGCCGACGACGAGCCGCAGCCCAACACCGCCTACGGCGTGTCGAAGCTGTGCGTCGAGGAGTACCTGAAGGACGCCGAGCGCTTCCCGTGGGTAGTGTTCCGCCCGACGGGTGTCTATGGTCCGCGCGATAAGGACTACCTGCTGATGATGCAGAGCATCGCCCGCGGATGGGACTTCGCGCTGGGCTTCAAGCATCAGGACATCACGTTCATCTACGTCCTCGACCTCGTGAAGGCCGTCTTCCTGGCCATCGAGAAAGGGGTGACCGAGCGGGCTTACTTCGTGGCCGACGGTGACGTGCACACCGCCAAGGACTTCTCGATGCTGGTCAGGCAAGCACTCGGCAAGCGCTTCGTTGTCCGACTGACGGCGCCCCTTTGGCTGGGTCGGGCAGCGTGTGCCATCGGGAGCCTCTACAGCCGTCTATCGGGCAAGGCCGTGACGCTGAACACCGACAAATACCGCATCCTGAGCCAGCGCAACTGGCTGTGCGACACCGAGCCCCTCGCCAGCGAACTGGGCTTCACCGCCGACTATCCCCTCGAACGCGGCGTTGCCGAAACCATCGCCTGGTACAAACAGGAGGGCTGGATAAAACCCCCACGAACCCTCAAGGACATCGACTTCGCCAAAACCCTTAACGACATCAAGCGAGGCATCAAAGGCCTCATAAACCGCAAGTCAACAACCAGTAAATAAACGCTATGCTATTCTCCAAGGAAACCTACATCACACGCCGTGCCACGCTGCGCCAGAAGGTCGGCAGCGGGCTTATCGTCATTATGGGCAACAACGAAGCGCCCTGCAACTACCCCGCCAATGCCTACGGGCCTCACCGTCAGGATTCGTCGTTCCTCTACTTTTTCGCCCAGCATCGTGAAGGGCTGGCAGGAGTCATCGATGCCGACACAGGCGAGGAGTGGCTCATCGGCGATGACCAGGACATCGAGGATATCATCTGGACGGGCTTCGTGCCCTCAGTCCACGACCTTGCCCTGGAAGCAGGCATCAGTCAGTCGGCTCCGATGAGCACGCTGAAAAGCCTCATCGATGGCGCACGAGCCAAGGGGCAGACGGTGCACTACCTGCCGCCTTACCGCCACGACACGATGATCCAACTTGCCGACCTGCTTGGCATCCATCCCTTGGAGACACGGGCGAAAGCCAGCGTGGCGCTCATCAAGGCAGTCGTCGATATGCGTGCCGTGAAGACAGCCGAAGAGATTGCCGAGATTGAACGGGCCATGGCCATCGGCTACGCGATGCACACGGCAGCCATGCGGGCCGTCCGCCCAGGCAACACCGAGAAAGCCATTGCAGGACTGATGGAGGGTATTGCCGTAGGCAGGGGAGCCAAGGTGTCGTTCAGCAGCATCGTCAGCCAGCACGGCGAAATTTTCCACGGCTCGCCCTCGTTGCGTCCCCTTGAGGAAGGACGGCTGCTGCTCGTCGATGCAGGTGCCGAGACGGTGAACCACTACTGCTCCGATAACACCCGCGTGACGCCCGTAAGTGGCAAGTTCACAGCACGCCAGAGGGACATCTACGACATCGTGGTTGCCTGTCACGACCTCGTCATTGCCAAGGCCCGTCCAGGCGTGAAGTGGCTGGATATGCACCTCGACGTCTGCCGCCTGATGGCCGAGCGGCTGAAGGACCTGGGGCTGATGAAGGGCAACGTGGAGGATGCCGTGACCGCAGGCGCCCACGCCATGTTCCTCCAGCACGGACTGGGGCATATGATGGGTATGGACGTGCACGATATGGAGGGCCTCGGACAGGTCTATGTAGGCTTCGACGACGAAGTGCGCCCCAGCACCCAGTTCGGCACCAACTGCCTGCGTTGCGGACGCCGCATCCAGCCAGGATGGGTGCTCACCGACGAGCCGGGCATCTACTTCATCCCTGCCCTCATCGACCAGTGGCGTGGCGAGGGACTGTACAAGGAGTTCATCAACTACGACTTGCTGGACACCTATCGCGACTTCGGCGGCATACGCCTCGAGGACGACTTGCTCATCACCCTCGACGGTTGCCGTGTGCTGGGTGAGCAGATAATCCCCTACCACGCCGACGATGTTGAGGCATTCATAGCATCCTAATCCCTGCCGAAAAGAGCCTTTTACTTCATGCCGACGGCCTCGTCATCGGCGTTGTTGCCGTCATGGAATTGTTCATCGATTAGCAGACGTTGTTATTGTACCAAAGCGCTTGGGACACCTGTCCTAACGGGTTAGGTAAGGTGTCCCAACGGGTTAGGACACGTGTCCTAACGGCTTTGGACGATAAGAAAGGAAGCTGCTCGCTGCTATTATATAAGGAATAGCAGAGTCTTAGCCCAGTTTACCGGATGAAAAGCAGCTCGCGGTACTTCGGCAGAGGCCAAAGGGCGTCGTCCACAATGAGCTCCAGCTTGTCAATCTGCCGACGGATGGTATCCAGCATGGGAGCGATGGTGTCGTGATAGGCAATGGCTTTCCGATGCTCATCGTCGATTTTGTTGGCCACTTTGCGGGCTGCCACAAGCTCCTCCACCTGTGTCTCGATGTTGCTGGTGCGGAAGGCAATCTCCTCAATAAGCTTCATGTTGCGGGCGCTGAGCTCGTCGGCCTTCTCGGCAGGGAATATGTTGCGCATGCGCTCTACGTTGTTCAGCAGCTGGCTCTGGTAACGGGTTGCCACGGGGATGATGTGGTTCATGGAAAGGTCGCCGAGGACGCGGGCCTCTATCTGAATCTTCTTGGTGTAGGTCTCCCATTTCACCTCGTTGCGGGCCTCGAGTTCCTTCTTCGTCATCACGCCCATGCTTTCGAACATGGCGATGCTGTCCGCATCGAGGTAGCGCTCGAAGATGATGGGGCAGCTGGTTTCCGTGTCGAGCCCACGCTGGGCAGCCTCGACTTTCCATTCGTCGCTGTAGCCGTTGCCGTCGAAGCGGATGGGCTTGCACGTCTTGATGTCCTCGCGGAGGATGTCGATGATGGCATGGAACGTGGCGTTGTGCTTTCCCTCCGTGAACTCCGGATTATTCACTATCGCTGCCATCCGCTCATCCACACGACGCTTGAAGTCCGTCAGGGCCTCTGCCACAGCGGTGTTCAGCGCAATCATGCCGCTGGCGCAGTTGGCCTCGCTGCCCACGGCACGGAACTCGAAACGGTTGCCCGTGAAGGCAAACGGGCTGGTGCGGTTGCGGTCGGTGTTGTCGATCAGCAGTTCGGGAATCTCGGGGATGTCGAGCTTCATGCCCTGCTTGCCGTCCATCTGGAAGAGGTCATCCTTGTCGGCCTTCTCAATATGGTCGAGCAGCTCGCTCAGCTGCTTGCAGAGGAAGCTGGAGATGATGGCAGGCGGTGCGTCGTTGGCGCCCAGACGGTGGGCGCTGGTGGAGCTCACGATGCTGGCATTCAGTAAGCCGTTGTGCTTCCAGACGCCCATCAGCG
>JAEEGL016900996.1_pt1 | contig 43747 bp, 44 predicted proteins | sample 9134231 | NCBI WGS metagenome assembly JAEEGL01 (sample SAMN16246548, study PRJNA631951) | gut metagenome | biome: gut microbiome; feature: rumen; material: fiber-attached | host: Bos | place: Iran: Karaj | collected 2018-10
CGCGCCCTCCGGGAAGTTCTGTATCGCGATCCCGATGGAAAGCGCCAGCGCGCCGCCCGCCGTGATCTCGGCGGAGCCGGAGAGGAGCCCGGCGAATACGACGCCGACCGCCATCCCCTCGGGAATGTTGTGCAGCGTGACCGCGAGCACCATCATAGTGGTCTTCTTCGCTTTGCTTTTTAATCCCTCCGCCTGTTCTGCGTTCATATGCAAATGCGGGATGATCTTATCGAGCAGGAGCAAAAACAGAATTCCGAGCCAGAAGCCGATGAAAGCGGGAAGAAACGCCCATCTGCCTTTGTCGGCGCACTGATTCATAGCCGGGATAAGAAGACTCCAGATCGACGCCGCGACCATCACCCCGCCCGCGAAACCGGTCAGCGCGCGCTGTACCGTGCGGCTCAATTGTTTTTTCATAAAGAACACGCACGCCGAGCCGAGCGCCGTTCCTATAAACGGGATCGCTATCCCTTCAGCAACTTTCAGCCACATTGATGATCTCCTGTCAGCCGGCGCTGACTTGTGACGCAAATAATAAAGAGCAAAACTCTTGTATTCCATCGTACGGTGAATAATTTCGGTTAGCCACCGCTAACAATTATATTGAAAAGTCCTTTGTTTGTCAATGGGTTTTGACTAAAAAGTCAATGATCCGTATTTTATACTGTTCAAATCCCGTATTTTGCCCCAAAAGCGAAAAGAAACGCCTTTTATCGTGGTAGACAAAAGACGTTTCTATTATGGCCCGCCCTAAGGGACTTGAACCCCCGACACCCGGAATCGGAATCCGGTGCTCTATCCGCTGAGCTAAGGGCGGATGTGCAAGGATTAATATATCACCAAATGATTAAAGTGTCAAGACATAAATCAAATATTCGTAAACGGTTTTTGAAAATTTACTGATAACTGAATGAACCGAACGGTACGGAATAAAACGGCGGAGCACGAAAGCCCCGCCGTTCGGCGTTTATGTTGCAGGTCACAACTGATTCTGCGTTTCGGTATACGGCAGAAGCGCGACTTCAAGGTTTCCGTTTTTAGTCCGGAGCTCGTCGATAAACGCCTTTTCCTCCGCCGGATTCTTTAACTGCACTTTATAAGAAAGCCGGAACATACTGCCCATACCGGTCGTTTTAACGCCAGCGTTCTCGAACTTTTTAAGATAGTGGGCGAAGACGTCTTCGAAAGTGCCGTTGTATTCGAGCGATTCGGGTATCGTGATGCGCAGAAGCTGATCCGCCGCCATATTTTTATGCTCGAACAGAGGCACAAGACCGAGGACTGCGAAAAGCGCCGCAAGCGCGAGCAGGATCACTACGCCGTAGCCGATATATCCCATTCCGAACGCTATGCCGGAGCCCATCGCAATGAGTATCGCGGCGATCTCTTCCGCGCTGCCCCGAGCCGAGCGGAAGCGTATGAGACTGAACGCGCCGCCGATAGCCACGCCGGCGCCGATATTGCCGTTGACGAACGTGATGACCGCCGCTACTACGAACGGGATCATTGCCGTTACGATGAAGAACCGTTTGGTCGAACGGATACGGAAACTCATTATCCAGGAATACAGAAAACCTACCGCGAGCGCGACGCCCGCCATAATGAAGAACTGCGACGGCGTCACGGTGGAAGAATAAATGGAATCAAACATAATCAATTCTCCTTCTTAAAAGTTTTGTGCCTTGAGAAGCTGTTTGCGGTACGCTTCTCCGTATTTTGAAAAACTGCCTTTGCGGATCCCGCCTTCGGAAAGGATGCCGCACAGCCACAGCGGCATAGCGTCCTGGACCTTTATTTCAAGAACCGTCCATCCCTCGTCAAGGAGTGAAATGCCGTCCATCGATTTCGTAAGAGTAAGATCGTCGAGGCGGTAACGGGGATTTTCGTCTATGGTCAGGCGAAGGTCTCCGCACGGCTCGAAATACGCCGTCCGGTCGTATATTATCATACAGGACGGAACCAGAGTTTTATAGTGATCGCGGAATACCGTTATCTCTTTGTTTATCTGTCCGGGAGCGCAGATATCGCCCTCCCCCGAAAAGAATTTGCCTACAAGCGGTATCGTCGTCTGCACGCGTCGCTTATATACGATACCGTACGCTTTGCGTTTCAGTTCGAGGAACACGGGGGATTCGTCCGTCGCGAGACCGTAGGAGCGCAGGCGTATTTTCTCTTTGAACTCCGGTTTTTCCACGCTCGTGCGGATAAGCTGATAGGTCGGCGTATCGTAGTAAATCGACGCGATCGAGGTCTTTCCGGACTGATCGACCTCCATATGACCTTTCAGACGTTCGCGAAGGAAATCCGTTTGTTCGGCGGTGAGCAGGTACTTCAGCTCATACCGCTTCATTACCGTGATCGCCATATTATCACCTCCGCCGTCATAAAGCTATGAGGATCGTGAATACCCCGCCGGAGACCGACGCGGACGCGCGTCCGTTGTGCGCTTTTACGGTCTGTTTTACGAATGAGAGCCCGAGTCCCGCGCCGCCTTCCTTCGCGTTCTGCAGCGTCGTGAACCTGTCGAACGCCTGGTCCGCGGGGCCGTCCGGAAGGTCGGTATCGTTGCTTGCTTCGATTATGACAGATCCGTTTTCCCGGTTCAGCTTGAAGCACGCTTTCGTTAATGCGAATTTAAGCGCGTTTTCTATAAGCTCGTCCGTGAGTTTGCTCATCCCTTCCGGATCGGCAATGACCGTAACTTCCGGCGCTATTTCCGACGTCAGTTCGATGCCGCGGGATGAGAAGCTTATCGCCGCGCGGTCAAGAGCTTCGGCAAGCTGATCCGAAAGAGAGATTTCGGCGGCGCTCATCTTTTCTTTGTCGAATATCCCGACGGAACCGAGCTTATCGACAAGCTCGTTCATTTTTGCGACCTGGCGATGCGTCGAGCGCGTCTGGTCGTCCGGTCCGTATCTGCGTTCCGTAAGTTCGGTGTTTCCGTCTATGATCGTAAGCGGGACACGGAATTCCTTGTTTGCGTTGGCGATAAAGTTCTTCTGTTTTCTGTCCGCTTCCTCAAGAGGCGCGTATATCTTTCTGCCGATGGCGAGAAGCACGAACCAGCCGATAACAAGCACCAGGACCTCGCCTATCGCGGATATTATCAGTATGCGGAAGGACGGAAGCAGCTCGCGCCCCTGGTCGATGACCGTTACGTAGGTCGTCCCGTGCTCCTTATAAACCCGATAGCGGTAGGTTCCCCTCGTCCATCCGGTCTTCTGCTTCATAAGCCCGTAAGCCCATTCTTTGGCTTCTTCCTCGGTTACTGCGGAGATATGGAAAGCGACCGTTTCGGCTTTCTCGCCGTTTTCGGAGAAGGCGACGGTGAAATACCGCAGGGATTCGTTCATCTCGGGCGAGTCGGGTCCCATCGGTCCCATTCCGAAATCCTTGTTCCGCGGCTGATCCGGCTGGAACTGTATCCCGTCGGGCAGATTCTCCCTGTGCTCGAAAGAGCCCTGCTTATCGGCGAGCTTCTGCGTCAAAACGTCCGCGTCGCTCGCCGCCATCGTGAAGTTCACTCCGTTAATGACCGCGAGGAGCAGCGTAAGCAGAACGAATATCACGAGTATAGCGTACAGTCTGAATTTCTTTTCCGCTTTATTCATCTTTTTTCACCGCTTCTTTCCTTTCTTTACCGATATTGCTTTCAAGCGTATGGCGCACGGCGTCTTTTACGCTGTCAAACGTGAACGGATATGAGAGCATACCGTCCGGAACGGGCTCGTCCGCTTTGTTCCGCAAACCGGCGGGACCGTCGGTCAGTACGACTACCGGGACGTTTTTCGCGTTCGCGCGTTCGATTATCGTTTTATGGTCGACGCGCGGTAGATTCCGGTCGAGCAGCGCGATATCGAAGCTTTCTGTCGAAAGCAGCGTTATGACCTGCGTTCCGTCGAACGCGGTGACCGTTTCTCCGAGATCGGTCTCAAGCAGTTTTTTGTAGCACTCGAGCAAGTCTCTGTCCGGTGCGGCAAAAAGTACTTTCATGGTTCGTTCCTCGTTTCTTTCAAGCCGAAACGGTCACGTCGCTGTAGCAGGCGGTGCTTCCGTACGCGTTCGCGTTCGTGAAAGTGTAGGCGACGCCGTCGATATTGACGGTGTGGCTTCCTGCCGAATGCAGCGAGAGCGAATAGTTCTTTACGCCGCCGCTTGCGCTTATTCTGCCGTAGCCGAGCACTATCAGCGTACCGCCCGAGATGCTTATGGAGCCGTCCGCGTCTATCGCCGCCATATTCTGATTATTCGGGCCTCTGGTGATAACCACGCCGCCGGTCTGATTGTAAGTGCCGTTACTGTCTATGCCGTCGGTGTCGCCGTTCGGAGAGACCGTCACGTCGAGATATCCGCCCGTCACGTTGACCGCGGGAGTCGATACGCCTTTGCAGGCGTTCACGCCGTCGTCGTTCGCGGCTACAACGGTTTTGCCGCCGGAAACGTTTATCACGTTTGCTTCAAGCCCTTCGTACGCGCTGTCGACGGTTATGGTACCGCCGGAGATATTCAGGATATTGTCCGCGTGGATCGCGTCCGCTCCGGAAACTGTCTGCTGTCCGCCCCATCCGCCGCGTCCGTCGGGGCCCTGCCTTCCGCCCGCGGTCTTGTTTTCGGGCGCGTAGACGCTCATATTGACGGTGCCGCCGGAAACGTTTATCGTGCCCTTCCCTTTCGTTCCGTCTTCGAACGACGCGCCGTAATCTGCGTGAAGTCCGTCATCGTAGGTGTGAAGCGTTATTGCGCCGTCTTTAATATTCAGCTCGTTCTGTACCTTAACGCCCTTATATGAGGTCGTCGATGCGTTTGAAGCGGTGTATCCGCTGTAAGATCCGGTATATACCGTAACTGTAGGAGCCGCGCCTTCTTCGCCCGCTGACAGTTCAAAGTTACGCGCCGCCTGGAAGCCGTCGCCCGCCGCGTAGACGGTTACCGTGCCTCCGGTAATAACGATATCGCCTCTTGTAACGCCGTTTTTGCTGACGTCGGTGTTTTCAGTCTTAACGCCGTCGCCGTTGGTCGAGATCGCAACGACCGTTCCGCTTGTGATCTTTACGGAATCGTTGCCTTTAAGCGCGTTGTTGTACGCGGTGACCTTCAAAGCGAGATTCTGTATCTTCAGATCGTCGGTCGTGTGGATACCGTTGTTGTACCCGGCGTTTACCACCAAAGTGCCGTTTCCTTTTATCATAAGATCGCACTTCGCGCAGATCGCGCCCTCGCCCTGATCCGCGTCGTCCGCGGTCTTTGCGGAGCGAGTGTCGTTTATCACGTTTTCCGTGCCTTTCTTTGCGGATATATCGACGCTGCCTGCGGAAACGATTTTTATCGGCGAATCGGCGCCGTAACTTACCGTCGCGCCGGATAACTCGATGACTACTTCGTCGTCCTCTCCCGCGTCGACCAGGATCTGTCCTTCAAGAAGCCCGGTCGCGGTGTAGGTTCCCGCCGAGGTGATCGTGTATACGTTTCCGGAATTCGAAAACGTTCCGTCCGCGGAAGTCATTTCAAAAGTTCCCGTCGCTTCCTGCGCAGAAATATCACTGTCCACCGCCGGCTCCGCAATTTCGTTTGCCGAGCTTGCCGTGCCGTCCGTAACGGCGCCGTTCCCGCACGCCGCAAGCCCCAGCGCAAAGATCATCGCAATGATCATGGCAAGTATCTTTTTCATCTTTCCTTATCCCCTTTTCTTAGTTTTCAGTATAAAACAACAACCCTCATCCGTTTGCTGTGGCCTTATCATAACGGATGAGGATTGAAGAAAGATTGAAAGATTTTCAGTTTTTGAAATTTATTTTTTGACCGGGAGCGATACCGTAAATATCGCCTTTCCGTCCCTGTATTCCGCGTTTATCCGCCCGCCGTGCGCTTCCGTCACGGCTTTGGCGATGGAAAGCCCGAGCCCGTAGTGCGCGTCCGCATCGTTACGCGCCTCGTCCGCGCGGTAGAAGCGTTCAAACAGATGCGGCATCTGCTCCGCGCTCATCTCCGGCGCTCCGTTCGAAACGGCAAGCACCGCGTGATGCTTTTCTTTATGAAGCGAAAGCCCTATAACTTCGGTCGTTCCGTGTGACAAAGCGTTGTCGAGCAATATCGAAACAAGCTGGCGTAACTGATTCGGGTTCCCTTCGATCAACAGCCCGGGTTCGATATCCGTTTCGATGCTTTTTCCTTTTTCGTAAGCCAGCGTTTCAAACGGGAGCGCCTCGCCGTCCGCAAGCTTCGAAAAATCGACCGTTTCCTTGGGCATTTCGCCGTTTTCCGCTTTGGAAAGCGCCAAAAGCTGTTTTACCAGGTCGGACATACGCTCGTTTTCGTAGTCGATATTATCTAGCCATTCGCTTTGTCCGATCTCCCGTTTCAACAGTTCGCTGTTTGCGGAAATAACGGCTATCGGCGTTTTCAGTTCGTGCCCGGCGTCGGATACGAACCTTTTCTGCCGTTTGTCGTTCTCTTCGAGCGGACGGACTATGCGGCGGGCTATGAAGATCGAAATGATCAATATCACGACCGTCGCGGCAGAACCGATGATAAGCATCTGGCGGAAAAGCAGCGATTGATTGTTATCGTTTATCGTTCCGTCTATCATCGCGACTAGCGTATAATCGCCGCGCTCCTCCACAAGATAAGTCATATTCCCGGATTTGCCGCTTTTCTTACCGTTTTTAAGTATTGCCGACGCTGTCTCCAGCAGAGCTTCCTCGCTTTGCAGACCGTTGCTGCCGTTGTTTACCGCAAGCACCTCGCCTTCGCTTGAATAAGCGACGGAATAAAAGGTGGAAAGACGGAATTCGCGCTCGTCTTTTACGGGCCTGTCGCCGCGCGGTTCGTTTATTTCGCCCGGGCGGAATTCCGGCGCGTCGTCCGGGCGCTTTTCCCCGTCCGGAGGCGGCGTTTGTTCGTCAAGCGCGTACCTTTCGGCAAAGGTCCTTAGCATTTCCCTGCTGTCGCGGTCGAGCGCGGCGCGGTTGGAAATATAGATCGTCGTCAGCGTGACGACCATAAGCGCAAGCAGCGAAAACACTACCGTAAAAACAATATTTCTTCGTGTTTTATTGAACATCGCGGCACCTCAGTTCGTACCCTATCCCGCGCAGCGCCTTTATCTCGCATCTTGATTCTACGAACGCGAGTTTCTTGCGCGCAAAGGACATATATACTTCAACGTTGTTATACTCCGAATCGCTCTCATAGCCCCATATTTTCAACGCTATCTGCTCGCGCGTAAGCACCCGCCCCTGATTGGCGATAAGGTATTCGAGTATGCGAAGCTCCTTTTCGCCGAGCCGCACGCTCTGGCCGTTATCGCATTTCAGCACCGCGTTCTTCACGTCGAGAGTAAGGTCTTCGTATTTCAGACTTCCGTCGTTCGTCGGGAGATTCCGGCGCCCGAGCGCGCGCAGCCGGGCAAGCAGCTCTTTGGTCATAAACGGCTTTGTCAAATAATCGTCCGCGCCGCTGTCGAGCCCTTCGACCTTGTCGTCAAGCTCGCTTTTCGCGGTGAGCATTAGGATCGGCGTGCGTATGCCCGCCTCTCTCGCCTTTTTTGCCACGGCGAATCCGTTCATCCCGGGCATCATCACGTCGAGCACGCAGATATCGTATATATCGCTCTCTATCTCGTAAAGCGCGTCCTCCCCGTTGTCGACGGCGGTCACCTCGTATCCCTCCTGGCGCATTATCTCGCATAACGCGCGGTTCATTCTTTTTTCGTCTTCCGCAAGCAATACTTTCATATTTTCGTCCTCCGTTACAACGCAATTATACGGACAAATCTTGAAACAAGATTGAAAAACGGGCTTTTTTCCGCGAATGCGGCACGGGGTTCCGCCGCGCGGCTCCGTTAAGATCAAAAGCCACGTTGTACCGTGGCTTTTGCAATATCTTATTTCCCGTCGGCGGCTTTATAAAGCAGCCAGAACACCGCGGATATTATCACAAACACAGCGGCGAACACCAAAGTGATAAACCCGTCCGCCGCGCCTCTTCCCGCGGAAAGCACAATTACCGTCTCGGTGATGATCATTCCGGCGCAAGCGGGCAAAAGGCAGCACAGCGCGTCGAGCTTTATCGCCTTTTTAATGCCGGGTACGCGGTATTTTTTAATATACGCCAGCGTTACCCAAAACGGGATAGTATAAAGGCAGGCGACGATAAGCACGGGGACCGTAAGGTTGAAATACATATGTTCTATTTCGATCAGCGCGTTGAGCGCCGCGTAAAAAGGCCCTAGCAGCGCACAGCACGAAGCTTTTATCGCAAGCGCTTTTTTCGAATACAGTTTATCCATTTTTGTGATCGTTCGCGCGGATCTCGGCGCGCTTTATTTTTCCGCTGGTGGTTTTCGGCAGTTCCGAAACAAATTCGACGATTCGAGGATATTTATACGGCGCGGTAACGTGCTTCACGTGGTTCTGGAGCTCTTTTTTGAGCTCGTCGGAAGCCGTATAACCTTTCGCAAGGACAACGGTAGCTTTAACGACCTGCCCGCGCACGGGATCCGGCGCCGCGGTAACGGCGCATTCGAGCACGGAGGGATGCGTCATAAGCGCGCTTTCCACCTCGAAAGGACCTATCCGGTAGCCGGAGCATTTAATAACGTCGTCGTTCCTGCCGACGAACCAGTAATATCCGTCCGCGTCGCGCCAGGCGGTGTCTCCGGTGTTATAGCTGTCGTTCACAAAAGCGCGCGCGTTGGCGGCGTCGTCCTCGCGGTAGCCCAAAAACAGTCCGGCGGGATAGTGTTTCGAAAGATTCTTTATTACAATGGAACCGACTATACCGTCTTCACAACTGTTGCCTTCGGCATCGACTATATCGACGTCGAAATCCGGCGACGGCTTTCCGGTGGAGCCGGGCTTTATGGGTATTCCGTCGAAATTCGCGATAATAACGGGCGTTTCCGACTGGCCGAACCCCTCGGTAAGCGTGAGCCCGGTCAGCTCGCGGAACTTGTAAAACACCTCCGGGTTAAGCGGTTCTCCGGCGATACAGCAGTGTTTTATAGTCGAAAAGTCGTATTTCGCGATATCTTCTTTTATAAGGAACCTGAAGATCGTAGGAGGAGCGCAGAAGGTTGTAAGCTTTAACTCTTGAATAAGCTCCAGCGTGTTTTTCGCGTTGAATTTCTCGTTATCGTAGGCGACCACTACGGCTCCGCATATCCACTGGCCGAATATTTTGCCCCATCCGAACTTCGCCCATCCGGAATCGCTCATCGTAAGATGCAGTTTCCCGTCCTCGACGTGCTGCCAGTATTTCGCGGTGATGATATGCCCCAAAGGATAGTTGAAGTTATGCATTATCATTTTGGGCATACCGGTGGTGCCGGAGGAAAAATACATAAGCATTACATCGCCGTTCTTATTCGGAACGCGTTTGAATTCTCCGGGGAACGCTTCGCACTCCCTGCGGAAATCGCGCCAGCCGTCCGGAATATTCTCGCCCACCATAAGGACCTGCTCCAGCGAACGGCATTCGGGAACGGATTCGTTCACCGCTTCGATAACGTGCGCGTCCTCCGCGGCGATTATCATCTTCACCCCGGCGGCGTTGCAGCGGTATACGATATCTTTTTTTGTAAGCTGATAGGTTGCGGGGATGCATATTGCGCCGATACGGAAAAGCGCGAGCATTACCACCCACACCTCCGCGCGCTGTTTCAACATCAGCAGCACCGAATCGCCTTTATTTATCCCGAGCGACACGAAATAGTTCGCCGCCATGCACGACATGCGGCGCATATCCCCGAACGTATACATACGGCGCACGCCGAAATCGTTGCAGTAAAACAAGGCGGGCTTGTTTACGTCCTGCCTTGCCCACTCGTCTACGACGTCGTAAGCGAAATTGAACCCTTCGGGTATATTGAGTTTGTAATTTTTCTTCAGGTCCTCGTAGGAATCGAATTCCGTACGCGGGAGAAATCTTTCGATCATCTTGTTATACCGTGAATCAATAGGTTATTGTTATCTTCTTTATCTTTTGTTCCTTTAACGGTTTGTCGTTCGCGTCGGTCTGCACCGCGGCTATCGCGTCCACAACTTCCATACCTTCGGTGACCTGGCCGAAAGCCGCGTATTTTCCGTTCAGACTCGGATAATCCTTGTGCATTATAAAGAACTGGCTTCCCGCAGTGTCGTAATACTGATCGTCGTAATAAGGATGCCCCTGACGCGCCATGGAAATGACTCCGCGTTCGTGCTTTATGGTGTTGTTAACGCCGTTGGCGGTGAATTCACCCTTTATCGTGTACCCCGGTCCGCCGGTCCCGTCGCCTTTAGGGTCGCCGCCCTGGATCATAAACCCGGAAATGACGCGGTGGAATATAAGCCCGTCGTAGAACCCGGACTCCGCAAGGTTAACGAAATTTTCGACGGTTATCGGAGCGACGTTATGATAAAGCTCCAGTTTTATAATCCCGCCGTTTTCCATTTCTATCTCGGCGTGAACGATATCGCCCAAAACCTTTTCTTCGTTTGACATAGTGCTTACCTCGTTACTTTTTGAATTCGTTTTGTCCTTTTCGCCGGAGCACGCCGCGAAAGAAACCGCGGTAACGCATACCAGCAATGAAAGTATTGCAAAAAACGCTTTTCGCATATTTACCTCCGTAATGTTATTAAACGCCGCGCGGCGCGCCTGCGCTTAATATTATACAAAATAGTTTTATATCACAATTCATTTGTTTTGTCAAGACGCACGGGTGCATAGCGTTAAAAAAGCATGGCGGTAAATAAAAAGACCGCGCCTCCGTTTCCGAAAGCGCGGTCTTTGGTTATTTACGTTTTGGATTATCGGCGCGGTCTTTTTTATTTATCATCTTTATCCGGGTCCGTTTTTCGGAGTATTTCTTTCTGGATCCGGTTCAGCTCCGCCGTTTCCTTTCTGTATTTCAGGTACATTATAAGCCAGATCAGGAAAAACGCCGCGATCTGGCAGGACGTCATAATAAGCACTTCGCCGGCACTTGTATACCAGCCGAGGAAAAGCGAAAGCGGAATAAACGGCACGATGCATATGACGCAGTGCAGAAACGTCGCCGCGGTAACCGGCAGACGGTCCAGATCGTACAGTATCGTAAATCCCATACAGCAGGCGCCGTAGATCCCCGACAAAAGCAACTGCAGGATAAGAGCCGTTCTCATACTCTCCGTTTTTGTTACAAGGTGCTCCGATACACCCGCGGGATCGCCTGAAACAGCCGTTATGAAAGCACATATCGTAACGCCGAGCAAGAACCCTATGCCGGCGAGTTTCAAAAACTTTTTCAGCATTACACGTCACTCCTTTTCTGTAAGTTTTTTACGGATCAGCGGAATGCTCCGCCGGGACGCCCACGTCTCCATTCCGCCCGCCAGCTCGAGCCGCAGCGTGCCGCCGAGCGTGAAATCGTATTTTTTGATTTTTCCGATATTTACTATTTCGTAACGCGATATCCGCACGAAGTTTTTTGCGTCCAGCTTTTCTTCAAAATCGTGAAGCGACTGCCGCACTATATATCGGTCTTTTTCGGTAACTATCTGCAGATACTTTCCGTTCACCGAGACCGAAACGATATCCGCGGTAGAGATCTTTATAAAAGCGCCGTCCGCACCGGTCGCCGTTATCATTTCCGGCAAAGCCGCGGAAATGCTCGCTATCAGTTCGTCGATCCCCTGGTCGCGCTTCAAAGCGCGTATGCATATTTCAATGCAGTTCGCTTCCGGATCCTCTTCAAACCGTATTTTTACTTCGCGGTTCATCTTTCGGCATGCTCCTTTCGTCTCATTATCGGGTGCGCGCATTCGCTTTTGCTTTCGTCATAATAATGGCAATCCATACAGCCCGGCGCGGTTTTTTCCGCGTTCGCGCACCAGTGCTGATGCGGCCATCCGGTCTTCGTCCTGCATAAACGGCAGGCGAACAGCCGGCATTCGGATTTAATGTTCTTTATTATATTCAAAGCTCGGTCTTCGCCTCCGCGTTTTTAATTTATAGATTTCAAATAAAAGTATATTTATTTTCCGTCAAAACACAAGACCGGCGGCACAAACGGTATAAATAACGGCGCAAACGGCGTTTCGGCAATAACAAAAAGTCCCTCAAACATAAGGGATTTTCGTATAGTGCTATGAAAACCGAAAGAGACCTGATCCGGTGAACGGATCGGGTCTCTTCAGTGGTGATCCATCGGAGAATCGAACTCCGGACACCATGATTAAAAGTCATGTGCTCTACCGGCTGAGCTAATGGATCGTACGGCGCGTTTTCAAACCGCCCCGATAGAATATCACAAAACGATTGCAAAAGTCAATAGTTTTTTCAAAAAAACTTAAAAAATACAATAATCCTTATTTGCTCAATAAAAACGGAAATTCGCTATCACCTTACCGAGTACGGTAACGTCGCGGCTGTAGATCGGCTTCATGGTATGGTTCGCGGGCTGAAGGCGTATGCGGTTTTCCTCGCGGAAATAGCGCTTCACCGTCGCCTCGTCGTCGATCATCGCGACGACTATCTCGCCGTCGTCTGCATATCTGCGGCTTTCGACCACAACTATGTCGCCGTCTAATATTCCGGCTTCTATCATACTTTCGCCCATGACTCTCAGCGCGAAAAGGTTCGCCTTATCGCGCGCCATCGTAGCGGGAAAATCAACGTAGCCGTCGTAATTCTCCACGGCGAGTACCGGCATTCCGGCGGTCACTCTGCCGAGTATCGGGACCTTCTTCATACGTCTTGTATCGACGGCGCCGTTGTTTTCGATTATCAGCGCGCGGCTTTTGCCGGAAGATTTCTTTATATATCCCTTCGCATCCAGCTTACGCAGATATTCATGCACCGAAGAAGTGGATTTTATACCCAGCGCTTCGCAAATATCGCGCACAGAGGGCGCGTATCCGTCTTTTTCAAGGCAGTCGTTTATATATTCATAAACCGCCTTTTCTTTTTTCGTAAGTTCAATCATCGATTTCCTCCTGCTTGTGTTCCCCGGCTGCGGCAACGGAAAACAGCTCCCTCGCCCGGTCAAGCATCCCCGAAAGATACAGATATCCGAAAAGGCATTCCAGCCCAGTCGCCCTTCTGTATTCAAGCGCCTGCGCGCTTTTCGAGCGGTGACTGTTGTGCGCGTTGCGCCCGTATCTGAAAAACTCCGCTTCCGTTTCGTTAAGATAAGGAAGCATCAGCGCGGCGATCCGGCTTTGCGACACCGCGGTGACGTAATCCATTATGCGCCTGTTTATTTCGGATATGCTGCAGTTTCCGTCGCCGATAACGTATTCGCGCGCAAGCGTTTCATAGAAAGAATCGCCCAGATAAGCGAGCGCGAGCGCGCTGTAGCCGCGCTTTATCAGCTCTGTGCTTTTTTCCATTTTACACCCTGGGGAGTGTCCTCAAGTATGATCCCCTTTTCTTTAAGCTCGTTCCTTATGGCGTCCGCCTTCGCGTAATCCTTCGCCTTCTTTGCCTCGGCGCGCAGCGCGATCATTTCTTCGATATACGCCGTGTCCTCGGTTCCTTCTTCCCTGCCGAACCCGAGCAGATCGCACAGCGGAATGTATATTTCTTCGACCTTATCAAGGAATTCACGCGAGCAGTTATGCGCGACCGCCGTGTTTATCGCGCGGGTCATTTCGAAAAGGAACCCGATCGCGTCGGCGGTGTTCAGATCGTCCTCCATCGCGTCGATGAAAGCCGCCTTCTTTTCCTCCATGAACGCGACGCATTCTTTTTCTTCGGCAGAATACTCGCCGGCGGCGTTCTTTTCCGCAAATTCAACGTTGGAAAGGCAGTTCTGAAGCCGTTCTACCGCCGCTTTTGATTGAAGCAGCGTATCTTCCGTGTAGTTTATCGGGCTGCGGTACTGCGACGAGAGCAGGAAGAACCTCACTGCCTTATAGCCGTATTTCGCCGCCGCGTCCCGCACGAGGAAGAAGTTTCCGGCGGATTTGCTCATTTTCTTGTTGTCGACGTTAATATGGCCGTTGTGCAGCCAGAAGCGCGCAAGCGGCTTGCCCGTGGCGCATTCGCTCTGCGCTATCTCGTTTTCGTGATGCGGGAAAATAAGGTCCACTCCGCCGCCGTGGATATCTATTTCCGTACCGAGAAAGCGGTTTACCATAGCGGAGCATTCGATATGCCAGCCCGGGCGTCCCTCTCCCCACGGCGAAGGCCAGGATATCTCGCCTTCCTCTTTTTTGCCCTTCCAGAGCGCAAAATCATAGGGGTGCTTCTTTATTTCGCTGACGTCGATGCGGGCGCCCGCTTCGAGCTCGTCCATATTGTGATGCGAAAGCTTGCCGTATTCATTGTCGCTCTGCGAATCAAAATACACGTCGCTGCCGGAAACGTAGGCGTGTCCGGTCGCGATAAGCTTTTCGACGATCTCGATTATCTTATCGATGTTTTCGGTAGCGCGCGGATGCACCGTAGCGTCCCGGACGCCGAGACCGTGCGCGTCTTTGTAGTATTCTTTGATATATTTTTCCGCGATAGCCGGGACGGTGGTCCCTTCTTCCTTCGCCGCGCGTATCAGTTTATCGTCGACGTCGGTAAAGTTCTGAACGAACGTTACCTCGTTTCCCTTATATTCGAGATAGCGGCGCAGCATATCAAAAACGACGAAGCAGCGCGCGTTTCCTATATGAAAATAGTTATATACGGTAGGCCCGCAGACGTACATACGCACCTTGCCGTCTTTAACCGTAAATTCTTCTTTTTTCCGTGTGAGGGTGTTGAAAAGCTTCATATGATACCTTCTTATTTATTCGTGTTTATGAATTTCCAATAGGTCTTTAAGTAATCTATGCCGGAAAGCATGGTGAAGAACAGCATTGCTACCGTCGTAACGGCGGAAAGCACGCCGTAGGTGAAAGGCATAACGACCGGTTCGAGTATCACCGCGGAAACGGCTATTATCTGAGTGGTGGTCTTTATCTTTCCGAGCTTGCTGGCGGCTATCACGGCTCCGTTGGAGGAAACGACCACAAGCCGCATCGAAGTGACCGCGAGCTCGCGGAAGACAACTATAATGGCGGTCCAGAAGAACAGGTGCCTTATTACTGCCGCGGGGATTACCGTTTCGAACGAAACCGCTTCGTAATCGAAAATATAACCGGAAAAGCAGATCGCGAACATGGCTCCGAGGATAAGGAATTTATCCGCAAGCGGGTCCATGAATTTGCCGAAATCGGTTATCATATTCTTTGCCCGCGCGATCCTGCCGTCTAAAAAATCGGTGATCGCGGCAATTATGAAAAGCGACGCGGCTATTATTCTGCTTATATTCGGGTTTTCGAAAAAGTTATACGCCAGAAAAACCACGAATACCGGGATGATGAATATTCGCCCTAACGTTAGTTTGTTCGGAAGATTCAAACAGATCGCCTCCGTTTTAAGAATTATACGAGCTTGCCCAGAAGGTCGTAATCGAGCACCTCGTCTATGCGTACCGTTACGAATTCGCCGGGACGCACCCTGCGCGACGCGGAAAAGTAAACTTTGCCGTCGATATCGGGCGCGTCGGCGTAGCTTCTGCCGTAGAAGCATTCGGATACTTCGTCGTAGCCTTCGCAGATCACTTTAAGTTCTTTGCCGACGAAACCGGCGTTGTACTCGTTGTGTATGCGGTTCTGTATCGACATAAGCTCGTCGCAGCGCTTCTTTTTGGTGTTTTCGGACACCTGCCCCGGGAAATCAAACGCCGGAGTGCCCTCCTCGCGAGAGTATTCGAAAACGCCGAGCCGTTCGAACCGCGTCTCTTTTATAAAATCGCGCAGCTCGTTGTATTCCGCCGCCTTTTCTCCCGGGAACCCGACTATCACGGTGGTCCTGAGCACTATTCCCGGAACGTTATCGCGCAGCTTTTTGATTATCGCTTTTATCCCCGCCGAAGTATCGCGGCGGTTCATACGTTTCAATATCCCGTCGTTGATGTGCTGGATCGGCATATCTATGTATTTAACGAGCTTTTTATTGTTTTTGAATTCCTCGATGAGCCCGTCTGTGATCCTGTCGGGATAGCAGTAAAGCACGCGTATCCATTCTATGCCGTCGATCTCCGAAAGTTCGGAAATAAGAGAATCGAGAGCATAGGTGCCGTAGAGATCCTCGCCGTAACGGGTGGTATCCTGCGCGACGAGGCAGATCTCTTTTATGCCTATCGAAGCGAGATTCCTTACTTCTTCCGTAATATCGGACATCTGCCTGCTGCGGAACCTGCCGCGGATAGAAGGTATTACGCAGTAGGTGCAGCAGTTGTCGCATCCTTCGGCGATCTGAACATACGCGAAATGATCCGGCGTGGTGATTATCCTTTCGCCGCCGAGCGGCTGTTTGTCGATATCCCCGAAACTTGAATAGCTTTCGCCTTCATACGCGACTTCCACCGCATGGCAGATATCGTCCAACGAGCCGGTGCCGAGTATGCAGTTGACTTCGGGAAGCTCTTTAAGCACTTCATCCTTATATCTTTGCGGAAGGCATCCGGTAACGACAATACCTTTTAACGAGCGGTTCTTTTTGAGCCACGCGATATCAAGTATATTCTCTATCGCTTCGTTTTTTGCGCTTTCGATGAACGCGCAGGTGTTGATGACGATAACGTCCGCGTCGATCTCCTCGGCGACTATCTCCATACCGTGATCGACGAGTTTTGCTATCATGACCTCGGTGTTCAGAAGATTCTTCGGACAGCCGAGAGAAACGAAACCGACTTTTATGCTCATAGACTTACTCACTTTCGATATTTCTTAAAACGTCGGATACGTCGGATGACGAAAACCCGGCGCGCAGCAGACCGGAATAAACCTTCCGGCGGTATTTTTCGTCGGAAGCGATGCGTTCCCCGTCGTACTTTTTCGCGATATATTCCCTTATGCGTTCGTACTGATCCTCTTCGGCGTATTTAGCCAAAGCGTTTTCGATATTCTCGCGGGAGATGCCGCGGCGGTACAGTTGTTCGCGTATCCTTCCGAGCCCCATGTTTTTATACTCGTAAAACGTTTCGGCGTACCGTTCGGCAAGGCGAGCGTCGTCTACGTAGCCGCGTTCGGCAAAAAGCGAAGCGACTTCCGCGCTGAGCTCCGCGGGGAACTTTTTTCTTAACTTATCGCGCAGTTGGCGTTCGGACAGATCGCCGTATTCAAGGTGCGTGAACGCTTTTTGGATGCAGGCGAGCCGTTCACGCGATTCGCACAGCGAGGCGTATTCGCTTTCGTCAATAACGCCGTCCTCTTCCAAACCGAGCGTGTCGACGTCGTGCGCGGTTATGCGGAAGCTTTCGCCTTCGCAGATAACTGTCACCTCGTTGCTGCCCTCGGCGCGTCTGATCGCGTTTATCCGGTACATACTGAAAGCGGCTTACTGCTCTTCGTCGAAGTATTCGTCGGCGCTGACGGTTTCGGGACGGTGCCCGCCTTTGGCTCCGGTGCAGACCGCGAGTATCTTGGAAGCGAGCTCGTCCGCAAGCTCTTTGTTCTCCTCCAGCAGAGCGCGCACTTTATCCTTGCCCTGACCGAGCTTTTCGCCGTCGTAGGAAAGCCAAGAGCCGCTCTTTTCGATAAGGCCGTTGGCGATGCCGAGTTCTATTATCTCGCTCTCGCGGGAAATGCCTTTGCCGTAAATGATATCGAACTCCGCGGTGCGGAAGGGCGGAGCGACTTTGTTTTTGACGACTTTGCATTTGACGTGGTTGCCGATTATCTCGCTGCCGTTCTTAAGCTGTTCCGATTTGCGGACGTCGAGCCGCACGGACGCGTAGAATTTGAGCGCTCTGCCGCCGGTTGTGGTCTCGGGGTTGCCGTACACTATGCCCACCTTTTCGCGAAGCTGGTTTATGAATATGACGATGCAGCTCGATTTGGCGATGGCGCCGGAAAGCTTGCGCAGCGCCTGGGACATAAGTCTTGCGTGAAGACCGACGTGCGAATCGCCCATATCGCCGTCGATCTCGTTCTTCGGCACGAGCGCCGCGACCGAGTCTACGACCACGACTTCGACAGCGCCGGAACGGACGAGCGCTTCGGTTATCTCGAGCGCCTGTTCGCCGTAATCGGGCTGGGACACGAGCAGAGCGTCGGTATCTACGCCGAGCGCGTGCGCGTAGATCGGATCGAGCGCGTGCTCCGCGTCGATGAACGCGGCTTCTCCGCCCGCTTTCTGCACCTCCGCGATTATATGGAGCGCAAGAGTCGTTTTACCGGAAGATTCCGGGCCGAAGATCTCTATTATCCTGCCCTTGGGAACGCCGCCGATACCCAAAGCGATATCGAGAGAGAGCGAACCGGTGGGAACGCTTTTGACTTCCATACCCGCGTTTTCGCCCAAGCGCATAATGGCGCCTTTGCCGCACTGCTTTTCTATTTGTGCAAGAGCCGTTTCAAGCGCCTGTCTTTTACTGTCCTTTGTAGCCATATTTTACCTCCGTCGAACTTTTGTTCTTTTTTATTATAACACGCCGCGTACGGTTTGTCAATCGCTTTTTCTTCATTTTCACGTCTTTTGTCGGTTTATACATTTTTCGTCAAAAGAACATAAAAAAAACTTTTGTTTTGTTGAAAAGACATATATACAAAACCGCGATTTTGAGATAAAATATTATCACAATGAAATAAACGGCAAGGAGAAACAACATGGCGGCTAATTCTCATCACGGCAAAATGGGTCTTATCGTAATGCAGAGCTGCACGCAGCTCGGCACAGAGGTGGACCAGTTCATCAAGCAGTTGAGAAACGAGGATGAAAGCGAGGAAAGCTATATCATCCCCATTCAGGAGATCCGTTTCAGCAACGGCGAAGGCAAAGTAAAGATCAACGATTCGGTCCGCGGCAGAGATATCTATATTCTTTGCGACATAGGCAACTACAGTTGTACCTATAATCTTTACGGACACGAAAACTTTATGAGTCCGGACGAACACTTCCGCGACATCAAACGCGTGCTTTCCGCCATAAACGGCAAAGCCGACAGGATAACCGTGCTTATGCCGCTCCTTTATTCCTCGCGCCAGCACAAGCGCAAAGGCAGAGAATCGCTCGACTGCGCGATGGCTCTTGAAGAACTGCAGGCGCTCGGAGTCGACTGCATACTCACCTTCGACGCGCACGACCCGACTATCTGCAACGCCATACCCAGCACTTCTTTCGAAAACATATATCCCACCTATTCAATGCTGAAGCGCTTTATTCAGAACGAGGGCGACGATATATTCAAGGATAATATGACGGTCATCAGCCCGGATACCGGCGCGATGGACCGCGCGGTGTATTACGCGAACGTGCTCGGGCTCGACGTAGGTATGTTCTACAAGAGGCGCGACCACACGCGTATAGTAAACGGCAAGAACCCGATAGTACAGCACGAATACATAGGCGGTCCGCTTGAAAACAAGCGCGTGCTTATAATCGACGATATGATCGCCTCCGGCGAATCGGTTATCGACGTTATCAACGAGATCCAGAAGCAGAACGTTTCCGACGTATACGCCGCGGTGACCTTCGCGTTTTTCACCAACGGGCTTGAAAAGTTCGACAAGCTTTACGAGGAAGGCAAGCTCAAAAAGATCTATTCCACCAACCTTACCTACGTTTCGCCCGAGCTTATGAGCCGCCCGTGGTTCGTTCCCGTCGATATGTCCAAGTTCATAGCGAAGATACTCAACACGCTGAACAACGACGAATCGATCTCCCCGCTGCTCGACAGCGCAGCGCGTATCCGCCGCCTGCTCAAACGCTATAATCAGCTCCCGGAATAATAAAACGGCAAACCGAAAAACAGATGCGCTTCGCACGAGGCGCATTTTGTTTTGTTTGTTTTTGATAATATAAAATGTAAAAACATATGAAAAAATGCGAAATTTGTTGTTGACAAAGCAAAATAATTATGTTATCATAACTGTGTATGAAAACTTATGTTTTCTCCTTACTCCGCACCTGTTGCGGGGTCAAAGTCCAAAAGGAGGTGTTAAATGATGGAGCAGAAATCTTTGTACGAAACCGTGTTTGTCGTAAACAGCGCGCTTGGCGAAGAAGCAGTCCAGGCGATCTGCGACAAGTTTACCTCTCTCATTGAAGCGAACGCAGAAGTCGATTCGGTCAATGTCTGGGGCAACCGGAAATTTGCGTACCCCATCGAGGATCTTACCGAAGGTTACTACGTTCTCGTCAAATTCAAATCGGCGCACGACTTCCCGACCGAGCTTGACAGGATTTATAACATAACCGACGGCATTCTTCGTTCGCTCATCGTTAAGTGCGAACAGTAAAACAGCTTCATTTCGAAAGGTGAGGTAAAAAATGGCATTCAACAAAGTTATATTAGTAGGTAATCTTACCGCCGATCCGGAACTCAAAACCACTCCGAGCGGCGTCTCGCTTACAACGTTTTCCATTGCCGTTAACCGCCGTTTTGCAAAATCCGGCGAACAGGCGCAGACCGATTTCTTCAACATCACGGCCTGGCGCCAGACGGCTGAATTCGTCACACGGTTCTTCACCAAGGGTCGTCCCATACTTGTTTGCGGCAGTCTGCAGACACGCACCTGGACAGACAACAACGGAACCAAGCATTACGCTACGGACATTATAGCCGACGAGGTTTCTTTTGTCGACAGGAAATCCGATAACCCCAACGCGGGCGGATACAACGCACCCGCGCAGAATGCCCAGCAGCCCACCTACAGCACCCCTACGGCGGATTCGGGATTCGAGGATCTTTCCGCGGATGACGAACTGCCCTTCTAAACAATCTGACAAGGAGGAACACCATGGATAACGAACAGGTCGTTGTAAACGAAGAAGAAGAGATTATCGAAGAAGCTCCCGTTTCGGAAGAGACCGAAGCCAAAGAGCCGAAAGAAAATAGAGAACCCAGAGAAGCGCGCGAACAGCACGACCCGGCAAAAGCCGCTTTCCGCAACAAAAGAAGGAAAAAGGTCTGCGCTTTCTGCGCCGATAAGATCGACTACATCGATTACAAGGATATCAACCGTATAAGGAAGAACCTTTCCGAGCGCGCGAAGATACTTCCGCGCAGAGTTACCGGTACCTGTGCCCGCCACCAGAGGCAGCTCACCATCGCTGTCAAGCGCGCAAGGCATCTTGCTCTTATTCCTTATATCACCGACTGATCTACGTCGCAAACGGGCAGGCATTATTGTCTGTCCGTTTTTTCGTTGAGGGAACGCCATGCTTGAAAAGATAAAAGAAATACTTAAAGCCGAGGGGCTGGAAAGCGCGGGTATGCTTCCGATAAGCGAATGCGAGATAATAAACCCGCGTCTGCTGCCGGATTTCGCAAAAAGCGCCGTGATGTTCACGATCCCATACCGCACTTTCGATACCCCGGCTTCGGACGGGTTTTCGGAATACGCCCGGATGTACGATTACCACAAATTCGCGCGCGGGCTTTACGAAAGGATAGTCCCCGCCGTCGAAAGCGCAACGGTCGCAAAAGTCCGCGGCTTCTGCGACCATTCGCCTATTAACGAAAAGCTCGCCGCCGCGAAATGCGGTTTGGGCGTTATAGGGCGCAATTCGCTGTTTATCGACAAACGCTACGGCAGCTTCGTTTTCCTCGGTTCGATGATTACCGACGCGGAATGCGAAGAGCGCGCGAAGCCGGTGGAATACTGCGTAAACTGCGGCAGATGCGCCGAAAAATGCCCCGGCAAAGCGATAGGCGAAAACGGGATAGCCCCCGCGAAATGCCTTTCGGCTATTTCGCAGAGCAAGCACCGGACCGAAGAGGAGCGCCTGTTGCTGCGCGGAAACGGCGTTATTTGGGGGTGCGATATCTGCCAGCTCGTCTGCCCTTACAACGATACCGCCGAAAGATCGAAGATAGCTTATTTCAAAGAGACGCGCAGAGAAAGAATAGACAAAGAATTCATCGAATCGCTTTCCAAGGAAGAATTCGAAAAATACGCGTTTTCTTACAGGGGCAGAAAGCTCGTGCTTGAAAATATCGAAAACGCAAGCGGCAAAACACTTGACTAAACGCCGCCGGGATGATAGAATACATATTGTTATAAGGTTTTAACGGAGGACGCCATGAGCGCAAACGAACAAATAAAGCAAATATCCCAGCGCATTTTTTACCTGCGCGACGCTTTGGATATTTCCGCCGAGGAAGTCGCGGAGCGGCTGAGCATTCCTTTGGAGGAATATCTTTCCTACGAGCGCGGCGAACGCGATATACCCATAAGCATTATTTACGAAACGGCGGCGATACTCGGAGTCGATCCCACGGAAATACTTATCGGCGAAGCGCCGCGTATGTCCGAATACTGCGTCACGCGAAAGGGCCACGGCGTTAAAGTGGAACGCTTCGCCGGGTATTCCTTCGAGGCGCTCGCGCACAACTTCATCGGGCGCGACAAGGAACCGATGATAGTAACGATTAACGCTTCGGACAAGCACGCCGACCTGGTTTCGCATTCCGGGCAGGAGTTCAACTATGTGCTTTCGGGAAAGATCGGCGTTACTGTCGGCTCCCGCACCTTCGAGCTTTCGGAGGGCGATTCGATCTACTTCAAGCCGTCGATCCCGCACGGGCAGTACGCCATAAGCGAAACGGCGAAGTTCCTTACGATAATAGATAAAGAATGAACACGGGATTCCGCAAGAAAAAGCAATACGGGCAGAATTTTTTAACCAATTCCGCCATTCCGCGCCGCATCGCGCAGGAAAGCGGGATAACAAAAGAAGACGGCGTTATCGAGATCGGTCCCGGGTTCGGGATCTTAACGCGCGAGCTTTGCGCCGCCGCGAAAAAAGTGGTTTCGGTGGAGATCGACGGCGAGCTTACCGGAATACTTAACGAAAAGCTCGCGGACGCCGGCAATTTCAAACTTATAAACGCCGACATACTCGAACTCGATATAAAAAAACTGATCTCGGAAGAGTTTGACGGCATGGAAGTCTGCGTCTGCGCCAATCTGCCGTATTATATTACTTCCGAAATAGTTATGAAGCTGCTGGAGGGCGGATACGGCTTCCGCAGCATTACCGTTATGGTGCAGAAGGAGGTCGCGGAAAGGTTCACTTCCCTTCCGGGATCGAAGAACTTCGGCGCAGTTACGGCGGCTATCAGCTACTACGCCAAAGTAAAAAAGCTTTTCACCGTAAAAGCCGGTTCGTTCGATCCGAAGCCGAAGGTCGACAGCGCGGTGATACGTTTTGACGTTTACAAAAAGCCCCCGGTCGAAGTCAACGACGAAAAAACGCTTTTCGCGGTGATACGCGCCGCTTTCTCGCAGCGGCGCAAAACGCTTGCGAATTCGCTGTATTCCGGCTTTGCGGAAAAATATTCGAAAGAAGAGATCGCGGGAATACTGCTCGCTTGCGGCGTTGATCCGAACGCCCGCCCGGAGGATCTGGGTATAGAACAGTTTGCGGGAATAGCGAACGGTTTTTAATAAAAGCGATGCAAAGTGTTTTCTGCAAGCCAACCGTAAGCGCCGTAAGATGCTTTTCTTACAAACAAAAGGAGTCGATCCGTAACGGACCGGCTCCTTAAATTTTTTTCAATATGTGATTAAACTCTCTTTTTGTTCCTGTCTTCAAGTATTTCGGCTTTTGTAAGCCTGTACTTTGCCGCTATATCGTCCGCGTAGCTTGCGGAAGAATCGCCTGGCAGTATCTTAAAGAACCTTTCGTGCGTGGCTTCATCCAGATGTAAAGTAGAACGCGAACAAAAGCAGCGGTATGGTAATAATACTCAGCATACCGAATGAACCCGTAAGCAGCGCGGTGAAAACGGCAAAGAACAGGATCGACCTGAACAGAAAACTCTTTGCCGGAGATAATATTAAACGTTTTTCATCGGCGGCGCCTATGATGATTTCGGTAATCGAAGCAAATTTATGCATGATTCGTTAAAACGTATTGTACCTTATGATCTCCAGCGAGGACGCGATAAGGCGCGCGGAACCCTCGACGCCGAAACGCCCGCTGTCGACCATAAGATCGAAGTTGTGCGGATCGCCCCAGTTTTTGCCGGTATAGAAGTTATAGTAAGAGGCGCGCTTTTTGTCCGCCTTCTGTATCGCTTTGCGGGCGGAGTTATCGTCCGAGCCCGGGAACCGGTTTTTATAATTCTCGACGCGTTTTTCAATGGAAGCGTATATGTAGACCCGCAGAAGTCCTTCGACTCCGGCAAGCACGTCGTCCGCGCAGCGGCCGATTATTATGCAGTCGCCCGCTTCGGCGATCTTTTTTATTTCCGCGGACTGTATGTTGAACACCCGGTCGGTAAGAATATCGTCGTGCGTGCCGAAATGGATAACGCTGCCGCTGTAGTTGGACATCGCGAGCGAATAAAGGAAGCTTGAAGTCGCCTGCTCGTCCGCTTTTTCAAACGTTTCCCGCGGGATGCCGTGCTCCTGCGCGATACTTACGAGCGCTTCTCTGTCGTAAACCGGGATACCGGTTAGCTCGGATAGCTTTTGCCCTATCTCGGAGCCCATGGATCCGTACTGCCTTGCGATCGTGATTATCCTTTTCATTTTACGTTCTCCTTTCGGTATTGCAAAATCATAAAGATTATGATATAATAAATCAGTTATAATAACTATTATGGGGTAATGATGAAATACGAAATACTGCTGTTCGACCTTGACGGGACTCTTGTCGACACGCTTGAAGGCGTTGTAAAGTCCGCACAGTACGCGTTGAAGCACTTCGGCATCGACGAAAAGATCGAAGATATGGACTTTTTCCTCGGCCCGCCGCTGCGCTATACGTTCACGACGCATTACGGTTTTTCCGACGAACAGGCGGCCCAAGCCATTGAAAAATACCGCGAGCGCTACCGCGTTTACGGCAAGCTCGAATCGCGGCTATTCCCCTGCTTCCCCGCGATGCTGGACGAACTGACCGCCTCCGGATACCGGCTCGGAGTGGCTACTTCGAAATACGAAAACAGCGCGGTGGATATTCTTTCCTACCTCGGCGTTGCCGACAGATTCGAATATATCACCGGTTCGAACGCGGACGAGACCATAAGCGAAAAGCACGAGGTGATTCTGGAAGCTTTGCGCCGCTTCGGCATTCCCGACGAAAAGAACAAAGCGCTTATGATAGGAGATATGAAATACGACGATATCGGAGCGCGTAAGGCGGGGATCGATTGCTGCGGGGTTTACACCGGCACCGCTTTTCCGCCGGAGCACGAACTTGCCGGCGCGACATATATTATGAGCTCATTCGACGCGCTGCGCGAATTCCTGCTTTCCGCGGATTAACGTTTTGCGGTATTGTTTTCCTCTTTTTCTTTTCTTTCCGCTTCCTTTGTTTCTCCGCGCGTGCGGAACAGCTCGTTTTCCCTGCCGGTTATGCGGCACATAAAGTCCGTATAACGGCGTTTTGTCCCGCGGTAGTTAAACAGAAGTAATATTCCTATGATTATAGCGGCGGCAAGTATAACATTGGCAGTATACAGCGAGGCGCCGCGCGACTCGGCATAGAAGCGGACGACAAAAGCCAAAGCTATTATCAAAGCGGTGAAAATATAATCAAGTACGCTTTTTGTGAATATACCTTTTATACAGCTGCGCCCGCCTTCGCCGCTTATTTTTCCGCGAAAGACCGCGGCATACGGTTCATGCACCGAATTGGATTTGCGGATAAGCTTTATCATGTCGCCGTTTCGCTTTGATACAAAAATCAGATCCAGCGTTTCGTCGCTTCCGGCAAACCGTGCGGCGGAGGTATATTCATCCCGGCGGGATATAAGTTCTTCTTTTGAATAATCGCTTTCGAGCTCTACCATCCGGTTTCCTCCGTTCGCAAATCTTATTCATAATTTATTTTATCACATTTTTTCCCGCAAGTCAATCACAAAGAAAGGAGAATAACGTTTGAAACGCCTGTGGAAAGCAATCAAGTATTTCGGCAGAAAGGTATCCGCGAACCGCATGGGCGCCTATTCGGCGCAGACGGCTTTCTTTATGTTTCTTTCGCTTATCCCGCTTGTGATGCTTTTGCTTACCATGCTTTCCAAATTCGGGACCACCTCCGAAGAGATAATAAGCAACGTCCAGAACGTCGCGCCGAACTTCCTGCTGCGCTTTTTGAACATTTATCTTGACGAAATAATCGACGTCGGGAGCATTTCGGTAACGATAGTTTCCGCCGTCGTGCTGCTCTGGTCCGCCTCACGCGGGGTGTTCGCCATAATCGGCGGGCTCAACTCGGTTTACGAGGTAAAAGAAAAACGCAATTTCTTTGTGCTTCGGCTGCTTGCGATACTTTACACCGTCGCGTTCATTGCGATGATGCTTATCGCACTGCTGCTTATGGTGTTCGGCAACGCTATCGGCGAATACGTTTATTCGGTGATGACCGACCTAAAGGGACTGGTGTATATCATTTCCTCGCTGCGTTTCATAATCGGCTTCGTTATGCTGGTGCTGTTCTTTATGCTCGTCTACAAAACGCTGCCCGGCGCGAAGGTGCGCTTTGCGGAGCAGATACCCGGCGCCGTTATAAGCAGCGCGGGCTGGGTCGCGTTTTCGATACTCTTCTCCTTCTATATCGATAATTTCAGCAACTATTCGAACATCTACGGCTCGCTAACGATAATAATCGTGCTGCTGCTGTGGCTTTACGGCTGTATGTATATTATGTTCATCGGCGCCGAGGTGAACTTTATACTTTCTTCCAAGCTGCGCGAAATAAAGCAGTGATTTACAATATATGGATTTCGCGCAAGAATTTTTACAATATCTATTGCAACGTTTGATATTTAATGTTATAATATAATAACATATACTGTACGGAGTGAAAAATGCTTTTTGCCGATCTTTTATTTGTTTTCGTTTTCTTTACTCTGTGTATCGCGTGCTACTTCATAGCGCCGAACATAAAGATAAAGAACATAGTGCTGGTGGTGTTTTCCCTGCTGTTCTATGCGTGGGGGGAACCGAAGCTCGTGTTCCTGTTCGTGTTCAGCGCGCTTGTGAACTATCTGCTTGCGCTGCAGATAGATAAGCGGCGCGGCACAAAATGGAGCAAGGGTTTTCTGGCGATCGCGCTCGTATACGACATAGGGATGCTGTTCGTGTTCAAATACACCGATTTTATGATAAACAACATAAACGGCATATTCGGCACTTCCATCCCGCTTTCCAAAATAGCGCTTCCGCTCGGCATCAGTTTTTATACCTTCCAGATAATCTCCTATATGATCGACGTTTACTGGGAAAAGGTGGCTGTGCAGCGCAACTTCGGCAAGCTTCTTATGTATATCTCTCTGTTCCCTCAGCTTGTCGCCGGTCCCATAGTTCGCTATGCGACCATCGCCGAGGAGATAGATGACCGGCGCACCACCGTCCAGGACGCGTACGACGGGTTCAAGCGGCTGATCATCGGTCTTACGAAAAAGGTTTTGCTTGCAAACAACCTCAACCTGATAGTCGAAGCGTGCTTCGGAAAGGATATCGCGCAGGCGACGGTGCTGGGCACCTGGATAGGCGTTATCGCCTATTCTATGCAGGTGTATTTCGACTTTTCGGGTTATTCGGATATGGCGATAGGTATGGGCAGGATATTCGGCTTCCATTTCGACGAAAACTTCAAGTATCCGTTCATATGCCGTTCAATAACCGAATTCTGGCAAAGGTGGCATATCTCGCTGGGCAGCTTCTTCCGCGATTACCTGCTTCCGGTGCCGATATTCGGCAAACGCCGCCAGACGCTTTCGCTGTTTTTGGTGTGGTTCACCACCGGTCTGTGGCACGGCGCGAGTTGGAACTACGTTATCTGGGGCTTGTATTTCGGGCTGTTCCTTTATATCGAAACGAAGATCGGCAAAAAACGGCTTAAAAAGGTGCCCGACGTACTGATGCATATTTACAACAAGATAGTTATCATAGTCGGGTTCGGAATATTCTATTTCACCGATTTCGGTATGCTCGGCAACTTTTTCAAAAACCTTGTCGGCGCGAACGGGAACGCTTTCGTCGACGGAAAGACGGTGCAGGCGCTTCAGGATCATCTGTTCATAATAATCATCGCGGTGATCGCCTGCGTCCCCGTCGCGCAGCTTCTGAAAAAGCTGTTCGACAAGACGAACCCGGCGGTGCAGTCCGCGGCGTATATATGCCTTACCCTCTTCCTTGTCGCGGCGCTGTTCACCGACACGGTGATACTCGTAAGAACGTTCAGTTCCAACAACCCGTTCCTTTACTGGAAGTTTTAGGAGGCGGACATGAAAGAAAAAGTTCTTAAAATTTGCCTTATCCTTCTCGTGCTCGTGTTTGCTTTTATGTTCGTGTTCACGGTGTTCTTCAAGCATACGGAGGAATCGAATTACGACAAACTTTCCGAATGGCCGGAATTGAACGCGGACAGCTATTTCTCCGGCGAATATTTCAAAGGCGTTATGCACTGGTTTACCGACCACATCCCCGGGCGCGATACGTTTATCGATTACGAAGCGCACGTCCGCGCGCTGTACGGGCTCCCGCGGGACGAGGAAGTGATCAACCGCGGCGGCGACAACGTCACGGACGAATCGTCCGCGGCGGAATCCTCGGAAGCGGTCTCCGATCCCGTCGAATCGTCGGAAGCGCCCTCCAAGGACCCGGTGGAATTCAGCGAGGTCTCGTTTGAAGACACCTCCGGCGAGGTGAGCGAATTCTCGCAGCCGGACAGCGATCCGGAAGGCGACGTCGAGCTTTGCAACACCGTGCTCGTTATCGGCCACCGCGGTCTGGAAGTGTTCTACGGCAACCTGCCCGGCGCCGAACGTTACGCCGGGATACTCAACTCGCTTGCCGAAAAGCTGCCCGAAAACGTTACGCTTTATTCGATGGTCATACCCAAGGCGGGCGCTTACTATATCTGGCAGTCGAAGCAGTTCGGTTATACCGCCAACGCGAATAAAGAGAATATCGACAGGATATCGGAACTGCTTTCCGACAAGGTGGTGGACGTGAACGTTTACAATACGCTGGGCGTTCACTCGGACGAACCGATCTATTACCGCACCGACCACCACTGGACGGCGCTCGGCTGCTATTACGGCACGCAGGTGTTCGCGCAGAAAGCCGGAGTTACCTGGCACGACCTTTCGGATTACGAAAAGCACACCCGCGAAGGATACGTGGGCACGCTTTACACGTTTTCGAACAACAGCCCGAAGCTGGGCGATTACCCGGAGGATTTCGATTATTACGTTCCAAAGACCTCCTATACCGCCGAATACGGCAACAAAGAAGACCTTTCCGGCTTGTTCCCGCACGAGCAGGGGCTTTATTGGGACATTGCCGACAGCCAGAGAAGCGGCTGGTACTTCATGTTCATGTACGGCGATATCTTTTCGGCAAGGATAAGATCCGATACCTGCAAAAACGGACGCAAGCTGCTGGTTGTTAAAGACAGCTACGGCAACCCGGTGCCGCAGTATCTGGTGGACAGCTTTGAAGAAATATACGTTGTGGATATGCGCGAATACAAACGCACCATAACCGAAACTGTTGAAACATACGGAATTACCGACGTACTTGTCGCAGAATGTTCATTCTCGGCGGTCGGAGGAATAATACTTGATAAATTAGAAGGAATCTGCAAATGAACGTTAAAAAAGCATTATCACTGATTATCGCGCTGTTTACCCTGCTTTCTTTCGCCGCCTGCGATTTTTCGGGCGAGAATAACAATTCAGTCCCCGAATCGGGGATCAGCACTCCCGCTTCTTCAAAAGCGGAAAGCACGGTTTCGCAAGAAGAAAGCACCGGCCCGAACGTTATCGAAAAAACGTTTACCGGAGTAAACGTGCTTGTTGACGGCACCGACGCGCTCGAGGATTCGGGCTACACGCTCGACAGCGTGTTCGACCGGCAGATAGACGTTACCGTCAGAGGCGCGGAAGAAGACGTCAACTCGCTTATGCTTGCCGATATTTCCGCGTATATAGACGTTGCTTCCGTCGCGGACGAAGGCGAAGCGGACTTTCTTATCTACGTAAACGTGCCGGATAAAGTCGATTTCGTTTCCGCTTCCGAAAGCACCGTTACCGTAAAGATAGTAAAACGCGAAGTCGAGATCGTTCCTGTCCAGGACGGCGACGCTTATATGCAGGGCGGCATAATCATTACCGGAAAACGCGGGATGGAACCGTTCGGAGGCACCGCGGCTTACGGCGCTGCCACCGCGAAAACGATAAACAACTTTAAGAAGGCGATAGGCGACGGCGTTAACGTTTACGTGCTTGCCGAACCGCTTGCTTCCGCGTTCTACGCGCCGGAAAAATACGCGTACGCGATCAAGAACCACAAGGATTGCTTCGAAGGTCTGCGCGACGCGCTGGAAGACGTTAAATACGTCGACGCGCTCGGCGCTTTAAGTCTTCACATCGACGAAGATATTTATTCCCGCACCGACCACCACTGGAACGCGCTGGGCGCCTATTACGCCTGCAAAGAGTTTGCAAAAACGGCGGGCACTCCGTTCGACGATCTTTCCACCTTCACGGTGCAGAGCGAAAGCGGTATCGTCGGATCGCTTTACGCGTTCTCCAAAGCTCAGGTGCTTAAAGACAACCCCGATACCTTCGTTTGGTACATACCCACGCGCAACCACAGCGTCAGCTATTACAACGTAAACAACTTTTCCGGCCCGATAATGTCCGATAAAACGCTGTTCTCCAACGCAAGCGGGTATATCAAATTCATCTACGGAGATTCCTACACCACCGATATAATCACCGACGTAGGCAACGGCAGAAGACTTCTCGTTTTCAAGGACAGCTACGGCAACGCGCTGGCTCCCTTCCTCGTTTCGATGTTCGACGAAATAATCATCGCCGACTTCCGCGAATTCCAGGTGGATACACGCGCGTTCATAAAAGAGCACGGCATAACCGACGTGTGCTTCGCGCTGTGCGCGTTCGCGACCGTCAACGCGGGCAGCTACGTCAACAAACTCGTTGCAAACATGAAATAAGGAGTTGATTCTATGGCCTCGGCAGGATATCCTTTCGATCCCGCGGAAATAACCGAAAAGCGCAAACGCATCAAGCGCGAGCTTCTTGCCGACGGCACGAAGCGGATAAAAAAGAATATCGCGGTGCTCGGCGGATCCACGACAAACGATATCGTTTCCGCGTTGGAGGTATTCCTTCTGCGCGAAGGTATAGAGCCCGCGTTTTACCAGTCGGAATACAACCGCTTCTGGCAGGACGCGATGTTCGAAAACGCCGAACTGCGCGAATTCAAGCCAGACGTGATATTTATACACACGTCCTACCGTAATATCGCCGCGTTCCTTCCGGCGGCTTCGGCTTCCAAAGAGGATTGCGAAAGCGCGCTTAACGAACGGTTCGATTACTACCGCAGGATGTGGGACCGCCTGCTTTCGGAATACGCCTGCCCTGTCGTTCAGAACAACTTCGAACTGCCGCCCTACCGCATAATGGGCAACCGCGATTGCTTCGATAACGCCGGGAGCGTGCGCTTTATAAATACGCTAAACGGTATGTTCGCCGACTACGCGCGCGAGCATCAGGGGTTCTATATAAACGATATAAACTACGTTTCCTCCTGCGTGGGGCTCGACAGATGGCACGACGAAAAGGCGTGGTGTATGTATAAATACTGCTGCGCGGTGGACGCTATACCCTATCTTTCTTTCAACGTTTCGCGCATAATAAAATCGCTGTTCGGCAGGAACAAAAAGGTGCTTGCGCTCGACCTGGACAACACGCTTTGGGGCGGCGTTGTCGGCGACGACGGCGTGGAGGGGATCGAAATAGGCGAAGAGACCGGGACCGCCGAATGCTTCAAGGGTTTTCAGACTTACCTGAAGAAGCAAAAAGACATCGGCATAATGCTTACTGTCGCTTCCAAGAACGACCACGAAAACGCCGTTGCGGGGCTGAACCACCCGGAAGGCGTACTGCGTCCGGACGATTTTATAGTGATAAAAGCCAACTGGGAGACAAAGGACCGCAACCTTGCCGCCACGGCGAAGGAGATGGATCTCGGTATAGATTCCTTTGTATTCCTGGACGACAACCCCACCGAGCGCGCGCTCGTTTCGCGCAGTCTGCCCGCGGTTTCCGTCCCGCCGATGGATTCTCCGGACGAATATATACGCACCGTTGATAAAAACGGGTATTTCGAAGTAACGAATTTTTCCGCGGACGACCTTAAACGAAACGATATGTATAAGGCGAACGTAAAACGCGCGGAACAGATGACGGAGTTCACCGATTATCACGAATACCTGTTAAGTCTGGATATGCGCGCGGAGATACTTCCCTTCTCGCCCGTGTATATGCAGCGCATATCGCAGTTGACGAACAAATCCAACCAGTTCAACCTTACGACGCGGCGCTATACCCAGCCGGAGATCGAATCAGTCGCCGCGGACGGAAATCATATTACGCTTTACGGCAAGCTGGAGGATACCTTCGGCGACAACGGAGTGGTCTCCGTCGTGATAGGCGCCGTCGACGGCGCGGTCTGCGATATCGAGCTGTGGCTTATGAGCTGCCGCGTGCTTAAAAAGAACATGGAGTACGCTATGCTCGATACCCTTGCCGGCGAATGCGCAAAGCGCGGGATCACGGAGCTTGTGGGGCACTACTACCCCACCGCGAAAAACGGAATGGTAAAAGAGCTTTACTCCAATTTCGGTTTCACCAAGACTTCGGAGGACGAAAACGGCAATACCGAATGGAGATTAAAGCTTGAAGGTTATAAGAACCGAAACGACGTAATAAAAATCAATCAATAAAGGAGTACCGCCATGGCAGATAACATCAACGAAAGATTAAACGAGGTTTTCAGAAACGTATTTGACGACGATTCCATTAACGTAACGCGTGAAACCACCGCCGACGACATAGAGGATTGGGACAGTCTGGAGCACATCCGTCTTATCGGCGCGGTGGAACGCGAATTCGGCGTGAGATTCACAATGAAAGAAGTAAGCACGATGAAAAACGTCGGCGAGATGATGGACATAATCGCCGAACGCGGATAGAGGTAAAATATATGGAAAATACAAATCAATATATCTGCCAGTGCTGCGGTATGCCGCTTGGCGAAGAAACGTTCAGCAAAGAGCCGGACGGCAGCGTAAACAAAGAATACTGCAAGTGGTGCTATGCGGACGGAAAGTTCAGGTATTCGTCCATAGAACAGCTTATGGATTTTATCGTTCCGCACATGACGAACGAGAATTATTCCGAAGAACAGGTACGCGAATACTTCGGAAAACTGCTTCCCCAGCTTAAGCACTGGAAGCAGCAGTAACGCGGAATACAAAAAAGCCCGAAAACGCTTCGGGCTTTTTTATTTGTTTGCTTAATCAAACGTATTCAGTTTTTTGCCGAAATACCCGGCGGTCTGTTCCAGCTCTTCTAACGAAGGAGCGTTAAGCGGTTCCCTGCCGGAAGAAATGATCTTCAGCCTTATCTCCGCCGCTTTCGCAACGGTGTGCGCCACCCCGAACGCGTCCTTTATCGACGTGCCGGAAGCGAACAGACCGTGGAACGCCCAGATCACCGCGTCGCGTTCGGGAATAAGCTCCGCGGTCGCGTCCGCAAGCTCCGGGCTGCCTGGGATACGGAACGGCACCACTCCCACTCCGCGCGGGAATACGAACGGGCATTCCGTAAGAGCGCTCCAGAGCGCCGCGGTGAAGCTTTTGTCCTCTAACGGCAAGACGTTCGTTAAAACGACAAGATCGGCAGGATGGCAATGATAGACCGCCCTGCGACCGTCTCCGGCGCGTTTGAACGCCGCAAGCGACAAAAGATGCCCGCAAAGCTCGCTCGTGGGCTTTTCGGCGCCCCAAACCACTCTGTAGCCGCTTCCTCCGCCGCACACTCTGCAAATACAGAAGCTTGTTTCGTCCATATCGGTGAAATAGCTCCCCGTCGCGGTGGTGAAGACATATTCGCCGTCCATTTCCGGCACCGCGCGCGCAAGCTTGCGCGGGGGGCGCGTTTCATCAAAGCAGGGCGAAGCGGAAGCAACCTCCTCCGGCAAGAGCCAAAGCGAGATATTCCCGGCGTTGCGCTCGTGCCAGCCGAAAGCCGCGCCGATAGATATAAACTTTACCGCTTCGCGGTAGAATCCGAGTTCCGTAATACCCATATCAGCCGTTCTCTATAAGGTCGCAGATCACGGGCGCGAGTATCTTCGCAATAAGCTTCCTTCCCTCCTCGGCGGGATGAACGCCGTCGGCGGAGATAAGCGCGGGCGCGATCGCGTTTTTCCCGGTGGACGCCTGAGCAAGCAGACCGTCAAGCGGAATGAATCTGTCGGCGTACTTCATCGCCAGCGCGCGCGTTTCGTCCAGTTTCGGATCAAGGTCTTCGCGGTAATTATCCCGCCCCATACCGTATATAAGGAAACATTCGATCATCACGATCCTGGCGTGAGTTTTTTCTTTTATGGCTTTAAGTATCGCTTCGTAATTTTCGCGGAACTGTTCGGGCGTCGTCGGATCGTTCATATCGTACCTGCGCCAGGTGTCGTTCACTCCGATAAGGATGGTAACTATATCGGGATCGATATCGATTATATCCTTCTGAACGCGCGCCAGCACGTCCTTGGTGCGGTCGCCGCTTACTCCGCGGTTTATGAACTCCGCGTCCGGACAGCGCTCCTTAACAAGCTCCGCGGTGTATTTCGGGTAACCCTGCCCCAAATCAAAATGATCTTCTCTTATACGCGAAGCGTCCGTTACGCTGTCGCCCTGAAACAGTATTCTCATATTAAACCTCCGTTTGCAACGTTTTTTCTCGGTCGGATCCGAACGGCCGGTCGCCGGCTCGTTCGCAAATACGCCTTTTCCGTTACGCGCAGACATTATATCATTGTATAAAATATCTGTCAATACTTTAGTGAAGAAGATAACGGTCTCCCTGCTGTTCGTTTGCTTGTTTCAGCGCGTGAAGAGCCGGATTTTTGCATCGGAAAACAGTTATTTTTTCAAAAAATATTGCGTTTTTAAGTTTTTCTGTGATATAATTACGCAAACGTTTCTACAATGCCGGCGCGGGAGTCCGGGCGCGGCGGATACAAACGGACGGGGTGATAAATATGGAATACAGAACGGAACGCGACAGCATCGGCGAAATATCCGTTCCCGCAGATAAGTATTGGGGAGCTCAGACGCAGCGAAGTTACAACAATTTTCGTATCGGCAAAGAAAAAATGCCGGAGGAGCTTTTGCGTTCGTTGGCGCTTGTGAAAAAGGCGTGCGCGCGCGCAAACCGCGCCATGAACGTACTGGACGACAGGCGCGCGGATATCATCTGCCGCGTATGCGACGAGATACTGCAAGGCAAGCACGATTCGCAGTTCCCGCTTTCGGTATGGCAGACGGGAAGCGGCACGCAGACCAATATGAACTTCAACGAGGTAATAGCGAACCGCGGCAACGAGATTGCGTGCGAAAAGCTTATACACCCCAACGACCACGCCAACCGTTCGCAAAGCTCAAACGACGTCTTCCCCACCGCGATACATATCGCGGCGGTGCTTGCTGTCCGCCGCCGGCTTGAACCCGCGCTCGAAAAAATGACCGGCGCGCTCCTGCGACTTGAAGAAGAGAACAAAGGGATCATTAAAGTCGGGCGCACACATATGCAGGACGCCGTGCCTATTGCCTTTTCGCAGGAAATAAGTGCCTGGAGAGTGATGATCGAAAGGTCTTCGGACGCGGTACACAAAGCTTCGGAGTGTCTGCTCGACCTTGCGCTCGGCGGCACCGCGGTCGGCACCGGGATAAACTGCCCAAAGGGTTTTGCCGAAGAAGCGATAAGGATGATTTCCGAAGAAACAGGGATATGCTTCCGCCCGGCGAAGAACAAATTCCACGCGCTTTCCGCAAAGGACGATATTGCTTTCGCGCACGGCGCGCTCAAATCACTTGCCGCCGATCTTATGAAGATCGCAAACGATATCCGCCTGCTTTCTTCCGGCCCGCGCTGCGGTATCGGCGAAATAACGATCCCCGCGAACGAGCCCGGTTCTTCAATAATGCCGGGCAAGGTGAACCCCACGCAGTGCGAAGCGCTCACAATGGTCGCCGCGCAGGTTATGGGAAACGACGTTACGGTGGGCATCGCGGCCTCGCAGGGGATATTACAGTTGAACGTCTATATGCCGGTGATCGCGTATTGCTTCCTGCAGTCGGTCGGCTTGCTCGCGGATGCGGCGGAATCTTTTACGGAGCACTGCCTTTCCGGTATCAAGACGAACGGCGAAAAGATGGCGTTTTTCCTTCGAAACACGCTTATGACCGTTACGGCGCTGACACCCCGCATCGGCTACGACAACGCCGCCGCGACTGCGAAAGCCGCTCTTGAAAACGGCACCACGCTTAAAGAAGAAGCCGTGCGGCTGGGGTTTTTAACGCCGGAGGAGTTCGATGAAGTATTCAAACCGGAAGAAACGGTTTGAACCGAAAGGAACGGTAAAATGAATTACGCCGAAGAATCGTTAAAAAAGCATTATGAATGGAAAGGCAAGCTGGAAACCGTGCCGAAAATGGCGGTCAATAACAGCAAAGACCTTTCGCTTGCATATACTCCCGGCGTGGCGAGCGCCTGCTTAGAAATACAGAAGGATCCCGAAAAGTCCTACGCCCTTACCGGGCGCGGGAATCTTGTGGCGGTCGTTACGGACGGCACGGCGGTGCTCGGATTGGGAGATATAGGTCCGGAAGCCGGTATGCCCGTAATGGAAGGCAAATGCGTACTTTTTAAGACCTTCGGCGGCGTCGACGCGATCCCGCTTTGTATCCGCAGCAAAGATACGGATGAGATAGTGAACACCGTTGCCCTGCTTGCGGGCAGCTTCGGCGGTATAAATCTGGAGGACATCGCGGCTCCGCGCTGCTTCGAGATCGAAAAAAAGCTTAAAGAAAGATGCGATATACCGGTCTTCCACGACGATCAGCACGGCACGGCGGTGGTGGTGCTGGCGGCGCTGTTAAACGCGCTGAAGGTCTTGGGCAAAGAGATCGGCAGAATAAAAGCCGTGATAAACGGAGCCGGGTCCGCCGGGATAGCAATAGCAAAACTGCTTCTGTCCGCCGGACTTAAAAACCTTGTTTTGTGCGATAAACAAGGGATTCTCTGCGAAGGCGACGCCTCGCTCAATCCCGCGCAGGCGGAAATGGCGAAATCCACCAACCGCGAGCATAAAAACGGAACGCTGGCGGATGCGTTTGTCGGCGCCGACCTGTTCATCGGCGTTTCCGCGGGCAACCTCGTTACGCCCGATATGGTCCGCACAATGGCGCCGGGCGCCGTTGTGTTTCCGATGGCAAACCCCACGCCGGAAATAATGCCGGAGCTAGCGCTTGAAGCCGGAGCCGCCGTGGTGGGCACCGGACGCAGCGATTACCCCAACCAGATAAACAACGTTCTGGCGTTTCCGGGTATTTTCCGAGGCGCGCTGGACGTCCGCGCACGCGAGATCAGCGAGGAAATGAAGCTTGCCGCCGCCTATGCGATTTCCGGCCTCGTTTCGCCCCGGGAGCTTTCGGCGGATCATATCCTGCCGCTCGCCTTCGATCCGCGTGTCGGGCCCGCCGTGGCTTCCGCAGTCGCCGACGCCGCGCGCAGGACCGGCGTCGCAAGGATCTGATATTATTTACGGATAAGCGGGCTTTCGCCGAAGCCCGCTTTTAGCTTTGCGAACATAATAAATAATTCGCCGATATACAATCTTTTGCCGCAAATCACTTGACAAGCGATATTGTTTATGCTATAATTCACGCGTTGACGAAAAATATCTGGGTGTGGCGCAGTTTGGTAGCGCGCTACCTTGGGGTGGTAGAGGCCGCTGGTTCAAGTCCAGTCACTCAGACCAAAAATCCGGGTTTTTAACCCGGATTTATCTTTATCTAAAATGCTCGATAATCCTTTGTTTTCAAGGGTTTTCGGGCCTTTTTGCTTTTCACTGAAATTCGTTTGAGTACGTTAAACGTCGTCTGCGTTGCACACCGGTTGCACACTTGTTCGTTCAAGTCCTATCATCCCCGGTGCCCGCACATTCGTCTTTTCCACTCCTCTTCGCTACAATATAGACGAAAGGAGGCGGAAACGCCATGAAATACAAAAAGCAGCCTAAAAGGCACATTGTGCTCGACGATTTTGAATGGAGAGCGCTTGTTAAAGGTATCAATGAATACCGCAAGCAAGTCATCGACGAGGACGGCTGTGTTGAAGATGAAAACGAGCTTCTGCTCAAGATCATCAACGCGCCAACGAAAAAGATAAAAGTATTGGAGGTGCAAAAATGAAGGATGTATTTATCGGACAAGTAGGTATTTGGGGGCAGAGACATTATCAATATCTCAAAGAGAATAAGGCAACAATGGTAAATGTGATGCGTATGAACGGCACCTTGAAGCAGTATTTACGTGAAGTCGATGAACAGGCAGAAGAAATGCTGTACGGTCTCGTTAGTCAAATGGCAAAAGACGAAGGCGTGAATGAAGCGCTCAAACGACAAGATCAAATGCTGTGGGTCAAGCACATGAACTCGATTCGCAATCGCGCAGAAGAGATCGTACTGAAAGATCTGATCTTTGTCTGACTGCGTATACAAAAGTATGGGAAAAGCAATAATTCAAGTCTTGAATACTGCGCCCACATTTTTCCGCAAAAGAAAATGCGTCTTCATTACAGAAGGCGCATTTTTACATATTTGGCTTTTCGTCAGCCATTTTCGTTATCCTTGACCCATTTGACAAACCGCCTGAATTTAGCACCTGCACTTTTATTCCAGCAATAATCCCACAAGGCGTTTACGCCGTAGACGAGCTTCTGCATCAGCACGCTACTGCCGCCGAATCGATTATATACGACGGACGTCAATCCGTCAAGATGATTGATGTTTTAAGTATACGTGTATTCTTCAGGAATAGCTATTACAAGTGATTTGAATTCCCCTGCATACGCCTGCGCTTTTTCATAATAATACATACAGCAACAAAAACAACAACTGCGACGACGGCAAGCGCTGATGTCAGTATCATACCCTTATACATTGTAAAGGTTTCGACTTTGTACTGTTTTACATCATATTGTGGCCCGCTAAATAATTCCTCAAAACCCGGATTTCCGCCGTCTTTGTATTTATTCTTTTCCCGTTCCCGAGAAATCGTCTTTGCCATTTCGCAAAATTTCTCTGCGGGAATAATATACTCGTCCTCTGAGGTCGGATAATCTTTGTAAAACACGTAATCACCGCCGTCGGTCACAAAATATATGTATGTTCCGTCATGTGATGCGCCGCCGCCAAGACAATAGACTTCCTTTACTTCAGCATTTACAGAAATACATTTAAGGAGCTTTTCGCCTTTATCATAGTATTTTACAAATACACTTGCTTCTTTTAAATTCGGGTCAACTGTTATATGCGTCTCGATCCCGTTTCTTATTGCGCTCAAATACAATTCATCTTTGCGACTCTCTTCGGAAAAAACATAGATTGTTTCTACGACGGCGGAGTTGGAAATTATGTCCGGAAATGAAACGCCGTTTGCAAATGCGTGAATGAACATGCCGTTGTAATATTTAAGAATAAAGCTTCGATCTTCGCCAAAAACCTTTTGCTCCTCATATGTTAAAACTTTCGAGTCGGCATAGACAGTAAAAGCGCACAGCGAAACAATGATAGCCGCAAATAAAAATATACTAATAACCTTCTTCATAATTCGTTCCTTTCCAACAATATAACTATTAATCTTGTTTTGAGACCAAATTCTATCAATCAAAGAAGTAATCTGTTCTATCATTAGAATACGAAGTCACATGGGCAATGCCATTATCCCAAACTCCAGTGTCGCTACTTTCACCATTTCGGGGATTTCGTCCGTTTACAAGTTTTTGATATGACATAAGATATGTCTCACCTTCGTCGACTGGCCATGGATCTCTGACTAAAAACCATACCTGTTCGTACATAGTCACATATCCGTATATTAATGTTGCGTGCCCGCCGTCCCTGCTATTGCTATCAGTAATATCAGTATACCAACCTCTGGAGATATAAAGAACATGACCGTCTTCTAAGAATTGGCACAAACTTGCTTCGCTATAAACTTCGTGGTAATAACCGATTTTGTCAATTGATGCGCCATCTATTGAGGATATGTAGTAGTCTATTGCGTTAATAGCTTCGTTTATGGTTCCACTATCGTTTACCTCACTTCCTTTTATAGCAACAACAGCATTATTTTGAGTGTGCGAAACGCTTGGAAAATAGTTTTTTGAAAACATACGGGACGCTGCTGCCCAACACCAGTTGCTTTTCTTTTGCCCTTCAAGCGGCACATTTGTATCTGCTATCGAATGAGCCAAGTGCCACTCATCGCGGTACGTTTCATTATCAACATACTCGCGCTGACGAACATTAAGACCATCTGTATAAAATGGGTCCATCTCCATATCCATAACAAGATCTTTACTCGTATAGTTAATAGAAGATTTTGCTTTGATTTTATATGATCCATGAGAGGTTAACTCGATTGTCCATTTTTGGCGGTCAAGACCAGTATACGGAGATAAAATCAGGTCTACATTATCGGTTGTTTCGTTGCCCTGCGGAACCGTGATTGCAAAGCCATTTTTTTTAGAAGATATTTTATAATATCCATCTCCAACATGAGTAAAAACCCATTTTTGATACTCTCCACCGTCAAATGGCCATATTTCAATAATGCCTCCATTATTATTATAACTTGGGGCATCATTATCGTCAATTTGGACGAATTCTTCATAATGGCGATTTTCTATAAAGTATTCTCCACTTGAAAGTGTATTTACTATAAGCGTATATGATGCAGTTTTATACCCTACAGTTGAGCCGCAATACTTTTTGGCGGTTATAGTCACAGTTCCCGGGGACACGCCTGTTACATCGCCGTTACTATTAACCGTTGCAACAGAAGTGTTGCTTGACGTCCAAGATGACATATTCTGATTATCCGTGTATGTTGTATAGGGTACTGCTATCAGATCAAGATTCATTAAAGAGCTTGTTGTTCCCGGATCAATATACTTGGTCGGCGTCGTAATAACACAAGAATTAACCCTATCATATAAATAGACCCCGGACGGAGGAGAACTCACTTTTGTAAGAACCCACCTGCTGCTTGAATTATAATATCCAACAACTGCATTTGCGCCTTCCGCCGTTGATCCGTTCTCAATTCGCATTGTGTTGTTGCTGTTCTGGCAATTCTTTATGATGTAACTTCCACTTATCCATTCAAGCTGCCATTTCATTGCATTTGTTGTTGTAGAACTCTCACATGTTTTCACGGCGGTCCCGTACGCATATAGATATCTGCTACGCCTATAATATGGGCGAATAGTATATTTCCCGCTGCCAAGATGATGAATATACCACATCTGGCGTATCTTGTTAGTGTCCGGACCGCTGAACATACTGTACTGATAAGCATCATAATTTTCTTCTATGTTGCTTGACATAGAAAGGTAACGTCCTGAATTGTAATTCTTTATATAGTAAACCCCGTCTGGCGTGTATACATATACCGTACATTCAGCATACTCTGTTATTCCGTCGCTGTTCGTGCAAGCAGCTCTAATCGCAGTTGTGCCGGCGTGTGACGCATTTATAGTGCATTGTTGATTATAAGTGCCGCTGGGTGTTACAGTCGCAACTCCGGTATTGGAAGACGACCAAGTAACCGTCATATTCGAAGGGCTTGTGGTAGCAGTCAGTGTACTGGTGGAATTAAGGGCAATGGTTTTTGCGCTGGCATTTAAGCTGATCATTCCGGTAGTTGGTCGAGAATAGCAAAGTAATACATAAGGCCGATATGATTCGGTGCTGTATTCAGATGAAAATGGGGCTTTTTTGTATGAAGCGGATGACTCATTATCGTTTACAATCATAAATCCGCTTTCATAATTATAAACGGGAGCCAACCAGCCACGCACTAAAGACGTTATGTCGAAAGATGTATCTGTTCCCATGGTACCGCCCCAATCGCTGCTTGTATTGATATATGTACCAATACCGTTCCATGTGGCAGTGGTTTCTGTCCAGCTCTGTTCTATGGGGTAAATATGGACCGCCTGATTCCCATGGCCGGAAGAATCACGAACTCGAAACAGCACACTGTTTATATCGTTAATACCGATCAAGTTTTGTGTCAAATAGTCCATCAAGCCCGGCAGTCTAATAGCAATGCGACCTATTTTATATGTATTGTCGGTATACCCTGCTGTTAAATATACATAGTTATAAAAGTTGCTATTTGGATATCCGGAAAATACAGGCGTATCCTCTATCAAATTTGAGGCAGAAGCGGTGTCTTGTATTGTAGGATCAATGGTTACGGGATAAACTGTTTCTTTGTCGCGGAGAAAGTTTTCGTCTGCCGCAATTGTAACGATATATTTTTCCCCTTCTGTTTGAGTTATAATGCACATGCTTCCCAAGCATTGTCTGCCGACCGCGTCGAAAACAATTATGTCGCTGAGGCACAAAAGGGATTCTTTTTCGGTGTAAGTATCTTTACTTTCTGAAAGAAAATATCGTCCGTCAATATCGCAAATATACAGTCCATCGGTTTCTACAACAAAAGTATATTCTATGATTGATATTTTTTCAAGTACGATTTCTTCTTTAATCCCACCTAAAGTCGGTGTGTATTTGAGACTTAAGCCTTCTCCATAATAGTTATGGTAAATGATTGAGTTGTCCTCAAGCTCCGAAATACATTTTTCGTTGCCACCTTGAGGAAGCATCTTTATTTGGTGACCTTTGAAAGCAAATACTATTCCTTCCGATACTGTATACGGGAGCAAAAGTTCATACTCATTAGACGCCACGCCAAAACCGTTTTCTTTTTCAACAAGAGTTATGTCTTTTTCACAAGTTTGCCCTTCTGCATCAACATACTTAACGTTTTCGTCAAGTATGTATACCGATTTGCTTCCGTCATCATTGCGAAATACATATGTGTTTAAGTCTTCTTCGGATTTGATCCTTTGAATGTGGTTACCTTTTGCGAACTCGGCGTTGTCAACATATTTCAAAACCGAACTTCCTTCAGCGGCAAACAAAGGGTCATTTTTCAACTCTCTTTGCAATGCCTCATCGTCAATTGATGATTCTGAGGATTCTATTTCACTTTCGTTTTCAACTTCGTAACTTTTAGAAATACCGTATCTTTCTGTATCTCCTATAGCAGTTAACTGTCCTTCAGCCAGTATCGCCTGCGGCATGAACACGAAAAGCATGACAATGCAGAGAAGGATTGAGGTACACCTCAAAAAGTGATATTTTGTGTTTTTCAAAGTTGCTTTCCTTTCCTTATTATAAAACAGTATTTTCCTAAATCTTGAGTAATTGTTACTTTACGTAAAAAAAATAACGTCATATGTTCAACATCCCCCTTTTCCTTCTTTTGTTCACATTATAGCATCGCGAAAACCGCAATGAAATAGGAAGGGATAACTAACCGATATTTGGGATAAATAAGCGATAATTTCGGCAAATCAGCTTTTTTTCATCGGAAATGTGGAACATTTTTAAGAAATATCGTCCCAAAACTTCAAAATGCGCCAAATACTCGAACAAATCAGGTTTAATTGCTGCCATAACATGAAAAAGGCATTGAAAACGCATTAGTTATCCCTAAAACCATACTATTTATCCCAAAGTATATACAAACCGTTTTTCATGTGTATAATAGCAGTTAGAGAAAAACAAAAAGCACGAAAAACCTCGCCCCTATGATACTAAAAATATAG
>JAEEGL015957187.1_pt1 | contig 43745 bp, 47 predicted proteins | sample 9134231 | NCBI WGS metagenome assembly JAEEGL01 (sample SAMN16246548, study PRJNA631951) | gut metagenome | biome: gut microbiome; feature: rumen; material: fiber-attached | host: Bos | place: Iran: Karaj | collected 2018-10
AATCAGTTACTTTTTGTATTACGGACGGTAGTGTGAAGATGAGAATACCAAAAGCCAGGAACTTCGCTTTCATGCCAAAACCAAGCCCAAAAATGGCAATAAAGATGCCACTGACAGTAGGGAGCGGTAAATACCTTAAGGCTTCGAAATAGGGCTTAAAAAGGGCATTTGGGAGGGGATAGATGCCAATCAGGAAACCAAGTGGTATTGCTATAATCAAAGCGAAGAAATATCCAGATAAATTAAGCCCAACAGTATAGGCAATGTTTCCGAATACGTTATACTTTGACACCAGTTCAGGAATTGCCCTTACTACGTCAACAGGATTTGGCAATATCTTTTGGTTGATGATTTTTCCGCTGTATGTAACAAGGTACCAGAGAAGAAGGAGCACAATCGCACCTATAATAGTAACAATTGTGCTCTGCTTCTTCGATATGGTTCCCCCGAACTGAAGGAGTCTTCTCATGGCTAGTAAAGACTAACTCGTGCAACTACCATCGGTGCGAAGATGTCCATTCCATGCCGTGTATCACCACCGAACAGGAGCTTAGCGCCAAGGCTGAACATGTTGTTGAACTTGTAGCAGAACTTTTCCTCACCCCAGAAGCCAAATCCAAATCCTGGCTTTGGAAATCCGGTAGGTACAGGTGCTGGAACCCAATCAGTATCGATATAGCCGTCATGATAGAATTTATTGCTTTCATAGCTTGAGTTAATACTGAACTGGAAATCGTGGCGCTGGTGATAACTATACTTAGGGGTAAGGTAAATCCCAAGGTTCTCAAACGGAAGCAAGTATGCAAATCCCAACTGGTAATAGTTTTCACAGAATGTGTTAAGGCGCACCTCCGGATGGATGTAGAAGTTGGTGCTACCAATCTGGCGCTCGACATATAGGAGTGCGGTCGCATCAGTTGAACCTGGAACACTTGAAGCGTAGTTCACTCCAAAGTTGTTCCATGAATAGATGTTCCACTGCCCTGAGTCGGATGTCCAGAAGTAATCAACGACGAACTTCTGCGTAGCGGACTTGGAAACAAGGTCATAGCCCTGCTCGTATTGGATAGCTTGTGCATTGGCAGCGACAATGGCTGTAACGCACATAATGAGTGTGATAATGAGCTTTTTCATGGTGTGTTAGTTTTTGGTTGCGAAATAGACGTTCTTACCTCTGGTTACCTGCTTGTAACCCATCAACGTAGCCTGGCGCTTGATTGCGCCCTCTTTGCGGTTCATCATGTACGCAATTACGTAGAGCGACAGAGTTCCCATGCTGAGGTATCTGGCAAGCTTTTCCTTTTCCTTGTCGGTGTAAGGGGCGTTGGTCCTGTCCTCTGTGACATGGTTCTTCCTCTCCTTGTTGAACAGCTTGGTGACGTTCTGCTTGCTGAGTTTACACTCAACGGCATGGGCACTCCTATTCAGCATCTTTCCGATGTACTCGAAATCATAACCGTTGATGATATACCAGCGAGTGGCAATCTCCGTCTCCTCGATGGTCCAGCGACCACTTCTAACGTTGTTCTCGCTACCGGCAGTCGGGGTGGTAACTTCAACGCTGACAGGGGTCACATCCGGCGTATTGACACTTGCTGTCGTACCGCCATTCTTGAACTTGTATACTCTAGGCTTACGTAGTTTCAGTGTCCTCGTGATGTGGTTGTGGAAGGTTCCTAGCGTCCGCTCGACCCCGAACTTGCTGATATACTTTTGGTGAATCACCGAAATAGGGGTTCCCTTCTCGAACTCACTCTTGATGAATTCGTTCTGAGCCTCGGTGTAACGATTCTTCCTTTTAGTGCCGGAATCTTCCGTTTCGATACTTTCTCCTGAGGTGTTGCTTGGTTCCTCTACTTCCTTTGCGTCTGTGGATGGGGCTTCGTTGGTGTTAAGGCTGTCGACTTTGGACTCAAGGGCGTTGACCCTCTTGGTAAGGATGTTAATCATATCACCGTTTGAACTCAACGCGTTGAGTATCTTTTCGGTGTTGTAGTTCTCGTTTCTTGCGGATGCGGAAGAATACGACCTGACGATAGTTTCGACAATTTCACGAATCTTGTCGTAGAACTTTTTACGGAACATGATTGTTGTTTTTTTGTTGGTGAATAAAAAGAGGGGCTTCGGGAAAGGTGCTTAAATCCAAAGCCCCTCGGCAACACTATAATAACTACTCGCCAATGAGCTGTAGGTCAGTTGTACGGTAAGATTGGTTGGAGCCTACTACGCCGTCAGCAATCGCCTTAGAAGGACCGTTTCCGACGACGATGAAACGGTTTGCGTCCATACCCTGCCTTACAAGGTAATCAACCACAGACTGGGCGCGTTTCTTGGAAAGTGCAACATTGTACTCGCGGTTTCCGGTGTTGTCAGTATTACCTTCTACACGTACATATACGTTGTTGAACTGTTTGACAATCTGGAGGAACTCCTTATCAATCGTGGCTCTGGCGTTATCGTCAAGAGCGAATCCGTTAACAGGATATTCGATGATAACCTTTTTGGTAGATACCGCATCCGCTTTCTGTACCTCAGGGGACGGTGCGCTAAAGGACTTTTCCTTGGTGGCATTGGCGGTCTGGTCGTTAGTAAGTGTATTGCTCTGTGAGAGCTCGTCCACGTACTTGTTATAACCAATCTTGGTCCAAGGGAGTGGTCTGTGAGTCAGCGGAGTATTGGCGTTTGGTCCGAAAATAGGCTGACCATATACATAGGACATCTTTGAGTAGAGTGTGCTAGCATCAACGCCAGTGTATGAACTGTTCAGACCAAACCAGTTGATATTATCCTGCAAGGTGGCGAAGTTAATCTTTTCACCTGTGGAAAGGACATCCTCAAGCGGAACTTCAAAGGTTTCAGAGAAGACCTTACAAGCCTCGTTATAACGTTCCTTGTTATTGGTAACCTCGGAGTTAGCCCAGAGGATAGCCTCAATGAACTTCTTCGCCTTATCCGGGTTCTTATCGAGCCATTCCTTATGAGCGAGGAATCCATCGGTTACGAGTGTGTTAGCATTCTTAGTGGATACCAGCACGTGAGTTCCGGGAACAGCTTTCATACAAGCCTCATCGTCCGGTGTGAACACAACTGCTGCATCTACCTGTCCAGACTTAAAAGCATCGGCAACGGTACTTCCATATCCAGTCATAACGATTTCGACATCGGTATTGGATAGTCCGGCAGCTTCAAGCGTATTAAGGAGCAAGCTATGTGATGCTGTACCCTCGGAGCATACGATTTTCTTCCCCTTAAGGTCGGAAACGGTCTTAATATGCTTAGTGACGACAATGGCATCAGCTCCTGCACTGAAATTGTGGATAACGAAGTAACGAGCGTCTGACATACCGCCATTCTCGCCTGCCTCTACCGGATAGGAATCGAGGGTGCAGAAAGCGAGCGCGTTGGGGTCGTTCTGCCAAGCCTTGCGTGACGCATCGAAATCGTCGGCGTTCTTGATGTCCAGACGGATACCGAAATTCTTGTAGAAATAGGAGTCCTTTGAGCCTTCCTTTCCACCGTTGCCCCATACGATAGGTGCCCAGCCGGTGTAAGTGTCGACGAAGAGAGTGGCATCACTTGTGTTGCCAGCAAAGGGGTTTCCGGAAGAGAGTTTCTTGATACTCTGACCGTTGTTAGTGAGCTTCCATCCAGCAAAACCGAGGATGGCGACGAGGAGGACGATGAAAACAAGACGTCCAAGAGGAGTGAGTTTTTTAAACATACCCATGACAAAAAATTATTAAAGTGTTAATGTATAAAGTTTTACGGTTAAAAATATTTGGGTCTATCTTCAGTGGCGTTGGAGCCATCGTTGTGGTTGATAACATACATTTCCTTACCCTTAGGAAGTGCAGTTTTCTGCTTTGCGTAATTCGGCTTCGCCTCGGCATTGAAAATGTCAAATCCATTAGCGTCGAACCTGGCAAGTATTTCGTCAGCCTTTGTTGCGTTGGCTTCGGTATCGAGTTCAAAGTTGATGAGGATGTCGTTTGAACCATCGAGGAGACGATTCATTTCAGCGATACTGGTATTGATGGTGTTGGTAACCTGTTCCATTGCCAGCTCCTCTTCCATTGATTTGGTCATGCTACCCTTAAGGATAGATGTGATAGAGGACATTGCCTTCTGCTGTGCTTTCGCCTGCTCATACTCGTTCTTGCGATATCTGAGCTCATTTTCGGCATCCCTGGTCTTGAAGTCCGCTGCGGTCTCCAAGTTCTTCATCACCTTAAGGTACTTTTCAGAGGTTGCGATGCGCTCATTCTGGGACTTAATCTGTGCCTCACCTCTGGTGATTTCGTTATTAATCAGTTGCAGTGTTGCTTTGTACTTAAGCATATCACTGGATGGTACTGAAGGGTCTGATAACTTCTTTTCGAGCGACCTGCGTTTTGAAACATTCTTCTCGAACTCGTTCTTATACTCACTAACCTTTCGTTTCATATCCACAAGTAGGCTTTCAAGTTTGGTGACGTTTTCTCGAACAATGTCGAGTTTCTTACGCATTTCATTGATGCCGTTCTGAAGTATGTAAATCGGGTCGATGTTCACTACAAGTCCATAAAGCTTTCGCATGACCTGTAGCCAAGTGAGTTTAACGACTCGTCGCACATCCTTACTCGTGATAAGATAGAGCAGTGCTGCGATGACGACAAGCTCAAGAATCAGAAAAATCAGGTTCGATGCTGCGGCTACAAGGAATGGAAGTGCTTTGATGATGCCAAAAATAATGGCACCAATAGCTGCCCACCCAGTAATCTTGGCAAATAACCCACCTGGTCTTTTCCAGAGGTTCTTTAAGGATTGCTCCTGGCGCTCAGTGGTAGTAGTCAATTCGTACATATCGATTAGAAATTAAGTGTTGCAATCTTGGTCTTGTCGCTTGCCAGTACTGACAAGGCGCTTTCGATGCTGGCGAGGAATGCCTTTTCCTTAGTTTCAAGCTGTGAGCTTGCGGTGGAAATTTCGTTCTCCATCACGGAAATGTCGTTGGACATTTTAACGTGGCGCTTCTGGAGCTCCTCGATTTGCTTGATGATGTCATTGTCGGTTTCACGCATGACTTTAAGTCTGCTTTCCTTTTCGCCGATAGTAGCCATACGAGCACTCTGACATTGCTCAAGTCCGGATGCCCTTTCCTCGTTCACGACGCCAACATAGGTGTCGATGGACTTGAGGATGGTCTCTTTTGTCAGGGAAGGATAGGTCTTCTTGAGGACCTTGAAAGCAGCTTCAAGACGCTGTTCCTCAGACAACGGTAAACCTTCGAGTGCAGAAGCGTTATTCCTCAACTCAAGGTAGTCCGGACCAGGAAGGTTTCGATTGATGATTTGTTCCCAAATCTTGGCAACCATGTCTCCATCGGCGGTAACGTAGTCAGTTTTGGCATCTGTCTGCTTGGCTGGCGCAACATCCTGCTGTGCCTGTACCGGAGAAGGTGTAAATACTTCCCTTCTGATTTTAGCCTCTTCGACACTACTCTGGCTAACTTGTGCCGTTGGTTCCTCGGAGACGATGAATAAGTCTTTAAATTTTCCCATTGTTGATGTTATTATAGTTTAACTTTCTTCTGCACTCGAATATTCAAAAACCGTGCCAGGCTAATTGGATTACTGGTTGTTTTCGATTTTTTTACCGATTTTTTTCTCGTAGGCGCTGTTCATGGTGTTCATTTCGCTATCGAGAAGGGATGTCATAGCAGTCGCCTTCGTTTCACATGAACCACTCGTTGAACGGTATGCGGTTACGACTGAGCTCACACTAAGGTAATTTGCAGTAACGTCGTCTCTTGATGAATAGCCACGGTAAGAAATTCCAAGGTCGACAGCCGCCTTTGCATCTGTGATGTCGGTTCCAAGGTACATGAATGTCCAGTTATATTTTTCCTCCTGGTGCTTAATCATATCACGGACCTTTTTTCCGCTATACTCCTTCGAATTGTTTTCCATGCCATCAGTCATGATGACAAAAAGGTTCTTCTCAGGCTTGTCGTCTTCTTTCATACCATCAAGCCACTTGCCTATTTTGTCAATTGCGGTTCCAATGCCATCGTTCATGGCTGTCATTCCGCCCGGCTTATAGGTCTCCCCATCAAGGTAATCTACGTCATTCACGTCCTTTCCACGGTAAATCTCAGTTACCCCGTCCGAAAACTTGAATAGTGATACGGAACAGGTTCCATCCTTTACAGCCCTCTGTTCGTCAATAACGCGCTTAAAACCCCCGATAACATCGGATTGTGAGAGCGTCATGCTACCGCTTTCGTCAATAACGAAGCAAACGTGAATAAAATTCTCTTTCATAGTGTGTTTGTTTTTATGCTTTTATTTTAGACAAATATACAAACTTTTTCTAATATATGAAAGTAGGCTCTACGCAAATTGTTTAATTTTTTCGTGTTTTTTGTTATAGATGCTATCGGTTGTGTATAGTTTTTCGACTGTACCATCCTCAAGACACTTGATAAACGTTCCTTTTTCAGGGTCAAGGATGCTGTTCTCAACGTGAGTTGCATAGGCAAAAATGTGTTCGGCGCCAAGCTCTTTCAGCTTCTTTGCGCTGTAGTACATCGTTCCACCGTAGGAAATGATATCATCAATCATGAGAACGGACTTACCACTCAAAGGATTACCATCGTCAAGCTTGTGTCCATCCTTGTTCATGATTTCAAGACCCTCAATCTTTCCGGTCTCCCAATTCCTGACTTTCTGACCATAGACCATTTCGATACGTCGGAATGGCTTCATGTCGCGGTAACGCTTCATGGCTCCAGCGTCAGGGAAGAAAACGATAAGCTCAGAGTCTTCACTCTTATCCTCGCTTTCGGCAATTGCGTAGTTAATGTATCGCTCAAGGGCGTCGGTCATTACCTCAACACGGTCGAGCAACGCTACACCAACTTCTGAATGGGGGTCAAGAACCCTCACTCTCGCAAATCCAAGGTCATTGATGAACCGACAGAAATATTTCAGTGTGAATACCTCCTTGACATTCTTGGTACGGTCCATCCTTGCATTGGGAAGGTACGGCATCGTGAGGATAATTTCGGCTTTTGGGTCGTGTTCCTTGATGTGGTTCACGATATAGAAAAGCCTCATGCATTCCTCGTCGTTTTCGTAGCGCCAGTAAATTTCGGTGCATACTCCTTGGTCTCTCAATTGCGATGTGTAAACCTTGAAGTCAAGCATCATCTGGGTTCCGTCAGGGAAATGTAACGGCTCGAAAGGCTTTAGGTTAATGTAAATCATATTACTCGGCTGGTACTAATTTGATTGCAACGTTCTCCATGTTGGTTACACCAATCTGGCACTTCTTCATTGCTTCAAGCGCAGCGATGTGGGTTTCAGGGGTAACACCGGCGCAGCAGGAAGCATCGACGGTGACGTCGGCACGGTCATAGACCTTCGCCTTGATGAGCAGGGCGTTGGAGATAACGCAGATGTCGGTGCAAAAACCAACGATTTCGATTTCGAGGTCCCCGTCAATACCGGCAATGAGGGAGGCGAGTTTGTAGGAGCCGAAAGTGGGTTTGTTCACGTACTCGACCCGGCACTTCTCACGAACATCAGTGTCGAGCAACGCGTTACCGATTTTGGAGTTGATGTGCCATCCATCGGTGCCCTTGACACAGTGTACGAACGGAAGGTTCTTACCCTCATTGGTCTGGAGGTAGTCCTCTCCGTGAGTGTCTCTGGTGACGAAAATGTACTCGCCATCGAAGTCCTCAATCTTCTTGACGATGTTTGGAACTCTTTCCTGCGCAACAGGGTTCGCAAGCGAACCGTCGATGAAGTCGTTCTGCGCGTCTACGACAACAAGAATTTTGTGTTTCATATCTGTCATGAATTAGTGGTGCTAATATACGCTGTTTTTTTCAATAGTGCAACTTTTTATACAATAAAATAACACCGTGAAACATTCAGTATTATCTGAAGCTTCGCGGTGATTAACTCTATTTTATTGGTTGCTGTCATAAACATTATTAATAGTTACACCAGCAACTAAGCAAAAACTATGCCAGGAATGATAAAAAATTAGAATTTGTATAGAAATACCGTACCAAATATGTGGTTTTTGTTCTGCCAATCGTACTGGTAGGTACCTGAGAACCCATATTTTTCCTCAAAAAACAATCCAGCTTGAGCTTGTACTGTCGGCATTGTTGTTATTCCACCCCCAACAAACGGACTGAATTTCTTTATTGGCTGTGGTTTAATGACAACTTTTTCTATTGGCGTAAACTTAGTTCCAAGCCAAGTTAATCTATTGTACTGTACCTTGGCATTGACGATTGCCACACCAACGGTGTCTATATCGAATATCTTCTCGCTATAGACCCTTTCCGACGCCCAGTCTTTAATAACTGCGGTTGAATCATCCTTTGTTACATACACGATGCTGTCCCTAATACGTTCTGGGAATAACTTATAATACCTACCGCTTTTAAGACACGACAATATAACATTCATCGTATCAATAGGTTTTGTAATATAAACTGGGTCCGGGTACGGCACACCTACTTCGATTGTATCGCCAGGTACATATATAACCTGTGGCTCAGGAGTTTTTATTGTCCTCCTACCAATATAGAAGCCAAGCCCTAAGAGCAGTGCTGAACACACCGCAATTAGGGATATCTTCCATTTATTAATGTTATTCTTTGTTTCCATATATTATAAATATGGTTACAAAAGATTAACTGTTATTGCATACGTAACCGCATCAACCGCAGATTGAACATCACGCCAGTCACATACTTCAACTCTGGTGTGCATTGACCTGTTTGGTATTGAAACAAGGGTTGTCTCACAGTCGTCTGAGAATAATTGAATATTGCTGGTATTGGTCCCTCCGGCACGATTGGTAGCAACCTCTTGTAGCCTATTTGACCCTTTCTTCAATATAGTGTTTATCCTCAAACTCTTGTCTGGACCATACGATAATACAGCACCAGCACCAAGACGTACTTCCCCGTGTTTTGAATTGTTGATACCAAATCCACCATCTGTAGCAAAAGTAACATCGAAGTCGATTGAAATATCCGGATTGATTCTTCTTGCGGCGACACAAACCGAACGGCATCCAACCTCTTCTTGTGTTGCTGCTAAGCAATACACGGTGTATTTCTTTTTCCAGTCCTGAGGGAAGTGCTGTGGATTCGCAAGGTTTCTGAAAATTTCCTCTGCAACAAAAACCCCGATTTTATCGTCCAATCCGACACTATGTAGCTTGTTCAAGCCAAAGTGAAAATCGTGTTCCCTCTTATAGAGGACAGGTGTTCCTGGGTGAACGCCTGCGCGTAACACGTCTTCCTTGTTTTCACAACCTATATCAACGCGTAATTCCTCAAATTCGGTTACTTTATCTAGTTTTTTCTCTGCATGTTCAAGATGAACGGGCAATTTGGTAACAATACCAGGGATAACATCAAAGTCATCGGTTAATAGTATGACGCTGGACGCTACGAGGTCTTTCTTGTCTATCCCACTAGCTTGACCGATTGATATGTTACCTTCTTTGTCAATGTTTGTTACCACGGCGCTAACCTCGTCAATATGCCCTGATAACAGGACTTTGGTATCACCGCTACCGATTTTAAAGTAGGTGTTCCCGAATTTATCGACTTCAGGCTCTTCGTCGTAATATGATTTCACCTCACTAACAAAAACATCAAGTGCTGGTTTTTCATAACCACTCGGTGAAGGAGCTTCCGTTAGCCTTTCCAGGAAATCAGAATTTCTGTATACTTCCATGAACGTTAGCTATTTGGCTTATTATTTCCATTGGCAAAGTCACCGAACCCGCTGAATGGATTCTGTCCTGGCTGGTCACCAGATTTGTAAAGCTCGCTTGTTACCTCATGCCATGCTTTTTCAAGTCCCTCCGTTGCAGTCTTAATGATATCGGTATCACCTTCCTTCATGGCGGACTTCAAAGCCTCAAGGTTTGAATTCAGCTTACTTTTCTGTTCATCTGACAACTTGTCATCGAGTTCTTTAAGCTGTCGCTCGGTCTGGAATGACATACTGTCAGCATTGTTGATAATATCAGCCTTCTCTTTGGCTTTCTTATCAGCATCTGCGTTTTCCTCGGCTTCCTTGCGCATACGCTCGATTTCCTCGTCAGACAGTCCAGAAGACGCTTCTATCGTAATCTTTTGCTCCTTTCCGGTAGCCTTATCGATTGCCGATACACTGAGGATTCCATTAGCGTCAATGTCAAACGTGACCTCAATCTGAGGAATTCCGCGTGGCGCCGGTGCAATACCATCAAGGTTAAATAAGCCAATTTGTTTATTGTCCTTAGCCATTGGACGTTCACCTTGGCATACACTGATGGTCACCCTTGGCTGGTTGTCCTCTGCCGTAGAGAATATTTGACTCTTATGAACAGGGATAGTGGTATTTGCTTCGACAAGTTTTGTCATAACACCTCCCATGGTTTCGATACCAAGTGACAGAGGGGTGACATCAAGAAGCAGCACGTCCTTTACGTCTCCGGCAAGGACGCCACCCTGAATTGCTGCACCAAGTGCAACAACCTCGTCCGGGTTGACACTCTTGTTCGGAGTTTTTCCAAAGAACTCCTTTACAACTTCCTGTACCTTCGGTATTCTTGTCGAGCCACCAACAAGGATAACCTCGTCAATGTCTGACGGCTTAAGTTTTGCGTCGCTCAGTGCCTTCTTACATGGCTCAAGAGTTCTGTTAACAAGGTCGTCCGTAATCTGCTCGAACTTTGCCCTAGTGAGGCTCATTACGAGGTGCTTAGGAACGCCATCAACAGGAATAATGTACGGGAGGTTAATTTCCGTTGTAGTCTGGTTTGACAGCTCGATTTTAGCCTTTTCTGCGGCTTCCTTCAAACGCTGCAAAGCCATAGGGTCTTTACGGATATCAACACCTTCCTTCGCTTTGAAATCCTCTGCAACATAATCGATAATTTTTTGGTCAAAATCATCACCACCAAGGTGAGTGTCTCCGTTGGTTGAAAGGACCTCGAATACGCCATCACCGAGTTCAAGGATTGAAATATCGTATGTTCCACCACCGAGGTCATAGACGGCTACCTTGATATTCTTTTCCTTCTTATCAAGTCCGTAAGCTAATGCGGCGGCTGTTGGCTCATTGATGATTCGTTTCACGTCAAGTCCGGCAATCTTACCGGCTTCTTTCGTTGCCTGCCTTTGACTGTCTGAGAAATACGCTGGGACGGTGATTACCGCCTCTGTTACTTTTTGACCCAGGTAGGCTTCTGCACTAGCCTTTAGGTTTTGGAGAATTAGAGCTGAAACTTCCTGTGGGCTGTAGAGCTTATCACCAATCTTTACTCTTGGTACGCCATTGGCGCCCTTATCAACCTCATAAGACACCCTTTTAATCTCTTCTGATACCTGTTCATAAGTTTCACCCATAAATCGTTTAATGGATGAAACCGTGCGCTGTGGGTTCGTTACAGCCTGACGCTTAGCGGAATTACCCACTTTCTTCTCATCGCCCTCGGTAAATCCTACGACTGATGGGGTTGTCCTATTACCTTCGCTGTTAACAATTACGGTCGGAACACCACCCTCCATTACGGCAACACAGCTGTTGGTCGTACCGAGGTCTATTCCAATAATCTTTCCCATGATTAAATTTTTATGATAGTTTATTTTTAATATACGTACTTGCAGTCTTACCGTCGTACTGGTTAGGGTACTGGCTTGCAAGAGCCTTCATCACCATACCCATGTCCCTCATCGAGACGGCGCCGACCTGGATGAAAATGTCGTCGATTGCCTTCTCCAGTTCCTCCTGTGAGAGCATTTTAGGAAGGTAGTTCATCAGGACAAACATTTCCTGCTGCTCTTTGTCGGCGAGTTCGTTACGACCAGCCTGTGAGTAGATACCCATGCTTTCCTGGCGCTGTTTTACCAGCCTCTGAACGATTTTAACGATGTCATCGTCCTCAAGGTCTTTCTTTCCATTCGGGGCGGTCCTTGTTTCCATGATTGCGGTTTTGAGTGACCTCAATGCCGCTACCGCATTTTCCTGATGATTCTTCATCGCACTGACCAAATCGGTCTGAATCTTTTTTTCTAGTGTGTTCATTATATTCCTAATTATTATTGCGCAAATATACAAATTTTTTATAACATAACAAAAACCACCGGGATATTTCCGGTGGCTTTATTATTATAAACTGAGTAAATACTTACCATAACTGTTCTTTTCCATCGTTTTTCCGATATCGTGAACCTGTTCAATGGTTATCCACCCATTCAGATACGCTATTTCTTCGAGACAGGCTATATGTTTTCCTTGCCGTTTCTCTATGGTCTCAACGTAACAGGATGCCTCTGACAAACTATCGAAAGTCCCTGTATCAAGCCATGCGTAACCACGGTCAAGCATTATTAGGTCAAGCATCATTCCACCATCATTGGCGGTCATTCCGTTATAACGCCTATTAACCTCAGTTATTTCCAGCTCACCGCGTGCGGATGGCTCTATTGACTTCGCTACTTTAACAACATCATTTGGGTAAAAATATAGACCTGTTACAGCAACATTCGATTTCGGCTCTTTTGGTTTCTCCTCCAAGCTTTTAACCGAATACAGATAATACTCATCACCTTCATTGTTCTTAACAACTTCGGCTACACCGTACCTTTCAGGGTCAGCCACTTGATATCCAAAAACAACCGCACGAGGCACTGATGTGTCGCTGGCTATCCTTTTGGCGTGCTTCAACTTTTCGGATAGCTTGGAGCCATGAAATATATTGTCTCCAAGTATTAAACAAACCGAGTCGCCACCAATAAACTCCTCACCGATTATGAAGGCTTCTGCTATTCCGTTTGGTTTTTCCTGTACGGCATATTCTAAATTTACACCAAACTGTGAACCATCACCAAGTAAACGCTTAAATGCTTCCTGGTCCTCTGGCGTACTAATAATAAGTATATCCCTAATACCAGCCAACATAAGTGTTGACATGGGGTAGTAAATCATAGGTTTATCGAAAACAGGAAGTAACTGTTTTGTTACACCTTTGGTGATTGGGTAAAGCCTGGTACCTGAACCACCGGCAAGTATTATACCTTTCATCATGATTCCCTCTGTGCTATAAGATTTGATACGCAAGTCCAAACACCTTCACTCCAATGGTTTCTCTTACAATGATAGCTAAAGGTGTTTTTAACCTTTTCCTTGCTAAGAACTGAATAATACGGTCTTGGCGCATGTGGCTTATCGCCGTAGAAATCTTCCGTGGTAACCGGTATAATCTTTGCCAACTTGCCTGTTTCGATATCCAATAGTGCCTCCATTATTTCGTGAGCAAAATCATACCAAGAACAAACGCCATCATCCGTATAATGGAAAATGCCATCGATACGTAATAGGTCAATGGTTTGAACACAGGTATAGATTAATTCCGCTAAATTTCTCGCGTATGTCGGGGTACCAATTTGGTCGTAGACAACAGAAATTTCAGGTCTGCTTTCAATCAGTTTAACCATGGTTTTCACGAAATTATTCCCATATTCGCTATAGAGCCATGCTGTCCTGAAAATCATATATTTACAACCTGAATTGATTATATTCTGTTCGCCCTCCAGCTTAGTCCTTCCATATACCGACGTAGGGAATGTACCCCTGTCTTCCGTAATTGGAATAAAAGACAAACCGTTAAACACGTAATCGGTTGAAATATGGATTAGTTTGGCACCATGTATATTGCATGCCTCGGCAAGGTTTTGTGGGGCGATAGCGTTCAGTTTCCTAGCCAATTCCTGGTCGGTTTCCGCCCTGTCGACATTCGTGTATGCGGCGCAATTTATACACACTGATATCGAATTGTCAATGAAGAACTTTTTAACCGCCTCGGCATCGGTAATATCCAGATACTGACATTCCAGACCTTCAATGCTGGATACATCGGTCCATACCCAAGTATTTTGGTTTATTTCACAACCATTATCAACTAAATCCCTAAGGCATTGTCCTAGTTGACCGTTTGCTCCTGTTACTAATATATTCATGATATGATTGTCTTTCTTTATCCTTATTTGATAAAATAACATCGGAATGTGAAATAGGCCATACAATGTTTACGTCCTCATCATTCCAAGCAATTCCGTTCTCGGACTCTGGGTGATAATAGTTATCACACTTGTACTGAAACACGGCTTCATCTGACAAAACAACAAAACCATGGGCAAATCCTTTTGGTATAAAGAATTGCCTGTGATTTTCCGAAGTTAATAGTGTGCAAGCGTATTTTCCCCGTGTCATGCTATCCGGTCTTAGGTCAACGGCAACGTCAAAAACCATTCCTTCAACAACCCTAACCAGCTTTGCCTGTTCATAAGGAGGGTCTTGGAAGTGGAGACCGCGTATAACCCCGTAGGTTGATTTGCTTTCATTATCCTGAACCGGGTGGAAATCAGCACCGGTTTTCTCATTAAACTCCTTCTCATTGAAGGATTCGTAAAAGTAACCACGGGAGTCCTCGTGCATTGTTGGCTCAATGATGAATACGCCCTCGATGTTGGTGTCTGAAACAGTCATAAACGTAATTTAATTATTGTTATCATTGTTGGCGTCATTGAACATACCGAGGAAACGCCAAAGCTCGGCACTCCACACCCCAAACGTATTTCCGTTTTCAACATTGATTTGCGTAATAACCAACGCAATATGTTCAAATTCACGTGGTGTTTCTTCACCGTGGATGAGGTATGGTTGTGCAATTTCAGGGTATAATTCAACGGCTGACTTGTCGGATTTAACCAAATAAAGGTTTTCACCGAGCTCGTAACGCTCGCCAATCTTCACAATACGGTCGCCAATTATTTTTGCTATCTGTTCACCTTCAATTTTATTGAAGTGAGCTAAATCAAAGTATATTAAGTATGCGCTCATATTTCAAACTCTAAAACATCATATACTGGACGATACCGCTCGTTAATGTAGCTCACATTAGCCATTTTTACAAATACCTCATCTTCTTTGTCCACCGGGTCGGTCTCATTAACGTTCACCAGTTCAAACACGTGGTTTCCGGAATGTATGTGACCGCTGAAGAAATATTTTGGCTTCCGGCTCCTGATATATTGGTCGAGAATCAGATTCCCAGCATCAACGCCAGCATTCCAACCTTCTTGTATCATCCCAAGGCGATTGATTGTTGGACTATCGTGACTAATGAGAATATCAACACCTTCTGGTATCTTTGAATACTTTTCATGTAGTTTCGTATCGGACACCATGAATGCCCAATTACCAAATATCTTACAGTATGGGGTCCCGAAAATCGTCAGTGTTTGCTGCTTGCCATCTTCGTCCTTGTACACGAAATGGTACGTCTCGTTCTTTAGAATAATCAACCTTCCGTTTGTCAGGTTGCTGATATCTTCGATGTCGGTGTCCATCAATCTTTCACCAACATAATCGTGGTTCCCCCAGGTCAACACGACCCTGGACCACTCGTCGGCAAACGGAAGACTGTTCACCCAATCGACGAACTTTGTCATGAACCAGCTCTTCTGGTACGAGAAATAATGGTCATGTGCTGGGCACACATCACCACAAATCAAGAGAAGGTCGAGCGGCTCGATTATTTCTGGCAGATATCCGTGGGTATCACTCGTCACCAAAACTTTCATCTAGTTTGAATTTTAATGGATTATCAAAGTGTGCTGACTGGTCCTCAAAGAAGAACAGGAGGTCCCTATCATTCACTGGGAGTCCCTTCCACATTTTATATACCTGAGGGTAATAGATAGTGGATACTCCCTTTAATACGGCTTCTCCTGTATTCAAATCCTTCCTCACGTATGCTGTAACATCGTTTCCATGTGCATTTACAATAGGCAGCTTGACGATGGTGAAACACTCTGCACGAACCTCGAAATGGAGTTCATCCTTGACACGTTCCTCGTATTTCCGGAGGATGTCGGAGCGAATCGGATAATCAAGCTCCCACACAATTTCGTCACTCTTGAAAGCAATCGGTTTTGCATTGTTGGCTTTCATTTCCTCGAAGTCCATGCCTAGGATTAGGCTCATCATGTAATGCTCTACCGTTATTGTACGTTTAGGATTAAGCTTACCGAATATAACCTGTCTGGAGTATTTTGACTTCTTGAAGTAGAAAGATTTGTCAAATTTATCTACCATGTCCTCGTATGAGTTGTCATCAAGGACGCCAGCATACTTCAAAGCTTGGAAGTTAGCCTTTTTTAGGTCCATTGAGACGAACACATGTCCAACAAGCTCTTGATTATAAATGTTTCTGTCAGGAATGTTTCTATACTGTGAATTGACAGCATACTTTGACAAGTCAGAGGTATTGAAAGTCTTGTAGGGCTCTGATGCCTCCAAGGTACAGATTATAGTGTCCCTAACCTGGGCGTAGTGCTCAAGCCAGACATCAATGTTTCCGTTATAATCCTCGTTGATTTCCTTGAGTAGTGCTTGCCACTCTTCCTCCGGCCAAAAATCATACAACCCGTGGTAATATTCAAACATATCATCACGGAAAATGTTTACCGGCAGATTGAAGTCCTTACAGAACCTCTGGTTTATTCTTTCTTTACTTGTCATAATCAGTATTCTCCACAATCGGTTGATGCCGCGTACGTGTATGCTGTATTGGTTGATTCTCCGCCGTCACCGTCATTCTCGAATTCTTTACAACCTTCGGGAAAGCTGTATTTATCCCTTTCAGCTAACATTGAGGCAAGTTCCTTTTTTGTACGTTTCATATACATATCAAAGCGTTCTTGCCACGTTTGCCTAACAATCTGTAGGTAATTGCTACTTTCCGCCATATCAGTCTTTTGATAGAAGTGCAATTAACATCACAACTATAACGGCAAGTATGGCTAAAGCCGGTATTGCCCATAGGGGTGCTGTAATCCACCACCATGACCAGTCAATCACGTGGGTTAGCTTCAATACTAATAGCGCAATAAATAAAAGTCCACAGAATCCTACTCCGCCGGAAGCGGTTGCTGTTGCCTTGCTCGTGCTACTGCTACTGTTGTTAATGTAATAATTGTTGCTCATAATGTCTCAATATTTTGTTTATAGAATTTATCATACGAATCAAGTAGCTTAAGTATATTCTCTTTCCCAACGGGGTTTTGACTTTGACTGTGGTATTCTGGCAACGGTACGCCCCTGTCTAAACAGTAGTCAACCAAAAAATTCGCACAATCCTTTCCTGTTTTTTCTTCGCCAAGGTCATGGTCAAACCATATAACGTCAGGCAATAGAAATTCTATTATTCGTCTCTTAAATGTTTTATAGTTACGAATCCATATAACGGTGTCGTTACGCTTCCTGTCTGGCAAAAAAACTTTTGGGTCCCTTTCGTCATCAAGCCAATATATTACTCTCGCGTTGTCCATTTATCGCTCCCCGCTAAAATAGCTTTTGCTTTGTCAATGTGGTCTTGGGTAATTCCATGCCTACCGTCAATCCACACGAAATTATTTTTCTGTTCCAAGAGCATGTCCTTATCATCATCGAAAATAACGTACGTATAATCGTTATGTCCAAAATCAAGGAGCCACTTGGCTATTTCATTTCCTCTAACAATCCAATCACCATGAAAGTGTTCAGTGTGCCCAACTATCGTTAGTTTCAGCCCACAATCATATAGCATCTTATCCGCTAAATCACCCCAGGACGATGATATTACAACCTCAACATCAATATCACCTAACTGGTTCAACAACTCAACTACATGTGGGTCGCAGTCACCACATTTCCAGTTTTTCTTGATGACTCGGTTCTCATAATACCAGTCGTCGTGGTTGCAGCATCCGTCTATGTCGAGGAAAAGATATTTTTTCATTACCTAAAACGGTTGTTCTTCATCTTCTAACGCACCATCCACAACCTCATCCTCAATTTCCTCCACCTCTTCCCAGCATATTTGGTCTAATTGTACCGTGCTTTCTTGTCTATGTCCACATTCTTCACAACTGTACTCAAAATACGCCGGATAAGTGGTATAACAAAGACCAGTTGCCCTTAATCTTCCGCCACATTTATCACAATAGCCAGCCATAATATATGGCTTAACCAAAATCTTTTTTATTGTCATAACCAAAGTCCTTCTTTTAATATCCTACGTGTCATGGGGTTCGCATCAACAGCTACGTCCTCATAATTCCTTAGAAAATTAGCTATATCCAGAATATCCTTCTTTCCAAGGTCAATGAACTTTATGTAGTCCCGGTCCTTACCCTTTATTGAGATTACCGCCCATGAATCGGTGTTCTGATGTATGTCGGCGCTAATAGCCACGCGACCACCAAGCAGAGTATGAATGTCATCGAGCTCCTTTAACTCTTCGGAAAACGCCCATTTCAAACGTTTTTTCAACCGCTGCCTTCGGAACTCCTTTATTTTATCAAGCCAACTACTTATCTTTTTCATGTAACAAATATATAAACTATTTACATAATAACAAAATAAACTTGTATGTATAACGGAAAACGTATTGTTGTATCAATGACGAGCTGGACAAAACGTATTGGCAATGTTGCAACAGTTGTCTCCAGCCTGTTGAACCAGGCTCTGATGCCGGATTCAATCGAAATAAACCTTTCATTGGACGAATTTCCAAACAAGGAAAATGACCTACCAGCGGAACTTATATCATTACTTAACACCAATTCCAGCGTGGTAATAAATTGGGTGAACGGTAACGACGGTGTGTTTAAAAAAATTATCCCTGTCCTGAAAAAGTATTATGGTGAGGACTATTACCTTCTTTCAGTCGATGATGATTACATTTACCGTGATGATTATATTGATAAGATGGTGAAATGGCTTATCGGATTCGGCGGTGACACATTCTGTCTATCAAACTACCTAGTAATCGGAAATAGAATGATATACAAGTCAGTTCTGTTTAAGCCTGAGTTCTGGGAAAAACTAACCCCAGAAATCATATCGTGTAGAATTGATGATGCATATATCGCACGCTACCTCGTACAAAAAAAGATTAACATGAGGTGTTATAGACCAGCCGACACGCCAGACATTATGAAAGTGTTTAACCCAGTGTCTCCGAACTCACATAATGATGTTACAGGGTCTTATTCAAAAGAGGATGTCGACCGTGCCGACATGTATATTGCAATGGTTTCATTTGATGAATAAATCGGTTTTATAAACTATTTATTGTAAAACTATTACGTGACATGGAGAACCTGCGTGTAGAATATTTGGTTAGTAGAAACAACCCATATCAGGAGTATGTGTCATCACTTGCTCCGCAACATAAAGATTTTAACGATATTAAGTCGGCTGAGGCTTTCATAGCTCAACTCGAAAATACTTGGGAAACTGAGGAAAAGTTCTATAAGGATAGAAAGACGCCTCACGTGGTGTGCATTAAACTTATGTCTTTTGACGGTGAAAAATGGAACGTTATTAAGACATCAGAATACCGTGATTGGTTTGATGCGAATAAACATAGATGGCTTAATAAGGATGACGACGATGATGAAATGATGCAAGAACATCGTAGGAAAATGAATAAAAAAGTAACATTGAAGGAATCTGAACTTATAAAACTTGTGACTGAAAGTGTCGTAAATGTGTTGAAGGAAATTAGACGTAATGACTAATAATAAACCCCGGACAAACATCCGGGGTTTTCTTTTACTTAAGTTTTAGATTACAGCAATCATCAGGATTACAATTAACATTGTCTTTCCAATAGTTCCAGTGTTCTTCTACATCCTCACATACTGACACTTCCTTGAAGCCTGTAATCCTACTCAAATACTCTTTTTTTACCTCTAACGGCAGGTGCTTATATCCGGCACTTTTCAATGTGTACTTGCTCAAATCAACAGGTGCGTTAAGGTTGGTAAGCCACTTTTCAATCCAAGTGTTGACCCTTAGGAACTCAACCAGGATTTTATCACACTTGATATTGTTAATGATATCAATATTCACAAAATCAGGTATGTAAGGGGAAAGTCTTACGGTAACGTCAAAACCGTGTTCCTGTAGTTTTTCAACACCCTTAATCTTTTCCTTATAGGAAGGGGCACCCGGTTCAACTCTTTTTCCAAGTTCCTCGTCGGTGTTCGTGATTGATACTTGGATGTGTGCAAGGTTTTTATCAAGTATTGCAATGTATTCATCGCTTGAAACTAAGTCGGCGTTTTTAGTCACAATGAGGTAATGAACACCTCTTTCGTTAAGTGCCTTAATGGTTTCATAAGTGACCCTATTTTCCTTTTCACAGTTCTGAAAACAATCGGTCATACCACCTAACCTGATTACCTCACCCGGTTGTATCTTTTTGTTTATGAGTCGCTTAATTTTATCTATGTTTGCTACTGACGGTTCTGCTGGATTCCATAATTTACGGAAATCAAGAAGTGAACGGGCGTAGCAATATCCGCAGTTGTTTCCACATCCACATCCATAAGTATCAAGCCTTGTTGAATAGTGACACCTGTCACCTTCGTTTCCTTCTACACGCTTAAAAAAACTGTTGAACTCTTTCATCTTTAATTGTTTCTTAAAAGATAAAAGAGTTCAACTCAAAGTCAATTTGTCACCACATTACTTTTGCGTAGCTCTGTACTTGTATTTTTCGCAGCATTCCAACATGTCGTCAAGGATGTTTGATAATCCTCCGTTACGAGGTCCTTCAGCTTTCTCCTTCATATCCAAAACATCCTTTTCTAACTCCTCAAGCATTGAACCAAGTTCCTTGGATGATGGGAGCATTGGTAATAGTTTGCCTATCTGAAAGTGCTCGCCACTCATACCCATGCAACATTCCATAAACCTATCCTCGCAACCATGCAAGTCAGACTCGATATCATCACATAGTTTATGCTCAGCGTCACTATTGGTGTTCCAATGGATTTCCTTAATCCTGATTAGGTATCCGTGTATATTGCAAACGAAATCTACAAACTCTTTTTTCATGATTAGTCTATACTTTTATTATAAATAGTTGTATAAGACCAATTAAGGAAACAAGCCTGATAAAATTACCTGTGCGGAGGGTACTGGATTCGAACCAGTGGACCCTTGCGGGTCGCCGGTTTAGCAAACCGGTGGATTAAGCCACTCTCCCAACCCTCCAATAAGTATAAAACGGAAAACTTTTGCCAGTATCAGATTCGAACTGTTACCTTCCTGAATAATCAAGATGTTCTACCATTAAACTATAGGACCACTGGACTTAGTTGGCGGTTCTAAAACTTTTGTAAATTGCTGAAGTTTTCCTATTGAGCACATGGCTGGATTCGAACCAGCGTATGTCGGTTTTGCAGACCGATGCGTTGACCACTTCACCACATGTGCATTATATTCCCACTATTTAATTGCGATATTCAACAGAACGAAGATACCCCAAACTGCGATAAAATACAACATTTCTGGCAATAAACACGATTTAGTGCAGAAAATGTATTACATTTAGACCCTCTGGACGGTTATACTCCGCCTTACTCCCGGTAAAATCCAGGGCTTCATTGACAAAAAGCCTCAGAGGGTAATAAAAACAGGAAACGTTTAACGTCGGGCGGACGTGCGGAGTTGAACCGCTACTCACTAAAAACAGTAAGATTATCCTTTTAGGTTGCTGTGTGTTTCCTTCTTGAGCCGGAGACAGGAGTCGAACCTGCAACCCCCTGATTACAAGTCAGGTGCTCTACCATTAAAGCTACTCCGGCATTTTTATTAAAAGTATAACAATTTTGTCAATAATCAATGTTTTTTGACAAATTGTATAATATTTTGAGCCCTCTGCTGGAATTGAACCAGCGCCTAGGCGTTACGAGTGCCTTGTACTAACCACTATACTAAGAGGGCGAATATTCAGCGTCTATTCTATCTATATAGTCTAGTGGTGATTCCCCTGGTCCAAGCGTATGTATCTTTTCAAACCCATTTTCTTTTGTAATCATGGATTCCTCAGGTCTGATGCTTCCCTTGTACTTGGAACCATAGTTGCTCGTTTCAAAGGTTTTTGTTGCTGGATTATAATCACCCCAACAAGTCCTTTCACCACCATCCAGACATTCTACATAGTAAGTCCTGTTTGTTCTTAATGACCTTACAATGAACCTACCTGTTTCGTCCCTGTTCATCATGAACTTTTTATCAAAATCCTTGTCCATAATTAACGCCTTGTTTCTATTTTTGTTATATAGATATTTTCTGGGTGCTCACCAAACACATCATGTGTTACATTGCATATCCAAACTTCCGGTCTGATTTTGCCCTGTGGAGTCATATCAGCCGATTCTTCAGGATGTGTAGTCATAAAGTCCATAAAAAGGAGACCAGATATTGCGTAATAAGCGCCCTCGTCATCATGTACCATTCTTTTCAATTCTAACGGTACATTCCACCCAGGATTAACGTCAGTTAAGGTTACAAAAAGTTCAGTGTCTCCTTTGGAAAGGTAATCCAAGGCGATGTCCGAACCCATAACCATTTCGTTTTCCTCAAGTGTGTGGTTCGGTATATCTGCATACCATTTACCACCTTGTTTAAAAAATTTGACAACGCTTTCCATGTTTCAATTGTTTTTGGGTGACCAGTCGGGCTCGAACCGACGACATTCGGAACCACAATCCGACGCTCTACCAACTGAGCTATGGTCACCATGATTGAGCGGAAAACGGGACTCGAACCCGCAACCCTCAGCTTGGAAGGCTGATGCTCTACCAATTGAGCTATTTCCGCAAGTGTGGTTTTTGGCGTTTCGCAGTCCCTTAAGGCTGACCACTACAGCACCCATTTGTGTAACATTTAACCTTTCGTTGACACGGTTCGGCTGACTCACCTGCCTATTCCTACAACCCTAGTTTTAAGGAGTAGCGCTAAATCTCCCTTAGTCCTTTTATTTGAGTAGTCTCAGACCATTGCTACCGGCATTACGTATGTCTACACGGCACCCTTTGCTTGACGAGACGGTGCTGCCTCCAGGAGCGGAAGACGGGGTTCGGACCCGCGACCTCAACCTTGGCAAGGTTGCGCTCTACCAACTGAGCTACTTCCGCAAAATATGGGTAGATGGATTCAATACCATCAATTCCAGCGCTGTTCACTGTTGTTTTACGACGTCACATTAGACTATACCCATTTGAGCCGAGGGAGGGATTTGGACCCTCGACCTCATCCTTACCAAGGATGCGCTCTACCCCTGAGCTACCTCGGCAATTTTTGGTCGGCGCTCATGGAATTGAACCATGGACCTCCACATTATCAGTGTGGCGCTCTAACCAACTGAGCTAAGCGCCGATATTAAACTTCTTAAGTAGGTATTCTTTCTTCTCATCTTGCGGCATGGAAACCATGTACTCGAATTCGTGCTCGTGTTTTGCTATATACTCATCAAGAGTACAAATAACCTTGCATGGAACACCAACAGCTACGCTATTACTTGGTATGTCCTTATTCACAACACTACCAGCACCAATTATTGTATTGTCACCAATTGTAACACCCGATAGGATAGTTGAACGACAACCAATGAAACAGTTTTCACCTATAACAATCGGTCTATAAATGACTGTTTCTTTATTCTTTCCCGGTAAGTTTCTAATGACCCTCGTGGCACCATCGTGCGTCACAAAGGCAACGTCGAAACTAACCGTAGTATTGCTGCCAATCTTAATAAGATATGGCTCTGAGCCCCAGTTTACCTCACCAGTACATTTTACGCCGGACCCAAGTACTAATCCATCGTTAACAACTCTCTTAAGTTGTATTTCATTTGTTGTAATCATAGGTTGGGATAGGAGGGTTCAAACCTCCAACCTTCAGAGCCAGAATCTGATGCTCTATCAATTGCGCTATACCCCAATACACAGGGAACGCAGTAAATCTATGTTACTTGTTCCCCGAAACACCTTCCGACTTCGGATGTGCATTGTGACCTCGAACGGGGGTCGAACCCGCATTCACCCTTCGGCATCGCGAATACCTCCAGACATGTGCTTATTCTTGTACCAAACCTTCGGCAGTTCGCGACACTGTTGTTCCTCACTGTTAGGTAACTTATATTACACACCTCCCTGACTTAACAGGGCGACTTTACCATTTGCCCACCAGGTCATTTTGTCGGGGTGACAGGACTCGAACCTGCGACCCTCTGGTCCCAAACCAGATGCGCTACCAACTGCGCTACACCCCGATAGTATTTGATGCGGGTAGTGGAATCGAACCACTGTCAGTTCCTTATGGGGGAAAGTTGCTTTGAGTTGCTGTATAATTCCCTGCCGGAAATCGTTTGCTTTACTGTGCTACCACTACACCAACCCGCAATTTGGCTAGGAGGATAGGATTCGAACCTATGACACGCGGATTAACAGTCAAAAAAACATTGCTGAAAATTTTCCATACGGAAAACGGTAAGTACGCCGCTCTAACCAGCTGAGCTACCTCCTAATTTTTAGTTACGGTCGCAGGAATCGAACCTGGAACGTGCCCTTTACTTTACACTCGACCGTCACCGTTAACTCAAAACCACACCGCAATTTTAACGGAAATTGCTAACCGTATCGTGCCCGCCAGTATCGCAGCGCGGTCCCCTCGTCCGACTTTCACGGAAGGTTTCTGCTTTCAGCCTAGGTCTTACTTGCATAATACCCGTTTAGATTTGTCACAGCCCAAATGGGACCTCGCGAGTATGGTGTTCTGCTCTAAATTTGAACTATTCGTACTTAGGTGGTTCCTTCCCGTTCCGATGTCTCCATATCCCATTTCTCTGTGACTACCGCAGTGACTCTTAAGCCGTGGGTAAACCATCCTGTCACTTAAGATGCGTACGGTTTATACATCTGAGGTCTGCGCAGTTGAGTGCATATCGGTCTTTTGGAGCCACCCCTTTCTGCTGATGCCGATTTTCGCCGCCACTAAATCCTTGCCGGGGATATAGGTTACTATGACACATGGCAATTGTGCATACACTCACCTCATGTATATTCCGCCCTTTTGTGGGAAGCCACCGCGTTGAGGAGTCGAACACTCGCCGCTTGGGGATTCGAACCGCCGCCCAAAGGGACCCTACTGCCGTTCGGGATTACTGCTAAATTAAGAGCCATAAGGCATTTGCAACTACCCCATGTTGTTACTTGATGTTTTCTAGACTATAAACTACGACTGACCACGGACCAAGGGTGCGGATTAGCTAGCGTACATCACACCTGTATCTTCTTCAAGTATCTCTTTGCGAACCTAAGGAGACTCGAACTCCCCATCTTTGCCATTCAGGGCAACGTTTTAACCACTCTCCACAAGGGAATCACACCCCTGCTTCACCACTATAGGTTCTGACAACTTTGTTCTTATGGCTTTTAACCGGTATTATACACCATCATACTTAAAATTGTTTGTGGGCGATGAGGGATTCGGACCCCCGACCTTCTGGGTGTAAACCAGACGCTCTAAACCAACTCAGCTAATCGCCCGAAATTGCAGGAAAACGGCTAAAACCTGCCACAATGTCCGCACGAGGATTTGTTGGACGATTGCAATTTCTCCGTGTACCATCAATACTTTAGTCCTCAGTTCAACGGCTTGTCGTTTTTAATTTCCCGCACTTGATTGGCTGCGGGGTACCTCGATGGACGCTTTGCGCGACGGCCCCGTTCTTCCCATCATTTATATCGGGGTTTAATGTTAACGCGATGCGCTCTTTTAAGTCCCGAAGGACTACCGCTTTACGGGAAGCGGCTACCCAGTTAATCGCTCTACGAGTGATATATTTCTATTATACAATATAATTCTAATGAAAAAATCCGCATTGTCAAGGCAGTGGCGGCTACCTACGGATTTAAAAGGCTCATAATAATACTACTCTCGCCCTGGTGTGGCTCTAATCTCCCCTGCACTCCAACGGACAAACGTCAGAAAGTCACAGCAACTCAAGCAGGTTCCCTCTTGTACTAAGGCATACTCTCGCCTATTCGCCGGGTCTTAACACCATTCCCGGACAGGCTTCAACCGTTTCCGCACGCATCTAATCCTCGTCCTACTGATAAACTGCATAACAATCTTGCTCACGAGGCAGAGCCGTCCTAAACCCAATGCGCTAGAGTTTAAAACACTTGGGCAATAACTCCTCCGAATCCAATCAACAGGTCGATTTCAATACCTGTACGTCCCTCCCTGAGTGTGGGAAATTGTTACGGTCCAGTTACGCTTCCTTGCCAAAAAGCGGGTCTTTTTACGATAAGACCGAAACGTTCAAAGCACAAATGGAATCAGAAACTTATTTCTACTGTGGTTTATTATACTAGCCAACCAGCCCACAGAGGTAAAAGTACGGCACTTCGGCATCCTTAATAGCCTTATCTTATGATTGGGTTTAGTGCCTTAATTCCCGTCTCCAGCGGTCTACCCGGTTGTTGCAAATACATGCACCAGATATAAGGTGCATCGTTGTCACCAGGAACCCCTGCACTCCAAAGGTTTAATCCAATACCATAGTGTTTTGATTGTGGGCAGGGCAGGATTCGAACCTGCGAAGGCGTAAGCCACCAGATTTACAGTCTGGCCCGTTTGACCGCTTCGGTACCTACCCAAAATAGAATTTACAACACATCGAAGTTTTTTAACTCCGATATCCGTTTGTCAATTTCAGCTTTGAGCTCTTCAAGCTCCTCAATTTCACCATTGTAATAATCAAGGTTAAACTTGGAATCCTTTGAACACTCATTAATAAGCTTCTTGATGTCTTCCTCCCTGTTCTCGAAAGCCGCCCTCATCTTGTGCAGCTCACGTACTTCGGCTGTTCTGTATGTGACATAACACGCCAAAACAACCAATACAATAAATCCAATAAACCAGAACATAATACCAATATTTTTTTGTACTCTCGGAGGAACTCGAATCCCCACTAAAACATCCGTAGTGTTTCGTGCTGTCCATTACACCACGAGAGCATTTTGTGTGCCGGGAAGCCATGCACACCGGACGACTATCTTGAGCATTATCGTCCTTTCCTACTAACTGAAATTCTCAAGCGCATCAGTTTTCGGCTGTCCTACCGTCCCTTTGTGGTCCCTGAGGGGCTCGAACCCTCGACCCACTGATTAAGAGTCAGTTGCTCTACCAGCTGAGCTAAGGAACCTTTTAAATAACGGAAAGCGAATACATTCTGACCACTAAACTAACGCGGTAGGGTAGTCCGCGTACGGGATTCGAACCCGTGTCCCTTCTGTTACATAGAATTAAAGGATTTGCTGCAAGCTTTCCTCCCTGGCGGGCGCGGAGGGATTTGAACCCACGACCCACGGATTAACAGTCCGTTGCTCTAAGACCTACTGAGCTACGCGCCCTTATATTACTTTTTTCTTCTTTCAAGAAACCAATCACAGAACCACATGGCGACATAACAACCAATGAAGTTCGTGGTAGCTTGGACCGCAATTGCAATCCAAAGGTCAACTTCGGCGATGAACTTAATGACGACCGCTGAAAACGTGTAGCAGATGCTATTTGCCAGTGATGCAATCATCTTGCTCGATTTAATTACCAGTATTGACCGGACAATGTGTAGGAACACATTGATAAACGATACGATGATGTAGATGGTTATCATAAGTTTTCATGTTAAAATTTTCGTACCCCGGCTGCGACTCGAACGCAGGACCCACAGCTTAGCGCGTGAACTACGCTTCGGACGTAAAAAGGCGTGTATGCATACAATTGCGCCTAATTTCTCCCATAACACGCATATTCGTTTCGGTGAACTACTCCGTATGAAGGCTGTTGCTCTATCCAACTGAGCTACCGAGGCATATAATGATAACCGTAGTTGGGGTTTTCCAAGTACCTTTATCTGCCATATTCTCAAGAGCCCAACCTTGTGGCATTGATTACGTACATGCAGTTATCATTGTGGCGGGAATGGCGGGATTCGAGCCCGCGAGTGGTGATTAACTCCACTTCCTTCCGTTAGCATGACATCTGAACTTTTATGTGCAATATTATGTTCAGCCGCTATTATATCCACTCCCGTTAACGGAATCCAACCGTAACAATCAGTAATCACTTCTGATGTCTGCGTACCCAAGGGGAGATTCCAACTCCCAACCTACTCTTTAGGGGAGAGTCGCTCTAATGCATTTGAGCTACAAGGGTATCATTGTGGAGGTGAGCGGACTCGCTACCATAAAAATGGTTGGACTATCTCATCAACCGTTCTGGTTGTTGCTTGCTGTGGGCTCACCGTAGTGTCCCTAGTCTCTGAACCTTCCATGGTCCTCCCCATGGCTTGGCTGCTGATTGGCTTTCGCTTTCCGGCAATTCAAGCAATTTTCATTATAACATTCCTGTTATACGGGTCCTTTCTGAACCGCTGTCTTTCAGTACTGCAAACCGCTTTCTACATGCTTATTCCTCGTTACTACCTTCGGAACGGCACGGTGAGGAAACCCCTAATCCGTTCCTACCCCATTCTTGAATTTCGTCCCTCAAGCGGATGGGAACCCTTGGAACATACCTCGGTGTGATGATGCCCGCATTGCAGAACCCACCTTGGTTCAAAAATCCTGCGCGGACAATCGTCCCGACGATGCCTTGGCGTCGATGGATTAAGATAACCGGCTTGGCTGGTTAAACAGCGATTGCATAGGTGTTGTTGCCAACTATTGTTTCGAGTTTGTTTATAAGGACTGCCACTCAAAGTCCTGCATGCTTACGACCCACATATAGTGAAATCAAAACCAAAACACCCCCATAAGTAACGAAGTATCGCGTATTGGAATCGAACCAATTTACTCTTGAGCGCCACTCAAGCGGCTTCTGTGTGTCCGTTGACTTGTGTACTGACGTTTGCCAGACGTATTGCAAATTGCATGACTACCGTACATAGTATCAACCTCTCGGTGTCTCCAACCGCCCCACGCGATGAATACCGGTCGTGTATGCATCACCTTACCGGCATTGTAACCAGCTTATAAGTCCCAGACAATTTCACCGGTTATGCCACCAGAACGCGCAAACTGGCAGAACACATTACGTTGATTTAAACGTTAATAATTTGACACTTGGCGCATTTTTAAGGTGACCCCGGCGGGACTCGAACCCGCGACCCCCTGATTAAAAGTCAGGTGCTCTCTAGCCTTTCGGAACCAACTGAGCTACGGAGTCATTCCATATAAGTCAAAAATCTTTCATTGATGCAGGCTTACCTTAGATTTGCACCTCTCACGGAGGAACTGTGTTAACCAGTTAGGTTCTATATCCACCTCCATTTCGAACTGAAGGTACATTAAGGACAACCACAATCGCCTTTATTCCGACTATACCATTTCACACGAGAGCTCTTCGCGGCAATTTTATACTTGGTAGCGCTCTTTGTCACATCATGTCACATCCAGGGACCCGCCTTGAGTTTGGATGAAGAAAGATTATTTGTTTTCCCTATCTTACGTATTTCTTTTCCTCTTCCGTGCGTTCGCGTTTCGGATAGTCATACGTTTTATTAAGCTCCAGGAATTTCTTCCTGAGGGCATTTGTTTCACGTTTATCCCTTCCAAGAATATAGGCGTACTTATGTTTGCTTGGGAAGCTGATTTTGGTTGACTTCTCGTACATCATTTTGGAGTAGTTTCTAAGTTTTTCCTCTATGTCGTCCGGAATATTTTCCCAAAGCATTCTAGTATTGCTGCACCAATTTGCCTGCCATTGAATTCCCATGTCTTTGGCAAACCTTTTGAACATTGCCCTGGACCTGAATGCCCTATCAGAAATCATCTTATTGGGGTCATAGGGGTTGATGCATCTAACTGCGGTGCCACTACCTTGACCGAGGTAATAAAAATTAAGACCTTGATAGATGCTTCCAACTTCCTTTGCTTGTGGGTCGGAATAACAGGTGAAAAGTCGATATTGAGTATTTTCGACCATCCACTTAATACACCACATGACGAACTTTGAACCGAGGTTAAAAGGGCACCATGATGCCGATGCACCACGCGAAATCAACCGTTCAAGTTCCGGAGTTTCATCACCAAGCATTTTTGAGAACGAGTTTGGCATTCCCATAATAACCACACCACCTAAGATGCCTTTATATCTAGCCTCAAACCAGTGTGTAGGAAAACTACCAATCGTACCAAGCCACTCATACCTTTTAATGAACTCCGTGGCTTCATCTTTTCCCTTTTTATCCGTTATAGGAGCGAACACGAAATCGGACAGGGAAATATTTTCTAAATCCTCATCGGTCCACCCATAAGCATCCATATCTTCACGCAAGGTGTCAATACGTTTCTGATACTGGTAACACCAGTCCTTATCGTAGCTCTTGATTTTTTCAAGTAGTTTGATGTCTCCCATTGTATTTTTGTCTAAATATTGGCAAGTATAAGGTAAAAATGCCGAAATTCCAACAATTTCATCGGTAAAATTGTCGAAATTACCGAGTAGTGGTACAGGGCGGATTTGAACCGCCGACACTTGGATTTTCAGTCCAATGCTCTACCAGCTGAGCTACCGCACCGTGGTGGGCGTGGAGGGACTCGAACCCTCACCCCTCGAAGGGACTGGTTCCTCGTACCACTATAGCTTTCGCTACCAAGGCTATTAAAGAATACCCTGAGGACACCCATCTTCCTCTGTTAAAGGGTTATTTAGGATATTCACCCTGTTTGTGGTCTGGACTGTATCTTAACCATATTGAAATGTTGCAACATACCTTCACGGATTTTACTGACTCTAACAGATTGTAGTATTCCTTCACCGTTCCGATAATTTCAACTTAGGTTCCTCCTGTATCTCGTCTCTACACACTGTCTTTTTTCGATACGCTCCCAATTTGCTGCACCTTGCATAGAGGTTTACACTCTATCCTAATGCGGGAACTCGAATCCCCTATCGAAAAATTAACATTGGCTCGGTATTAGCATACTTTTCAGGCAAGCATTTTTAATGTGATACTCCGTATTCTTTCAACAGAGATACACAGCCTAATAGCTTTAGCTTTCACCGAATTAGGGAGGTTCTACATCCAGGGTTTCCCCTAAATGCACTCAGGTTTCCCAAGACCAGCGCGTCTACCATTCCGCCACACGCCCATAAGTTTGTGCGGCAGGTGAGACTCGAACTCACACGGGATTGCTCCCACCACCCCCTCAAAGTGGCGCGTCTACCATTCCGCCACTGCCGCATAATGACAGGTGAAGCTAACCTGTCTCCGGTCTTATAATGGTAATTGGTACCGGTATGATGTTTCATATACCATATCTTACTCCATCACTTAAAGCTTACTTTTAACTTTCCTCGTAGCTCTGGTGGGACTCGAACCCACACGGGGTCGCCCCCACTTGATTTTGAGTCAAGCGCGTATACCATTCCGCCACAGAGCCGTTATATTTTGTATAATTTCAGTTTGCTTTTTACTAACTAATAAGGTCTCGGCATCAGGAGTGACCACTAAGGTGTATCCCTCCATCCCCTGATGCTGTGCCTTAGACTTATTCGATTGGCTAAAAAATGCCCATTCTTGTTCTTGGTGATGTGGCGTCACCTCAGGCAGGTATATGCGTACCATCCGTGGAGGATAGGGGATTCGAACCCCTGACCCCCTGCTTGCAAAGCAGGTGCTCTACCAGCTGAGCTAATCCCCCATAAGTGTTGCGTAGACTGGGATTGGACCAGTGACCTACAGGATATGAATCTGTCGCTACTACCACTGAGCTACTACGCAAAGTTAACGGGAAACATTTTTCATGTTCGAAGGAAAGGTCGAATGGGAAAAAGAGTTGCTGTTTGTTTCCCTAATTGTCGTCCATACGGGGTTCGAACCCATATTTCCACCTTGAGAGGGTGGCGACCTACCATTAGTCGAAAGGACGATGAAAAAAACGGAAAGCATTTTTTAGCCGGACAAATTAAAAGTTTGTTGCTTGAATTGGGTTGCTGTGTGCTTTCCTTTTTTGGGTGGTCTGCCGGACTCGAACCGACGCCTTTTGTTTTGCAGACAAATGATAACGGAATTGGTTGCTGGAGTTTTCTTATACAGGGATTCACGACAGAAAACGGTTGTTATGAAGTGCTACCACTACACCAAGACCACCATATAATGTATTTTATTTATTTTCCCACGAGGGGGAGGTCTAACCCCCATCATGTTTAACGACCTTTTGCGACTGCCTATGTCAAAAACACCAATCAGTCAAACTAAAACGGAAAGCTTATCATCTAAAAGGCAATGAAAGTTGGTTGCTGTTGGCTTTCCTAATGCGGTGCGTACGGGACTCGAACCCGTGACCTTCGGCGTGGTTTTGGTATGTTGAATCGAACAACAGTTTCCATGTGAGTTACCCCTAGGCGTCCTACACCACTAGACGATACCAAAAATGTTCATTTCGGTGAACAACCCCGTATACAGGCCGACATTCTAGCCAGCTGAACTAACGCACCATAAATCTGCGGAGGGTAAGGGATTCGAACCCCTGAGCCCCTTACGGGACTAACAGTTTTCAAGACTGCCGCCATCGACCACTCGGCCAACCCTCCGTAAGTGAAAAACAAACAAGTGAGCTGTAGCTTAGCCGGGCGTATTTGCTACACTCTTCCCGGAAACACGACTTTTCATTACAGCCCCAATTAACACCATTAGCAACCGAGGTGACTTGTTTGTTTAAGTTCCCATTTGCAGGGGTACAACGACTCGAACGCTGACCAATACTTTTGGAGAGTACGATGCTACCATTACACCATACCCCTGTATTATGTCTCTCCATTAGCCACACCACTTTCGGGAATTTGTATAGCGGCAGTAGGTGTCACTGTCGCGTCACTTATGGTAATTTTTATCAGACTTGTCAAAGAGCTTGTTCTTTGTGTTCGTTTCCGAACTCTGTTGCAAAGATACAACAATATTTCTTATGTCAAAATACTTTTTAGGATTTTTTTTATCCTTTGTAAGTACACTAGCAATAATCGTGCCGGACTTAAAAAAAACCTCCAGAGAGTTGGGGAACTTCTTTGGAGGCGTGGAATATAATGTCGGTTTAAACCGTGTGGTGCTATGTTGTTAGTCAGTTCCCATTATTCCTTTACCTCCACCTGCAAATGGCCATCCGAGTCGTTTTGTTGAATCGTTGACATTGGCATCAATGCATGCGAAACCACAATAACTCGTTCTGGAGTTACTGGTCTCTACTAGTGCAATATGCTTATACGAACGTGCCATTTTTATTGTTACTAAAAACTAATTCACCTAATAAATAGGAAATACATTGCAAAAATATATTTTTATTATGAAAAAAACAACAAAAAAATCACTTTATTGCACCATAATTCCTCAAATCGTCAATTTTACATAGTAAATCGACTACTTTTTCACCAACGATGTAGTTCAGCTTCTTTTTATTTGACCTATCGGCACAAAACATATCCCATAAAGCTTTTTCAATCCATAGTGTATCAACAACGATTTCACCGGTACTGTCAGTGAGGACATAATACACAAACTGACACTTTGTCACGCAACACCATCCTAAGTTTTCGTGCGATATCACTTCATAGGGAAGGTTACCGGTTTCGATTGCTCTGGTATCCAGTTTCACTTCAACGGTAACATATCTTTCATTATCTATCACATTAAGTGCTGATGGCAATTCTGAAGCTCCCTGCTTATCGATAACGAAATCCACATCTATTTGTTGATATACCTTATCCTCGGTTACATTGAAAATGGTGTAACCTTTTGCTTCAAGTTTATGTTTTTCCTTAGCAAGGAATACTTCCTCGCCATGTTTCCCATATTCTTTGATGTCGTCGTAGAATGATGGCTTCCTTGATGCTTCTTGTATTACTCCCATTTTAAACAAAAGTATAAATAATTTTCAGGAAAAGCAAGGGTAGTATACCTTATAAAATAAAAAAAGGAACACGTTGTGTGTCCCTCATTTTCTTATATTAAAGGTTATCTAAGACCTCTTGAATTCCGCTTGATTCGCTGAAGTATTCATCAATCAGTTTAGTGACCGTTTCAAGTTCAACTGCAAGGTCACGGAGTTCAAGTTCGTAGTCGATGCGCTTCTTGACCCAATTGGTTGTGTTCAGATTTTCACCTACAATAAGTGACTGAGTTGACCTGACGGACAGGTCCTCCATTGAAATGATTTCATTCTTGAGGGTGCGGATGCGTTTTTCAATCCTGCGCTTTTCATCCTCAAAAACCTCCTTGGTTTCATTGGAAACATTCTCGGCTCTTTTCTTGATTAGACTATCGCCGGTGTTAGTCAAAATGCTTACAAACTTATTCATATTACATTGTGTGTATTTTAGTATCTGTATTTCAGCTTATATCTATCGCATAACACTTGACCCTTACTCCAGTCCTCAATGGTGTTATCAACCTTCTCTATCATAGTATTACCTGGGTGTTTTATAACCTCATGCATCACGGCAATCTCCCGTTTGATTTCGAGGTTGTCAAATTCTTTGGCTGGTAACACCGCTTTGACTTTATCGTAGTCATTTGCGGATATGGTGATACTGCACGTTACTTTGTGGTCTTTAGGGTCTGGGTTTAGGGTTGGAGCCGCAATTGTTCCCTCACAACATGCTTCGGTTACAACACGTGGAATATTGCTATTTGCAGAATAAGCGGTTAATTTTGTTATACTTGTTGGCATAATCATTAATATTTCTAATCAAAGATATGAAAAATAATCGAGAAAAACAACAAAAACAACAAAAAAAAAGCCACCTTAAAGGTGGCAATTTTTGTGCATCATACAGGACTCGAACCCGTCTAAAACTGTTTTAGGGACAGCCACATGACCACTCTGTCAATGATGCATCTAAAAATAAACAGGAAACGGTTTTAGTTTACGGTTATGAATGTATGAAAAACAAAAGCGGTTGCTGTACGTTTCCTTCTTTATCACATTTTGTTTATTGAACTAGTTTAAGCCCCTTAAACATTTCGCCTGAGTCTTCGACAGCTATGGCAGTTAAACTGTTATTCAAATCAGGCTCGTAGAACGCGGAATAGGTCTTGTGCTTATCCCTTAGCCTCATCCTCCATTTTTCAACGTCGGCATAGAGGTATATCAGGTACTCATTATTCCATTTCTGTTGTGGGTTATCAAGCAAGTATTGTGCAACTGCGTGCCCACCTTGAACGCAGGCGTAAACGGGATTAAGCCGTTTGCTCACCAGCACGTACAATCTCTTCGCAGGCATCTGTGTACACTTTAACCGTTTTCTCGCCCCAGAATGTTTTATAAGTCTTTTCTTCACTGACCACTAACTGATAACCATAGGTTTTCAGGTACTTGTTAATTTCATCGGTGTAAAGAAATAAGGGGTGTTTTCCAACCAGGTGTGATGCAAGGTTGCATCCTGTTCGCTGATAGTAATCTTCCTTGTCGAGTGGCTTGGACTTATTTTCGATTTGCTCGAAGGTCTTTCCTCTCATTAAACCATAGGCAGCGTACATTGCACGCAAATCCCTTTTATTCTCCATGGTGCGCCAGCAGGCGGCATCAGGACCCATGGTTCTTTCACCTTTGAAGTTAACGGTTTTCCTTTGTTCTTTGGTTTGTTTTTGCTCCACTTCAAGTGCAGCGATTTCCTTACGGAATTCAATTATTTCTTGTTTCATAATGTTGTTTGGTTTTAATCATTTTATTATTGGCTTTCGCCGACAAATTCCACTTTCAAATCAAACGCCATTACGGTGGAGCGTTAATGTAAACCTAGTGTCTCATGGTTCTTCTTACTAATAGTTTATTGTTAATAAAAAAAAAGAACACAGGGTAGGATTCCTGACTACCTACAAATACTATAAACAAGCGCGTTATTCAGTCACATCCACAACTGTTAGCTACTCAGTTGCTCAGCGGATGGGTGGGATGGTTACCACCAAACGGATACAGCCCTCAGATAAGCCACCATACGGTTTGTCCGTTTCTTACGTCACTCTGGGTTGGCCAACCCAGGCTAATTCAACCTTACGCTCCTTGTCACCCTCTAACCTATCACCAACGCTTTTCAGCGGAAGTCACAGTACCTTATGGGCAGGCTACCCATTATTCGGTCACAAGTGTTCTTTTTATGGACGGGCAATGATGGGAAGTACGTGCTGGCTTTCGAGTTTCCCCTACCGACCAGGACCATAAACCCAAGAAACAGGGGGTGCCCATCCAGGTAAAAAAGGTGGTCACGGCTCTTACATACCACCATTGGCGACTACGCTCCGTGCAGCGTCCCCAAGTCCACTCCACACCCTGGGGAATTCCTGGCATTATTTACTCACCACCTCACGATGATGCGTTTGCTCACTCTCTCCGATGCATCGCATACGTTACCGCATGCGCCCCGGAGGGCTTTCATTAAGGGGTGACACAACCATTGGCGTGGTAAAACCGGGCAAAAGAGGGGAGAAAGTATGCCCGGAACGGTCACAAACTGCAACGTCTCAGTGCAGCCCTTAGAGTACAGGAAAAGATGTCTGATATTTCAATGAACTGTTCAAGTCTTAAACTCTATGCAAAGATATATCGTTTTTCTAATAAAAACAAGGTCTTTACTAAAAAAAATGAAATTATCTTGCTTTTTTGTTGCGGGGGGTGGGTTCGAACCACCGACCTCCAGCTTATGAGGCTGACGAGCTACCACTGCTCTACCCCGCAATTTTAAAAAATCCTTGTCTTTCCAAGGTGCCAGGTGGTTTACCACCATTTATTCCGTTCTATTAAAGACCAAGGTCAACAAAGTTGGTGTCCACAACGGGAACTTCAACCCATGTATAGCCGGGGTCATCATTGAACACGTCACCAGTCTTGGCATCGACATACCAGTGGTCTTCAGGACCGCCAAAAATATAAAGGGCATTCGTTACCTTTGGACCGACGGGCTTTCTAAGAACAACACACCTGCTATGAGGCTTCGTGCAGTTAGCTTCTACAAGACGCTCGTAAGCCTGCTCGAAAGTAAGGTTAATTTCCTCTTGGTTAAGTCTGAAGTCCTCGAACCACATTTCGTGCTTGACAACATCAACAACGGTTGTGTCTGTGGTGTGGGTGAATAGTACAACGTCAGTATCTAAGGCGTCCTCGCCCTTCTTGATAGTCTGGAATACGTTAACTATTGACTCAACGGTGCCGTCAAAAGCCTCTTCATCAAGGAAGTTCTTATAGACGACGCTGGTTTCAAACCATTCGTAGACCTTTCCGTAGTTAAGGAACATGTCCTCACGGTCGGTTGAAATAGTGTTTTCAACCACAAGCTCTCCTTCGTCAACAACAGTGTTGTCATTGGTACACTTGCATGCACAAACTGTAAGCAAAGTTGCGATACCAATAATGAGAGCGGTAAATAAACTTTTCTTCATTTTTGTTTTGTTTATACTATTATTCAAAAGTTTCAAAGAACTTGTAGCGCGTGGCGGAATCGAACCGCCCTTTCCAGAATGAAAATCTGGGGTACTAACCGATATACGAACGCGCCAAATACATAGAGTTTACGGAAAGCAAGAAAACTTTTTCGGCTTTTTCCATCACCTATCCGTCGCTTCCCGTAGGTTCGGACGGAAGGTACTATTGCCGTCCTACTTGGTCTACGAGTCCTTCCGGAGTTTCGTAAGTTAAGAGCTATGGTTTTGTTAGTACGTTGCTGTGTACTTCCCTACTCTAGCAGTTTTTCAAAGAATTTTATGCAAAGGTATAATAAATATACTTAAAAATCAAATATTCGTCTAAAAATCGCCACCCAACATCATTTTTAGGTCTTTGCTTTTTGACGGCAATCCAAAATCCTTACAACGTCTCACTATAATTGTTTGTGATACGCCAAGCTCTCTTGATACCGCGCTATAGTTTCCTTCGTGCTCCTTTAACTTCATTATTAGCTGTTCTTTGGTAATATCAATTTTCCTACTTAACTTTCTAGCACAAGATAAACAGTGTTTAGCTCCTTTTGTTTTTAGTTCCCTTCCACATAACTCGCAATAATTTTTTACCGCATCCTTGTTTACATTCTTTTGACCACAATAGTTATCGGTTTGACTATGGCAATTTGGGCATAGAATTTGCAAGTTTTCAATCCTGTTGTCTGTATTATCACCATTTATATGATGCAACTGACAAACTATTTCTTTCCCCTCCCATTCACTAATACCGCATATTTCACACTTGTTTTCCTTTAGTCCAGCATCTAAAAGTTTTTCTTTTAGTTTAGCTGTCTGTATCTTTGAGCCATTTACCAGATAGTACTCTACAGGTTTTCGTAACTTTTGTAGCTTTTCGCTGTGGAACGTAAAGTGTGAGGTATCTATATTATATTTTTCTATTTTCCTTTTTAAAGTTTCTGTGTTGTTTCCGCTAATGTTAATCGATAGCGCCCGCAAGACGTCCCTATAGTTGACACAATTTTTAACAGCTTCCTCTATGCGTTCTTTAGACCAGTCATATCTTTCCATATACTTAAAATGTTTGTTGCCCCACTCCGAGTCGAACGGAGCTTACAGGTGCCAAAAACCTGGGTAATCAGACCGATATACGATGGGGCAATTTACATATAAATATATGGTAACACTTAAAAAGTTAAAATTTTAATGTTAACTAGTTATTCCATGTTGTCAAAAAAAACGTTCGCATATCGCAAATCATCTGCAAATATACGAACATTTTATGAATTAAACAATACTTTCTATAAAGTTCGTCTATGTTGCGCCATTATTTTGAGCAAGTTGTTCGAATACTTGTTCTACCATATACCTCAAGTCACCTTCTTGAAGGGCTATACCGCTTTGTTGTTTGGCATACCTGTCAAACTTTGCGTTGATAACATCCTCACTCCAGCCTGGGAAGCGTTGCCTCATCTGTTGCTTTGCCTCAGCCTCAGTAGCGTTAGTCACAGAGAATGTTCCATTTGGCATCCCATTCTTCATTGTTTGGAATGAGAACGTGTAACGTTTTTCCGGTTGTGCTGCCTGTTTTTGTTGTTGGTAGGCTAAATGTGGGTTGGCATTGGGCGAGCCATACAGGAACGTTGCAAGACTGGTGGTTCCAACGACGTTGTTCGTATTACTATTGCCAAACAACACCACAGGCTCACCCTTCTTAACGGATGGTAGCACATCACCCGTAATTGACAAATAATTTATGTTTGGCTGTTTCGGATTAGATGCTTTGTGTGACAATATTCCGGTGTCAGTAACTTCCGAATATTCCGCATAGCTAAACTCATTTTTCCGGTTCATTATATAATTCCTAAATATATAGAAATCGTTTGGCTTAACAATCCAATAAGCCCAAGGATACACCTTTCCACCTTGCTTATACGGATTCACATATTTCATTTTGAATAACGTATATGCCTTTTCCATTTGTGAGGCTTCACCAAGCTGAACTTCGGTTTCTGAATCAGCTTTTACGTCACCCATTAGTTCTTCCATACTCTTTGCGGTAGAGTAATACCACCTTCCAACAGTCTTAACAGTGTGATATCGCTTGATTTGTCCATCCGTAGTCATACACTCAATCACCCTTTTGAAATGTCTTGAGCCATTGGGTGACTTAATATAGGCAGAATACTCGTTGGCAATCGTCTGGGCTGGTATTGCATAGGCAAAATAATAAACTCCACCCCTTCCGTATTCAGGCTCTTTCAATTCCATCTTGAAGTATTTGATACCCTTTGCAGCCCTTCTGTTGTTGAAGTCCTTCATGTCATCAGTGAAGTCCATCTGCTCCATCTGCTCGGCTTTAGCCAATCGCTCTACAGTAAAGAACTCATTAGATTTAGCTGATACCATTCTAGCCACGCTCATAAATTCTGGACCATGTGACTGTTTTGGCCAAAATCCATCCCTATGTACATAGTAGTGACACATTTCGTGTACTAATGTTGATAGAGCTGCTTTTTCAGTCCAGCGGTAGTTACCGTTTAGCTGTATTTCCGGATTCATGTAATAATTGAAATCATCCTCCTGAATAACAAACTCATCCCAATTATCACGATAATAAGCCTGTAGACCATAATACATTTTTTTGAATATTACTCCAGGCTCCTTGTGAATTCTAAACCACCCAAGTGTTCCGCCACGACTACCTTTACCGCTTGTAAATAAACTAAACCTACACGGTTTTAAAGCACCGTTAAAGAGTAGATTGTTCATTTCATTGAATTTCTCCTTCATCCACTCCGGTGTAATGGTAATCAACTGCTTATCATCAGCTTCTAGTAACATGTTAGGTATCATACTTATAAATAGTCTGATAAAGTAAAAACCGCCATATACATTATGTATAAGGCGGTTTCGCGTATAAAAATAAGGTCACCTTGAGAGGTGCGTGACATGTGGCTCAGGCGGGACTCGAACCCGCACGGTCACTGCGGACCAATGGATTTTAAGTCCATAGCGTCTGCCATTCCGCCACTGAGCCGTTTAGGACAAACAACTTTGTAGTCTCGCCGGGGCTTGAACCCGGATGGACCTTGTAAGGGCTTTCATCTTATAAGGATGCGGCTCTAACCATTGAGCTACGAGACTATGCTCAGTCCTCCTATGGCGTATGAGCCACAGGCTAGGTTAATTCCTACGTATTATAAGATAATATGCCATATTTTTTTGTGGTCCCGGCAGGGCTTGAACCTGCGACCGTCAGATTATTTTTCTATTTTCTTCAAAATACCACAAATGATTTTCCTGGTTAATCCATAATATTCAGCCACCTTTTGTTGTGATTTCAGCTCATTGTATTTTTCAACAACTTCTTCATGTGAGGGGTAGTTTTTACTTTTATATCTACACTCTGGCGAACAATATATTTTACCCTTTTCGAAGTCAAAGCTTTTCCCACAAACCGGACAGATGGATTTCTTCCTATTGCCTTCAAATAACGATTTTTTTTGTGTTTCTAACGCTTCAACGGTGGTTGAATCAAGGTTTGGATTATGTACTTCCTTATGACAATTGGAGCACAAAAGTATACACTTCTTTGCTTCATTAAGGATAGACTCCATCGAGGTGTTTGATAAATGCCTAGCATCGAGCTGAAATGACTTTTGTTCAGGATTTACGTGGTGAAATTCTAGTGCTGCATAATTTCTTCGGTAGCCACACATTGAACACTTGCCACCCAGCAAGCTAATCAACTCCCTTTTCCTTGATATCGCCCTTAATTACTGATTTTTGTAATCGTTTGGATTCATATTTACATGTTTTACATATAAATAGTGCTGAAAGCCATAAAATTATGAAAATCATCATAAGTATTTCAAAGAACTTTGTGTAGAGGGAAGGAGTCGAACCTCCACCAACTACTTGACTTGCAATAGGCGTACTACCATTATACGACCTCCACGAGTCTGCTGCTCTAACCAACTGAGCTACGGGACCTTATGCCCGGTTTATTTCCACATCCCACCGGAAAGTAGTCTGAGCCTTTGTTGCTGTAGTGTAATCCTCAGCGCCTTACGCTACATCGTTTGCTACAACTACCTGCAAAGGTAGAAATAAAAGTTTAAAAACAAAAACTTTTAGGCATTTTCTTGTACAGCTTCGTCAGCCTGTTCTACGAGTGCAGCCTTTCTCTTTGGTGAAGGGAAGAGGTTAGAAATCGCATCGAAGAACTTCTTGATAGCTTCCCAGTCGTAAACACCATTAGAGCTTGCTCCAACGATAACACCGCAAACACCGGCAACTAAATAGTCCCAGCCGCCAAGTCCGAAGGTGAGTCCCTGGAAAAGAACAAAAGCTTCAGCGCCAAGAACTGATACGACCCAAGAAATAAGGTGGTTCACCTTTTCATTGGTAATATCAAAAATTCCCTTGATTGCTGCGGTAATTGCGCATGTTGCGGCAATAATTGACGGGATTACATAAGTCATCTGTTTAATCACGTCGAGTACTGATACGTCCATAATAATTATACGTTAATTTATTTATTATTGAATTGTGTATTCAAATATACAGAAAAAAGTAACTAAAAGCAAGTTAATTAGCCCCTAAGGATATATTTCCCTTCTGCGTCCGCGTTGTTAGTTTTTCGCGGTTTTGATAGCAACAACAAGAATTGATTCGATATGATTCGCTCAGCCTCATCCTGTGTTTCAGCTTCAACGTATATTACCCTTGGTTCCGTATCGGAATAACCTAAAGCGTTTGCTCTCCAGATTTGCATTTCTTGTATGAATACTCATTATTGAACTCCGACTCTATTGTATATCCATGAATGATATTTCTCATATCAAACAGAACATTATAAACATACTCATTCCAGTTGCCATCCTTGAAAATTGTGTTGCAACAACGTAGATTCCCAAGTACTTCAATATCATAGGTCAGATACACTTCCATTGTTTTTATGCCTTCGGAAAAATTATCACCAAGAACCCATACATCTTCTTCCTTTTTAAGTGATATACGGCAAATGTTCTGGTCCGGTGTGGACTGGTAGTATATATGAATGTTTTTATAGAAAATATCATACACACCATTCCCCTGTTCAAATCCGGAAACGTCTGGTTCTGGGTAAAATCTTTCTCCCATCCCAAATCTACCGGGTTCCATGAATTTGTTGTACTTGACCATTATGTCAATCAACTTTTTAATGTCCATATTCCTGAAAACATCTTCAAGGCGGACTTTGTAAATAAATTTTCTGAGACGTTTTAACATAACAAAACTATTTATAGTAAAATTTTAATCTAATGGCTTGCGCTTGTAAAAATAGTCAAAAAAATAGGCAACCGGCAGCGGTAAAGCAAGTATTTAAGTGGTCAACACCACCAAGTGTACCTGCATCGTCTTCTATGCCTAAAAGGACTGCTGCACAAAAAGTTAACATTACAAGAAGAAGGACGGTTATCAGACGTCCTATTTAAGCGTCTCCCCCTCCTTTATGTAACCTAATTCAATAAACTGCTGTTTCAATGAATCAGCAAGAGGCTTTATATCCGGATGAACCGGACCTGTTGTTTCATCACTTCTTTGCGCAAGATAATGTTTCCAATCGGAAAGGAATGCTGTATGCACCATTTCCGTATGAGTTTCAAGTGGTAGTATTCTTCTAGCCCTCTGTGCTTTCCAACCGAACTTTGTTGTCAGTTTGATGTAGCAGTACTCAGCGACAAGTAACGGGAATAACCAGTAATGTATTGGGTTTTTGGACTCATACTTTTCATCATCAAGGAAAGTATGGCACATCCGCTCAATGTCACCATTGTCACCAAACGCTCTTAACGCCTCTCTGGTATTTTCCACAGTGATGTCTTCATCATTAGGGAAACTAATCTTTATTTCGTTACCGAACTTATCCTTGGAGAAATTGCAATACCTTGTACTGCGCTGCCCCTTGGAGTTTTTTCGGTATCGGTTAATTTCTGAGGCTATAACAATTTGCGTCCCAAACAGTACACTAATTCTTGGCTCGTGCTTCCCTTCTATGGGTACACAAATGAACTCAAGGTCTCCAAGCCATCCGTTATCTACCAATACACGATAGTTGGTCGTAACGTAGCAATACGTGTCGCCTTCGTACGTCTTTACCTTGGAATACTCGTTTGCTTTATACTTGTTATATCTGTCATGGTCATAATCCTCTGTAACGAGGTCCCATTTAAGATAAATGGCATTACACTCAACCGGTTCACCGTGACCACTTTTTATGAGATTGTCAACAAATTTGGTTGTCGCCTCATAGCCACCCTCCCACACCATCTTATCGGTAGAAGCGTAACAAGTCCGAGCTGCAAACTCGGACATTTTCAAGGCTCCCA
>JAEEGL016328025.1_pt1 | contig 43740 bp, 24 predicted proteins | sample 9134231 | NCBI WGS metagenome assembly JAEEGL01 (sample SAMN16246548, study PRJNA631951) | gut metagenome | biome: gut microbiome; feature: rumen; material: fiber-attached | host: Bos | place: Iran: Karaj | collected 2018-10
AAGCACTATGAACACGATAATCACCACTTTGTACTGCTGTTTAAGGTACGCCATAGCACCTTTACGGACGTGTTCCGCAATTTTTTTCATCAAGTCGGTTCCTTCGGATTCCTTCAGCATTTGGCGATAAAACACAAATGCGAATCCCAGTGCAACCAACGAAGCCACAAGAACTACATAAATTAAACTTTCCATAATATTACATTTTTAAATTAAAAATTTTGTCAAATAAACTAAACAAAGATAACACAAATCTCATTCACTTTACTGTTTTTCAAAAATTAAAATGAAAAATGCGAGTATCATTTTAACTTTTACAAAACAAGTCTATGAGTCACAAAAACTTAAAACGAAACTGCTCGTGTGGAATCCGTAAACGAACTGAACCATGCAGTAGCATTTGTCAAATAATACACTGCTGTATTGTCATCTTCTGCACTATACATTTTTTGTAGCGACGGATATGCGTCAAGCATGGATTTCTTAGCCTCAATACGGGAATCTTCAGCTAAAGTAGCTTCCACACGTACCCACTGTGTTGTTCCGTTGTATGCACAAATTTCCACTTTGGGATTTTCGGCCAACTGCTTGGCTATGCGCTTGGAATGTCCCGTTTGTATATATAATTTGTCCTCAAAAATATTAATTGTTCCGAATGGTCGCACACGTGGCTGATCCCCTTCTGTCGTAGCAATAAAATAGTAATTGCACGATTTAATAAAATTATACACTTCTTCCATATTTTCTTTATTTGTTGATTTATACTCTTGAGGACTTGGCATTTTTTCTTGATGTGAGCAAGAAAATAGAAACGCCAACAAACTGAAACAGATAATTTTAATTTTCATACATTTTTTTTATGATTACTTTCTTTTTAGTTCAAACAAACATATTTGCTTACAAATATAAGATTTGTATTTATGCGAAAATACTTTCCTTCATAAAAAATCACTTATATGCTCACAATTTTCACGTCATTAACTCCGATTAACGGAGAAACGTGTTCCCTTTTTTTGTATTATTGCATAATAAATATGTAAATCCTAAAAAAATGAAATTAAACGGACGACGTGAAAGTACAAATGTGGAAGACCGCCGTGGCGGACGTTCCACTGGAACAAAAGCAGGACTCGGCATTGGTGGTATCATTCTTATTGCTGTAATCACATTCCTTTCGGGTGGCGACCTTACCGATGTGGTTACCAACGTGATGCAAAATGCGGGGACAGAAATGTTGCAACCGTCATCGCAAGGTTCAACGACATTTTCTGCAGAAGAAGAGGAACTTGCAAAATTTTCCCGTCAAATCTTGGCTGGCACCGAAGACGTTTGGAGCGCCATTTTCAAAAAAATGGGAAAAACATACACACCTCCGACCTTGGTGTTGTTTTCGGGTTCTGTCAATAGTGCCTGTGGCTCGGCAACCTCAGCGGTTGGTCCGTTCTATTGCTCTGGTGACCAAAAGTTGTACATCGACTTGTCGTTTTTTACCCAAATGAAAAGCCAACTTGGTGCCGACGGTGATTTCTCGTATGCCTACGTCATTGCCCACGAAGTGGGACACCACGTTGAAAATCTCTTGGGCTCTCTTGGCGAAGCACATAATCAGATGAATCGCGTGAGCAAAACCGAAGCGAACAAAATCAGTGTCCGTCTGGAACTGCTCGCCGACTATTATGCCGGTGTGTGGGCTCACTACGACAACCAAAAATATAAATCGCTCGAAGATGGCGATATTGAAGAAGCCATTGACTGTGCACAAAAAATCGGTGACAACTATCTGCAAGAAAAAGCCCGTGGCTACAGCCAACCCGAAAGTTTCACACATGGCACGTCAAAACAACGTATGAAATGGTTAAAGAAAGGAATTGAAACGGGTGATATGTCAGTCACTACGTTCGGAATACCAGAAAGAGATTTATAATGCATTAAAAATCAGCACTATGAAAAGATTTTTCCTCATTGTTTTTTGTTGGACAATTACGACAAACCTTTTTTCTCAAGAAATCACGAAATTCATCGTCACCGACCAATTTGGTTACCGACCACAAGACAAGAAAGTGGCGGTTATCCGAAATCCTAAAGCCGGCTACGACAAAAGCCAGTCTTTCACTCCGGGGAACACATATCAAGTTGTGAACGCAAGCACCAAAACAAGTGTGTTTGAAGGCAACATAACACATTTCACGTCGGGCGACGACGATATGGCATACGGCGATGAAGTGTGGTGGTTCGATTTTTCTGACGTTACCTCCGATGGTACTTATTATATTTATGACGTGGAAAAGCATGTTCGTTCCTACTCGTTTCGCATTGCCGAGGATGTATATAATTCGGTGTTGAAAGATGCTGTGCGAATGTTGTTTTACCAACGTGCCGGTTGCGATAAAGATGCAAAATATGCTGGCGAGGCATGGAGCGATGAGGCAAGTCACATTGGTTCTTTGCAAGATGGCGAGTGTCGCTTGTGGAACGACAAAGACAATTCTTCCACGCAACGTGACTTACGCGGTGGTTGGTACGATGCCGGCGACATGAACAAATACACGGTATGGGGCAGTAATTATGTTGAAAATCTTTTGAATGCGTATAGAGAAAATCCCGATGTTTGGACCGATGATTATAATATCCCTGAATCAGGAAATGGTATCCCTGATTTATTAGACGAGGTCAAGTGGGAACTTGACTGGATTCTTCACATGCAGGAAGACGACGGTTCCGTACTTTGTGTAGATGACTTAGACGGTGCTTCCCCCCCTTCGTCGTGCGACCATCAGACATTCTACGGACCAGCGACGACAAATGCGTCTTACGCTGCCGCCAAAGCATTTGCCATAGGTTATATTGTTTATAAGGATTTCAACCAAAGTTATGCGAATACGCTGAAAATAGCCGCCGAAAAAGCATGGAACTGGGCAGAAGCGAATCCAAGCGTCGAGTTTAGAAATAGCGACAACGGTGTGGCTGCTGGCGAACAAGAAGGTGGAACATCGGTAAGATTAGTTCAACGTTTGAACGCATCTTTGTATTTGTATGAAATGACGGGTAAAGAATCTTATTTGTCTGTTTTTGAATCTCATTATACAGAATTGGATTTCTCCAAATGGTATAATTATATGGACCAATATCGTCAACAAGACGAATATATGCTTCTTCGTTATCTGACTATGAACAATGTTTCGAAATCGATTCAGCAAACCATTTCCACTGGATTACAAAAAGGGTTTTATAAATCGAAGGACGACCTTGGCACTATGTTAGGAACGGATGCGTATCGTTCCCATTGTCGTCACTACAATTGGGGCTCAAATTCTCACAAATGCACGTATGGTAATTTGTACTATGCGTATGCAAAACAGTCACTTACAAACAACGAGGAAGAGTTTTTGACAGCCGCCGAGGATTATATTCACTATATCCACGGCGTAAATCCGTTCGCAATGGTGTACTTAACCAATATGAACGAACGAGGTGCGTCGAACAGCGTGAATCAAATGTACCATGGCTGGTTTTGCAACGGAAGCGAAGATTGGGACGACGTTGCCACCTCTACGTATGGCCCCGCTCCTGGATATTTGATTGGCGGCCCTTACGGATATGTGAGTGGCGATAATATCAACACGTATACCTTGGCTTCATGCTGCGACAATCAAAGTTGTGGTTCTAAATATAACAATAGTTTGTGCCGAGAAGATTTGATTTTCCCCGAAGACGAACCGTTTGCAAAACGTTACCATGACTTCAACGACGGTTGGCCTGTAAATTCATGGACAATCACCGAGCCAAGTTGTGGCTATCAGGTGAACTACATTCGGTTACTTTCAAAGTTTGTTGCGAAAAAAGCAGAAAATCAGCAACCTGACGCTGTTTCTCTCTTGGCAACCTCTGATATCAAAATATATCCAAACCCGACGGATGATGATTTGTATATAGAAACAGAAAACACGGATTATAAAAACCTCAAACTCTTTGACATACAGTCAAATTGCGTATTCTCAATGGAAACCGACCGAAGTCTGGTTCACTTGGATTTACGGGAATTGCCAACAGGAGTATATGTCTTACAATTGTTCAATCGTGGACAAATTATCGTAAAACAGATTATTGTGAAATAAATGCACACTTAAATTGCTTCTGACTCGTTAAATAAAAACAGCGTTTCAAAAAGCATTTGGCAGAATTTTGTATTTTTGTGCGTCATAAAAAATACAATAATAATGGATTACAAAGTAGCAGACATAAAATTAGCCGAATGGGGACGTAAGGAACTTGATTTGGCAGAGATTGAAATGCCGGGGCTGATGGCTCTCCGTGCTGAATATAAAGGTAAGAAACCGCTTGCCGGTGCAAAAATCAGTGGCTCGTTGCACATGACCGTACAGACGGCAATTCTAATTGAGACATTGGTGGAACTTGGTGCCGACGTGCGTTGGGCTTCGTGCAACATATTTTCTACACAAGACCATGCAGCAGCAGCAGTTGTCGTGGGCAAGAACGGAACAATCGACAACCCACAGGGAACTCCAGTATTTGCATGGAAAGGCGAAACGTTGAAAGAATACTGGGAATGTACGAAAAAAGCCCTTACGTGGCCTGACGGAACTGGTCCCACAATGATACTTGACGATGGTGGCGACGCTACGTTAATCGTGGTTCGCGGCTCTCAATTCGAGGCTGAAGGCAAAGTTCCTGATTTCAATCCTGATACTGATTCAGAGGAATGGGGCGTGATTTTGGATATGTGTCGTGAGACGATGAAACAAGATCCTCAATTCTGGACAAACAAAAAGAAAAACATCATAGGCGTTTCCGAAGAAACAACAACTGGCGTTCACCGTTTGTACCAAATGGCTGAGCAAGGCATTCTTCCTTTCCCTGCCATCAACGTGAACGATTCTGTTACAAAATCGAAATTCGACAATTTGTATGGTTGCCGCCACTCGTTGACCGACGGTATTATGCGTGCCTCCGACGTGATGTTGGCTGGCAAGGTTGCCGTTGTCTGCGGCTACGGTGACGTTGGTAAGGGTTGCGCCCAATCGCTTCGCGGACAAGGTGCACGTGTGATTGTGACGGAAATTGACCCAATCTGCGCTTTGCAGGCATCAATGGAAGGCTATCAAGTGTTGACGGTTGAAGACACGTTGGAATATGGTGACATTTATGTTACCACCACCGGTGACTGCGACATTATTACGGCTGAACACATGAGCAAAATGAAAAATATGGCGATTGTGGGCAACATCGGCCACTTCGACAACGAAATCCAGATGGCTGAGTTGGCAAAAATACCAGGAATCAAGAAGAAAAACATCAAGCCACAATATGACCAATGGACATTCCCCGACGGTCACAGTGTGTTGATTTTGGCAGAAGGCCGTTTGCTGAACCTCGGCTGTGCAACAGGACATCCAAGTTTTGTAATGTCGGCTTCGTTCACAAACCAGACATTGGCACAAATCGAGTTGTTCACCAACAACAAGAATTACGAGACAAAAGTTTACACTTTGCCGAAGAAACTCGACGAGAAGGTTGCCCGTCTTCACCTCGACAAACTTGGTGTTAAACTAACAAAACTTACCGAAAAGCAAGCGAAATATCTTGGAGTGCCTGTTGAAGGTCCTTATAAATCAGATATTTACAAGTACTAATCATTGTAAATTATATTATAAAAACGCAATGCTGAAAAGTGTTGCGTTTTTTTATCCCCTCTTGTTCACTGCAACCTGATAGTCGGTCTTAGCAAGCCGTTTTTTCGTAAGAAAATCTCATTTTGTTTTATTTCCGATAGCGATGCGACGTGCAGTAATTTATTCTTAATAACTTTTTGTATTTTTGCATTGACAAAATAGAAGTAAAACGATGAGAATCATTAATTTCATAAAAAAATATATGGCAGTCATCGTATTGTTGGTCGCCATAGTTTCGTTGATTGAACCTGTTTCGTTTTCGTGGGTGCATACGAGTTACATCAATTGGATGTTAGGCATCATTATGTTGTGTATGGGCATCACGTTGAAACCAAGCGATTTCAAAATCGTGTTTTCCCGACCGAAAAACGTCATTATTGGCTGCATTGCCCAATTTACCATAATGCCGTTATTGGCGTTTTTGCTGACAAAAATTTTCAACTTGCCCCAAGAAATTGCCGTCGGAGTAATATTGGTGGGCTGTTGTCCAGGTGGAACGGCGTCGAATGTGATAACGTATCTGGCAAAAGGCGATTTGGCGTTATCGGTAGGTATGACGGCTGTGTCCACGTTACTTGCTCCCCTACTCACCCCTGTGGTATGCTGGTTGCTGGCGGGAACATTCGTTGAAGTTGACATTGCGAATATGTTTTTGTCAATTGTTCAAGTAGTGATAGTTCCTATTGTGATTGGCTTCGGCATACAAATGCTGTTTCCCAATTTCACAAAAAGAATCAATGAAATACTGCCTGCCTTGTCAACCATAGTGATTGCATTGATTGTGGGCGCGGTAGTTTCTGCAAACGCACATCAGTTGAAACAAGTGGGACTCTTAGTTTTATTGGTTGTGGCGTTACACAACGTTTGCGGATTTGCATTAGGATTTTTTATCGGCAAGTTATTGCATCTGCCGTTTAATAAATCAGTGGCGATTTCCATAGAAGTCGGTATGCAAAACTCGGGATTGGCATGCTCGCTGGCACAGCAACATTTTTCCGTTTTGCAAGCAGCCACAGTACCCGGAGCGGTGTTTAGCGTATGGCACAACATAGCCGGGGCCGTGTTGGCACGAATATATAATCGGAACATACAAAACGAATCCTCCACTTCTCTTTCATAATTAAAAGACTCTATGAACATACATCACATTCCAACTATTTCACAATGTATTGAAGTCGGCACAATTGCACGACCTCATGGTAAAGAAGGCGAGGTCCTTGTAAACATTAAAAATGTCAACATTGATGATTTTAAAGATGTACCCTATCTGTTTTTCTGTTTGCAAGAACGATTAGTGCCGTTTTTCGTACAAACAGTCACTTTCAAAAACAATTCTGTTTTCATTCAGTTTGAAGACATAAAAACAACGGAGAAAGCTGAATTGTACACAGGAACGAAACTATATCTCGAAGCAGAGAACTGCTCTCTTGAAGAAGACTCGGAACAACTTAACTTAGAAGGATTTACGGTTATTGATGCAACAACAAAAAATGTAATCGGCATCATACAAGAAGTGATAACCTATTCAATGAACATTGTTCTTGACGTGAAGAAAACCGACGGAAATTCCGTACTGCTTCCGTTAGCCGACGACCTCATCAAGGAATGTGACGAGACAGAGAAAAAACTTATATTGAATATCCCCGACGGAATTTTAGAATAAAAAAGCAGTAAGTCTATAAGCCAGATTCTGTTCCTTTGCAGGATTCTATCATTTATCTAACGCAACCTACCCTCCGACTCGGACGAGCAGCCCTCAAACGTCGGTTTACATGGTCTTGCAACTTGTCGGTGGCACATCTGCACGAATCGCTCCGCACAATGGTGGTCTCTTACACCGCCTTCTCACCCTTACCAGATTGCTCTGGCGGTCATTTTCTTCTGCCATACCATACGCTCACGCACATCTGTCTTTTCAACAGGTACAATGCTCTTTGTTGTCCGGACTTTCCTCCCCCTTTCGGGAGCGATAGAACGACCTACTGCGCGACAAAAGTATAAATTTTTTCAAAAGAATTTTCGGTCAGACAGTTTCTCTTTTCGAACGTTTTACATTCTTTGCAAATAATTATCACCGTTTTTGTATATCAAGTCTAAAAAAAATGTACTTTTACTTATAATCTAATACGTATGACAGTTCAAGAGTTTTACGAAACGTACTATGTGAAGTATCCTCACGTTTCGACCGATACAAGGACAATTTCGGAAGGTTCTATTTTTATAGCGTTAAAAGGTGAAAATTTTGATGGTAATCAATATGCGTTGAAAGCACTCGAACAAGGTGCCGTGTGTGCTGTGGTTTCTGATTCTTCCATTGCGTCGGACAAATGCGTCGTAGTTGATGACACGCTGCTGTTCTTGCAGGATTTGGCTCGGTATCATCGTCAGCAATTGCACATTCCCGTCATAGGAATTACTGGAACGAATGGAAAAACAACCACCAAGGAATTGGTTTCCACCGTGTTGGCTCAAAAATACAAGGTTGAATATACTCGCGGTAATCTGAATAATCACATTGGCGTACCGTTGACGTTGCTTTCCATTGCTCCCGATGTGGAAATTGCCGTGGTTGAAATGGGTGCGAATCACCCCGGAGAAATTAAGACCTTGGTCAACATGGCCTGTCCGACCTATGGCTTGATTACCAATGTAGGCAAGGCGCATCTGCTTGGTTTTGGTAGTTTTGAAAATATAATCAAGACTAAGACTGAATTGTACGAATACGTGGCTTCAGTAAACGGAACAATTTTTATTGACGCTGATAATCAGAATCTTACACAAAATCTTCGTGGGGTTACGAATGTGGTGAAATATTCGTTTAATGCATGTTCCGAGAATTCGGGAAAAATGCTCGACAATTCCATTTATGCGGCATTTACGTTCACGCACGACGGAAAATCTATTGATATTCATTCTTCGCTATATGGCGAATACAATGCGAAAAACATGCTTGCCGCGGCAACGGTGGGAACGTATTTTGGCGTTTCGGCTGACCAAATAAAGACGGCAATTGAAGGATATGTGCCGTCGAACAATCGTTCGCAGACAAAGAAAACCGAGAAAAACACCTTGATTTTGGATGCTTACAATGCAAATCCTACAAGTATGCGTGCTTCGTTGGAGACGTTTGTGGGAATGAATGCGCAGAATAAATGTGTCATTTTGGGCGAGATGTTTGAATTGGGTGAAGCGTCAGAGAAAGAACATATCGGCATTTTGGAGATATTGAAAGGTTCTCATATCCAATCCATCAATTTGGTGGGAAAATGGCCTCACATTGATGGCGTGAATGCTCATTATTATGCCACTTCGGAAGAATTGAAGCAACAATTGCTTGCGCAACCCATCACCAATGCCACAATTTTGGTGAAAGGTTCCCGTGGAGTAAAATTGGAAGTTGTTGTTGACGCTCTGTAACTTACACAGCCACATCACCCTTAATATGCGGGTGTGGATTGTAGTTTAGGATTTCAATGTCTTCGTATTTGAAGTCAAACAAATCGGTAACATTCGGATTGAGTTTCAATGTAGGCAATTCTCGTGGTTCACGGGTAAGTTGCAATTTACATTGGTCAATGTGATTTTTGTAGATATGCACATCACCAAACGAGTGAATAAATTCGCCCACCTGTAATCCGCAAACTTGTGCTATCATGTGCGTGAGTAAAGCGTACGACGCGATGTTGAACGGAACACCGAGGAATAAGTCGGCACTGCGTTGGTAGAGTTGGCACGACAGTTTTCCGTTTGCCACGTAAAATTGAAACAGCGTGTGACATGGCGGTAACGCCATATTGTCAACCATTGCGGCGTTCCATGAACTCAAAATCAGTCGTCGGGAATTCGGATTTGTCTTTATTTGTTGTACAAGATTTGCGATTTGGTCAACCTCGCCACCGTCGTATGTAGGCCAGTGACGCCACTGGTAACCGTAAACAGGCCCCAAGTCGCCGTTTTCGTCAGCCCATTCGTCCCAAATCGTTACGTTATTGTCGTGCAGATATTTAATGTTGGTGTCGCCTTTCAAAAACCAAAGCAATTCGTGAAAAATGGCACGAGTATAGAGTTTCTTGGTCGTAAGCAACGGAAATCCCTTTTGAAGGTCAAATCGCATCTGATAACCGAAAATACTCAATGTACCCGTACCCGTACGATCTTCTTTTGAAACACCTTCGTCAAGGATTTTTTTAACCAAGTCTAAATATTGTCGCATAGCACAAAAATTTTATTTTTGCAAAAATAGAATTTAATTACGTTGGTTTCGGAGATTGGCATTTGCTTTTTTCAACAATGAAGAAATGGTTTTCAATAATCTTGTTTGTGTTGTGTTGTCAATGTTTGACGGCACAATTCTACAATGGTTATCAACAAGATTTCGGAAAAAATCGGGTGCAGTTCGATGAAAAATTCTGGTTCTTTTTTCGCCACGAAAAATTCGACATTTATTTTGACAAGAATGGTCGCAATTTGGCGGAATTTGTTGCCCAAAACGTTGATTCCAACTATGCGGAAATCGCTCGTATCCTTGAATTTGAATATTCCCGACGAATTGTTTTTGTGGTGTATAACACGTTGAGCGATTTTAGGCAAAGTAACATAGGATTTTCTACCTCGGAAGAAGATTACAACGTGGGAGGAACAACGCAAATAATTGATAATAAGGTGGTTCTCTATTTTTCGGGCGACCATGCCGATTTGATTCGTCAGATTCGGAAAGGACTTGCCGAAGTTATGATTAGTGAATTTTTGTATGGTGTTGGCTCATATAGGCGAATACTTTCAAATTCGGCGTTGGCTACCTATCCGCCTTGGTTTTTCGATGGTCTGACCGAGTATTTTTCGCAGAGTTGGTCATCGGAAAAACAAGATTATATTGTACAAAAGATTGCTGGTGGCTCGTATCGCAAGTTTTCACAATTATATGGCGACGATGCGATTGTGGTTGGACACGCATTTTGGAATTTCATGTCGGAGCAATATGGCGAGAAAACAATCTCCAACGTTTTGTATATGAGCAAACTGACTGGCGACATAGAGGCAAGTTTCCAGTACGTTATGGGCAAATCGTTTCAGACGGTTTTGGCTGAAATGGCTACATTTTACAGCGCATTGAAACAAGATAATCCTGCAGGGCAGGAGGAACAAATCGTTCCAATTCCCAAACGACTAACAAAACGAGTGATTTCCGATGTGGAACTGAACTCTGACGGCTCTAAAATGGTGTATGTAACGAACAAACAAGGGAAAACGGGTGTTTGGCTCTATGATTTTGACTCACAGAAAAATCAGAGGATATTTGCCATGGGGTCGGTTTTCGAACAAATTACGGATTATTCGAATCCCGTTGTACAATGGCACCCCACACGAAATGCACTCTTGTTTTTTTACGAGAAAAAAGGAAAACTGTGGTTGGCAATCTACAATGCCGAGACAGAGGAAATGGTGACGCGAGAGTTTCATCATTTTGAGAAAGTATTGGATTTTTCATTCTCGCAGGATGGGCTAACCTTGATTTTTTCGGGCGTTCAGGGTGGCGTAACCGATATTTTTACCTATAACATTCAAACGTTTGAATCAACGCAAATCACGAATGACAAGGCCGACGACCGCTATCCTTCGTTTGTGCAGAATGGAAACAAGATTTTGTACGTTTCCAATCGTGCCGACGACAATTTGCAAAATCAGTTTGTCGGTTTACAATCTTCCTACGATTTGTTCCTCATTTCAGGTAAATCGTTGGAACGCATAGCAACAACGCTCGCTTCGGAACAAAAACCTATGGAGGCGAAATCGGGCACATTTGTCTATCTTTCTACTACGGAAAATAACTCGGGATTGTTTGCCGTACAAATGGACAGTACCATCCGTGCCGTCGATACGGCCTTTCATTATTCCTATTTCACCAATGATTTTCAGTTGAAAAACACGTCGCAAAGCATTGTGAATTATGCAGTTGCTGATTCCACGTTGTTGGAAGTAACAACCAAAAACAATCGTCAGTTTTTACAGTTGAAACGATTGGAAAAGCAAGATTTTGCGCCGATTCAACTTTTGCAAGACACGGCTGTTTCGCAACGATTGATTTCTCATTTCGACACGCTTACCTACGAACGGGAAAATGCAAATTTGTATAAAACCAATTTCTATATCAATTCCTTGGGTAATCAAATTGATTTCTCATTTCTAAACACTGGCTATCAAGCGTTTACGGGTGGAGCATACGATTATACGCAGAATTTGAACGTGTTGCTGAAACTGGGAATCATCGATTTGTTTGAGGATTATCGTGTGACAGGCGCCTATCGTTTTACCGGCTCGTTGGGTACGAACGAATACCTCGTTTCAGTAGAAAATCTTCGCAAACGGCTTGACCGACAATATGTTTTCCATCGACAATCGGGGTTGACGTACGGCGTAAATTCCTCAAGATATTTTACTCGTGTGCAGGACAATAATTTCATTTGTCGCTACAAATATCCCTTAGACCAGATTCGTTCTTTTTCGGTGAATCCAAATTTCCGTTTTGTACGAAATGTGACGTTGGCAACCGATATGAATTCGTTGCAGGAGCCGAACAATGACGAGTTCTGGGTTGGTTTGTCGTGCAATTATGTGTTCGACAATGTTCGGAAACTGGACTTGAACATTTATAACGGAAGTCGGGCAAAAGTCTTTGCCGAAGGCTTTTCGCAACTTACTTCGAGCGATTCCTATTTGTTTGTCGTGGGTTTTGATGCACGTCATTATCAAAAAATCCATAGAAACTTGACATTGGCGGCACGTGTGGCATATAGCACCTCGTGGGGAACGTCGCCGTTGTTGTATTACTTGGGCGCCGTCGATAACTGGATAAATTTGTTTGGTCGCTACGATACGTACAATTCATCCATTCAATACGACCATTCTGTTGATTGGGCATATCAGGCGATTGGTACCAATATGAGAGGTTTTTCTCAAAATATCCGTAATGGAAATTCATTTGCCGTTGCCAATGTGGAACTTCGCTGGCCTATAATCCAATACCTTACTTTACGACCTCTGAAATCGGAGGTTTTGAAACATTTCCAAGTGATTGGCTTTGCCGACTTTGGCGGTGCGTGGAGCGGGCTGATTCCGGGTAAGAAGGAGAATGCGTACAATTATACGATAATCAATCAGGAACCGATTTATGTGGAAATTGACGAAATGCGTCAACCATTTGTTGCAGGTTACGGATTTGGATTCCGCACCCGATTGTTCGGCTATTTTGTTCGCTTTGATATTGCATGGGGTTACGATGAAGGATACATTCAGAGAATGAATCAATTCTCGTTAGGATTGGATTTCTAAATATTTCTGCCCCATTCCATTCTTACAACAAGAACCTCAACATCCCTACTCTTTCGGTTTCTTGTGATGAAAATGTTTGTGGGGGAATGGTTTATTTCCTTTTTTATGAAAATGCTTCTTCTTGGGTTTCGGCTGAATTTCTTTCCAAACGGGTGCTTCGCCTAATTCGGCAGGTAAAGGCAGTTTATTGACAGGACGTTCGATAAGTGCTTCAATTTTTTGAAAACGTAAGATATCGCTTTCACTGATAAACGTCACGGCTTCGCCTTTGGCATCGGCACGTGCAGTTCGTCCGACACGATGAACGTAATCGGCAGGGTCTTTGGGCACGTCGAAGTTGATGACAAGATTGATACCTTTTATATCGATTCCTCGACTGAGGACATCGGTGGCAACAAGAATCTTTGTCTGTTTTGCCTTGAATCGCAGCAAAACCTCTTCGCGTTCATTCTGTTCAAAATCCGACGAAATTCCCTCCACCGTCACCTTGCGAATCTTCTTCTTTATTGCCGAGACAATGGAATGAATCATACGTTTGGTTGACGTAAAGATAAGAATGCTGTCGTAATCGGGGTTTTGTTCCAATATGTGCGTTATCAAATCAACTTTTTGATAAGGATGAGCCATATAGGCAGACTGCGTAACTCCTTCTGCCGGCTTTGCTATGGCAATGGAAACCATTTTGGGATTGACCAGAATCGTGTTTGCCAATTTCCGTATTTCGGGAGCCATCGTCGCGCTAAACATCATCGTCTGTCGTTTGACAGGAATATAGCCCAAAATCTGTCGGATATCGTCAATAAAGCCCATATCGAGCATTCTGTCGGCTTCGTCCAACACAAGATGACGAATATGTTTCAAATTCACGTAACCAAGACGCAAATGAGCGATGAGTCGTCCTGGAGTGGCAATAATGACATTTGTTCCTTCGGTAAACGCACGTTTTTGTTCGTCCCAATCCATTCCCTTGTCTCCACCATACACAGCCTTGCTCGTCGTGTCGGTGAAGTACGAGAATCCTTGCATCTCTTGGTCAATTTGAATGGCGAGTTCCCGCGTCGGAACAATGATTAACGAGGTTAGACCGTGGGCTTCGTTTGTAATCAAATCTTGTAAGATGGGTATCAAAAATGTGGCAGTCTTTCCCGTTCCTGTTTGTGCACATGCAAGCACATCGTGTCCTTCCAATGCGAGGGGAATAGTTTGTTCCTGAATTGGCGAGGCCTTTTCAAACTTCATATACGAAATCGCCTCGAGTAATTTTTCGTCTATGTGTAACTCTTCAAATGTCATTATTTTTTCGCTATACAGCCGACCAAATCGTAAGTATCGGCTTCGGTGATTCTAATGGGATAAAATTCCCCTATATGTAATTTTCTCTCTGGTATAAAGACCTCATTGTCAACTTCGTACGCATCGTACTGCGTGCGACCGACAAATCCGTTGGACTCTTTTCTGTCAATCAATACCGAAAATGTTTTGCCAACTTTCTCCGTATTCTTTTTCAATGAAATTTGTTGCTGCAAATTCATAATGATTTCCTGTCGCTCTTGTTTCACGTGCTCAGGAATCGTGTCTTTGTAATGCTCGCCAGCATACGTGCCTTCCTCGTGGGAATAGGTGAACACGCCAAGACGGTCAAATTCGGCTTGTTGTACGAAATCGACCAATTTCTGAAATTCCTTCTCCGTTTCCCCGGGATGCCCGACAATCAAGGTTGTACGAATGGCAATGTCGGGAACTTTCGTCTTTAGTTCCTCCATCAAGGCAAACGTTTCTTTTTCGGAGAAAAAACGGCGCATTTTCGTTAGAACCTTGTCAGACGCGTGTTGGAACGGAATGTCAATATAATGGCACACTTTCGAAAGTTGATTCATGGAATCAAGCACTTCCTTCGGGAAATTGTTCGGATAGAGGTAATGCAGGCGAATCCACTCCAAACCGTTGATTGGCTGCAGTTTTTCAAGCAATTCGGTCAAGACGTTTCTTTTATACAAATCATATCCGAAAAACGACAAATCTTGTGCTATCAGCGATAGTTCCTTGGCGCCGTTCTGCACCAGAAAAGTGGCTTCCTTTACTAAATTTTCTATCGGCTCGGAAACATAATTCCCTCGTATAGAAGGAATTGCACAGAACGCACAGGTACGATTGCAACCTTCGGCAAGTTTCAAATACGCCAGATGTTTCGGCGTTGTAACAACACGCTCCTGCAACAATTCATTCTTTTGTTCTATCTTCAGTTCCTGCAAAATGTCGTTGAAACCACGAGCACCGAAAAATGCATCGACTTCGGGTATTTCGGCACGCAAGTCGTCGGCATAACGTTGTGAAAGACAGCCGATAACATATAATTTCTTGATTTTTCCCGCTTCTTTTGCCTGCACAGCGTGCAAAATCGTGTCGATGGATTCCTGTTTCGCATCGTGTATGAAACCACACGTATTAATAATCACCACGTCGGTAAACTTCTCTGAATCAAAATATAACGCATAATTCATCGCTGCCAGTTGTCGGGCAAGATGTTCGGAATCAACCGTATTTTTGGAACAGCCAAGCGTTATAATGTTTATTGATTGCATATTACACGTGTTCAATGGTACAAAAGTACATTTTTTTATAAAAAAATACCTTTTGCTCTCAAATGTTTTCCCTCTTTATTCATAAATTACGGAAACATGTGTAACAAGGCAGTATGATATTTACATAAATTAACCTTAAGCTTTTGTTGCAATCAGGGAAAAAGGATTTTGGTATTGAAGATGGCAAGGTAAATCTCTAACAAAATTGATTAATTATATTATATTTGCATCGACTAAAATAGAGAATGTATGAAGAAGTTTTTATCCCTTATGCTGACGCTAATATTGTGCGCAATAGTTTATGCACAAGCGCCTTGGAAGACAAACATTTTAACGAATGGTAGTGCCGAAAGTGGAAACTTTGACGGCTGGACTAAAACCACAAATGGAGGATCTGGTTGGGCTATTAGTTGGGGGCCAGAAGGAACATCTACCTTTGCGACAAGTTACTCCAACTGTGTTCTTACACAAGATATAGATCTTGAAGCAAAAGGGTTTTCTGCCACAGAACTCGATGGTGGTTGTAAAGCTTTGTTGCAAGGTTATGCTGCCGGTGGTGTTTCTGGTAGCAGAAATGGTGTCATGAAAATGATTGTGTATTTGCTTGATGCAGACAAAAATGTTTTGCAAACAGTATCATTGGTAGATATGACGTTTACCACGGCTCCAGACTGGGCTGAATACGATGCGCAGGCTGTTTTGCCAGCAGGTACGCGATATGTTCGCTACCAAATCACAGGTAAAGACACAAAATTTTGGGCTGGACAGTACGGGCCAAGTTTCACTGGTATGTCGGTTCGTTTGTGCCAATCAAATGATGATTTTAAGTTTGCCGTTACCAACCAAATATATTCCAATGGTTCGGTAAAATGGATGGGTTCCACAGAAATGGATCCCAATGGTGATTCTTTTTCGGCAGAAGTTGCTCCGGGAACCCCAGTTTCTTTTACCGTTACTCCTGATGTGGGGTGTGATTTTGTACGTTGTCCCGTAAAATATGCTTTGGGTAATGTATCTGTCACTCAAAATGGTACAACATTTAGTTTTACCATGCCAACGAGTGATGTGCTCATTGCTCCTGTGTTCGAAAAGACAGAGGTGCCTTCCCTTAGTGCAGATGGATACTATAATATTTATAATGAAAATACACTTAAGTGGTTTGCTAATCAGGTAAATAAAGGTAACAATACCATTAATGGTCGTTTGATGAACGATATAGACATGACTGGAAAACCTTTTACGCCTATTGGGCTTAGTACAATCTTGGAATACGATGTGTCAACATTAACTCAAAAGGGATTTGCCGGTACATTTGATGGTCAAGGTTATGCAATTCGTAATCTTACTATCAACGCAGTTATGGGTGAAGTGGTTACTGGTTTCATAGGCAATCTTTCGGGTACAATTAAAAACACGGTATTTGTTAATTGTCGTTACGACCAAGTAGATCAAGATGTTCGTATCGGTATTGTTGCAGGTGTTGTTCAACCTGGTGCTGTTGTAGAAAATTGTGGAGTAATAGGTTCCTCTATAAATGTGTCAGGCCATATTGGAGGTGCTGTGGCTGGTGGCAACTATGGTGGTACAATAAGATATTGTTATTCGTTTAACAATACGTTGCAAGCACATGGCAGAGTTGGTTATCTTGTGGGTGATAATGGAAACGATTCGAATACATTAATAGGTACTATTACTGATTGTATTTCAGATAAAAAAATTGAAGGTACCACTTCGGACGCCCACAAGGGAACGGTAACTAATTGTACGCCGAATTCAACACTGAAACTTGATGATGGATCGCTTGCCAATGCAATGTATGCAAAAAATACAGTATGGCGTCAGGAATTAGATGTGGATGCATTTCCTCGACCAAATGTCAATGGACCACGTGTATATCCGGCGCAGTGTGTTTCAAACAAGTATTCAAATAATTCATTGGCAGAACATGGCCATGTGTATGAAGCCGATGGTCATTGTTCTATATGTGGTGTTTTTGGATGTTTGCAAGTCAATGGTGTGTTTCAGATTGCCAACAAAGAAGATTTGGATTTCTTTAGTAGTTATGTAAACACCACTAATCAGTCGGCAAAAGCGGTACTTGTTGCAGATATTGTTTACAATGACAATTTATTTAATAAAATAACATTAGACAGTGTGAATGTGGCAACCGTGAATGAAGAAACTACGGTTTATACATGGCAACCAATAGCTGCTTTTACCGGTTCATTTGATGGGCAAGGACATAGCATTACGGGACTATATATCAATGTAGGGTCTCCTGCTGGTTTATTTGCGGATGCAGGAAGTGGTTCAACTATTGCGAATGTGGTTATAAAAGATTCATATATTCGAGGTGCGATTTGTGGTGGTATAGTGGCAAAAGCAGATGGTTCTACTATAACAAATTGTGCTATGGAGAATTCGTATGTTGTAGGTTCGAAAGCATCAGGAACAGGTGGTATAGTTGGTAATAGTGCTTCTGTAAACACAGTTATCCAATCTTGTTACAATACGGCTACAATATATAGTTCAAGGGCTGATGTTGGTGGTATTTTAGGCTATGGTTATGCAACTATAAACAATTGCTATAACCAAGGAACCGTGCATGGTAGCGTTAATGATACTGGTGGTATAGCGGGTGAGATAAGAAGTGGTTCTGTTGTCACAAACTGCTACAATTCAGGTGATGTTACTGCTCCTTCTTCCTATGTAGGTGGGATTGCTGGATACAATCCATCAACAACAATTAGTAATTGTTATAGTGTAATGACTCCAAGAGTAGGTACTCAAAAATCTGTAGAGGAATTTGCCAGCGGTGAAGTTACATATTTGCTTAATAACGGACAAAACGGAGTTTGGTTTCAAAAAATAGGAATCGATGCATTTCCTCATTTTAATGAAACTGGGGATAATACTGTATATCTTTCCAATGCTACTTATACAAATACGCCTACCGACGACTTTTTGTACGGCGGGGGAACTGGTTCTAAGAACTTCCCGTTCATTATACAAACCCGTGCTCACTTGGAAAAACTTGCCACCAAGGTTAATTCAGGTGTTACGTATGAAGGTTACTATTTCCTTGTTGCAAACGACATAGATTTGACAACAGAACCGTGGACACCTATTGGTAGATTTACTTCGGCTACCGATATAAAACCGTTTAGTGGTTGTTTTGATGGTGGAAACCATGTGATAGATCATTTGACTATTCAATCAACACAACTCGGGGCGGCAGGTTTGTTTGCAATGGTTCTTGGAGGAGAACTTCGGAATATCATCCTTACGAATGTAAATATAGAGCGTCCTATTAATGCAGATGCCTACTCTTTTGCCGGTGCAGTGGTTGCCCGTGCCAACTATGCTATTGTGGAAAACTGCGAAGCCCGCAGTGGAAGCATTACTACTGGAGCAAGTAATGTAAATGCTGGTATTGCAGGTGCACTTGCAGGTGGAACACTGAGGAATTGTATCAACCGTCTGGATATTACGTCGTCAACAGGAGCCAATACAAGCTACAATGGCGGTATTGTCGGTAGGGTTGAAGCAGGTATTGTATGGAATAACTATGCAAATCCGTATCCATCCAGCAGAGGAAACTCCTATATTCAAGATTGCCGTAACTATGGTAATATAACAACTTCTGGTTCCTATGCAGGTGGAATTGCGGCTACGTTAAACAGCACTTTTACGAGTTCGTATAAAGGTTATGTGGAACGATGTGCGAATGCCGGTACTATTACTGCAAATGGTGGTGTCGGTGGTATAGTTGGTGAATTAACTACATACGGTGAAGTTAATTACAATGTGAATATCGGTTCTATTCGTAACTATTCTACAACATCTACCACCTATAGATATGGAGGTATCGTTGGTTCTGTAAGTATCGATAATACTGGTATATATGGTAATTTGAATGCCGGCAATGTTACAACGACGTCTTCTCAAGAAACCGGTGGTATTGTTGGTTGTGTTGGTTATGCGAGTCAAGAATATTATTACAACGCAGTACAACGAAATTTGAATGTGGCAGCAGTTTCTTCAACAGGAACTTATGTGGGAACCCTTGTTGGTAGAAATTCTAAATCTAAGCAAATTGGTGGTGGTATTACTAATTCTCAGGTTAAACTTCATCCAAATTGCGGAAGTGATTCAGATGCTGTAACTTCTTCTGGTTGGGGGTTGGGTGGTTTTGTTGAATTGCCGACAGTGGCCATTGCCAGTCTGAGACAACGTGGTTCTGCCCAATTAGGAAATCAGGATGAATATTTCCATTTTGAAGAAGGTCGCTATCCTTGTCCAAAGGGAATAGAAATGAGCGATATTGTTCGTGTTGCCACCACACCTGTCTATTTACGGGAAGATGAAATGTACAACACTGCTGGTTCTAAATCAACGTCGTTTGCATACAACACCGATGTAGAATTTACTACAAAAAATGGCTATATCGATTTTGCAGGCGGTACGGCAACGTATGAAGGTGCAGGCGAGGAGACCGTTTATATTACGTATGGCGATGCCCAACGCTATGTTGATGTTGTTATTGCATGGAACAAGTCTCGTAAATTGACAGTATCTTCCGCACAAGACCTTGCTACCTTGGCAGCAGGTGTTAATGCAGGTTCGGCAAATGGTTTCAGCTATCACGGAACAACGTTGCCCAAATATGCGGCAGGATGTGCTTTTGTTCAAACGTGCGACATAAAACGTGGTGTTCATACTCCAATTGGTAATACAACAAATGAATTCCGTGGAACATACGATGGTGGTGGTCATAGCATAACAGGTTTGATTTATGATACGCAAAATTCTTCAGGTGTAGGTCTTTTTGGTGCTGCATGCGATGGTGCGGTAATTAAAAATTTAAGTATAGATGGTTCCATAAAAGCATTACACACAGCTGCTGGCTTTGTAGGATTTACTAATTCGGGTTCACTTACTATCGAAAATTGTTCCAACAATGTCAATGTCGAAACCAGATCAAGCACACAAAGTGGAGCTGCCGCTTTTGTTGGTAATGCGGGAAATACAAATGTTACTATACGGAATTGCTACAATTCCGCTCAAATTTCATCTTCGGCTGATGGTTATTTGGCAGCAATTGCAAATAAACCCGATGAAGCAACTGGTTTGTTGATTATAGAAAATGTACATAACTATGGTATGATTACAGGTTGGTTGAAAACGGGTGGTAATGCGTTTGCAAATAATGCAACGAAAATGACCAACTGTTACATAAACACAAGTACAACATTGCCTGCATCGGCACCAGGGTTGACTCGTGCCACAGAAGCAGACTTTAATAACGGTAAAGTGTGTTGGATGCTGAACGGAATGCCGGAAACACGCAGTCAGTGCGAGGATGTGTTGTTTACACAAAATATTGACCTGCAAACTGGTGAACTTTGGCCTGTATTCAATAGTTTATATGTATATCCTAATGGAAAGGATGCATTTACAAACATTCGTCCTGATGGTGAATATACTTTGGGTGAGTATATAGAATATTATGTGACGAATTTACCTAAAGACACACTGTTTCCAGCGGCAAACTTATTGGCTTTCGCACCGGAAAATGCCACATGGACATACAATCAAACAGAGTATCTCCAAGTAGATTCAATCACGAATGGGTATGCCTATGTAACCTCAAAAACCGATGAGGAACATGATGGTTGGCTGGGCACGGAGGTAATAACATTCTCCACGACAGTGCAAGATGCAGAAGGAACTGTTATTCAGATTGATGTACCTATTAAATATGAAAAGAAATTCATAAACCCCAATGCTTCAACAGATTTGAATGTGACATTGGTAACACCACGTATTATTGGTACACCTGACGATTTGTTCCGTGTTCGTGCTACGGTTATTGGTCGTAGCGATAAGAATGGATATAGCTGGTCTCTTGTTAAGAAAGGTACATCAGAAGTATATACTAATGTAATCTTGAGTCAAAGCTCATTGGATCAAGATTTTTATATTCCTGATGTCGGCGATTATACTTTGATTTTTACAGCTACAAGCACAGATGAAGTAAATGGAGTTCGAACGTTCCCGGCTACTGCGGAGTTTAGTGTTATCGGTATAAGCAATCGTCAACCACACGTTTGTTATGGTGAAAGTATTTCATTGGCAACTTATGCCTCTGAATATATTAGTGATTGGAGTAATGGAATTTCAGCAGAATCAATTACTGTAACTCCGACAGAGACAACTACGTATGTAGTTACAATGTCAAAACAGTATTCAATGTTTGTAGATTCGGTAACTGTTTTGGTTTCTACGCCTGTTGGCACAACTCCGAATTCATGTATTCACGTTGGAAATACCATGGAAATTGAAGCCAAAGGAAACTATGAAACATATTCGTGGTCAACTGGCGATACAACTTCCACCATTTTGGTTTCCGAGCCAGGTACATATACTGTTGAAACTGTTGATAAACTTGGTTGTACAAGTAAAGATTCAACAAAAATATCGGTATATGGTATTACAACAACAGATTTGGCTATATGCTACGGCGAAGATATTACGTTGAATGCGGCAGCTTCTATGGATAGTGTTATTTGGAATGACGCAAACGCAACACATAGTGAAACAGTTACGATAAACTCTATGCTTGAAACGCAATCAGTTTCTGCAATATCATATAAAGATGGTGTGCCATATATTGACGCAGTAACGGTTGTTGTAGGAAAACCTGTGTCATTCAACGATGTACGTGCGATTTGTGATGGAGTTACCACCACTATTGCACCTATTGATGACTATGCAACATATAGTTGGGACAATGGTGATGGAACTGATGTGATAAGTACCCAAAAAAGCATAGTTGTCAGCGAAGCAAACACCTATCGTTTGACTGCAACAGATACACTTGGTTGCGAATCTTCACAAAGTGTTGTGTTGAATGTCGTTCCAAAGCCAGTCGTTAATTTGGGTGAGGATAGAAATATCTGTTTTGGAGATACTATCGTTTTTGATGCAGGTGCTGGTTTCATGAAATATAAATGGTCGGCAACTCGCGACTTTGAAACTGCAGAAACAAGCCGAACATTTATTGCCGACACCATTTTGATGCAGACAATTCATGGTTTTGGCAACGAACGTAAACTTTCCGTTGAGGTGCAAGACAACTTTGGCTGTTCTAACAGCGATACGGTAGTCTTGACATTCCGTTCTCGTCCAACAATTACCTTCGGTGAAGGAGGTTTGTATTGTGGTGAGGAAGAATCTGTTGCACCTACGTTCACTGTTTCGGGTGTCGCTCCATTCCGATTTGCATATACCGACGGTGTAGAGCAATTCACAGAAGATTTTAGTGGAAAAACATTTACTCCTACTGCCCCAGGTATTGGTGAGTACACCTATAGAATGAATTCGTTGGAAGATGCGTATTGCTCGGCTGATACCACAAGTCAGACTACCATAGTAAAAGTTGTTGCGTTACCGACTGTGGAACTTGGTGCAGATACAACTCTGTGCTATGGCGAAAGTTTAATGTTAAACGTTCACAACGATGGTGCAACATATTCGTGGGTGCCATTACGCGATGGTGTTCACGCAGAGTTGAAGGAATCATATATTGTCGATACAGCTGTTGTAAACCATAATTTCCCAATATCAAACATTCAGGAAATTGTTGCCACTGTAACGAGTGAAGAAGGTTGTGTCGTAAAGGATACGGTTGTGGTGACATTTAAAGAACGTCCAACTGTTTCAATTACAGGTTCAACAACATACTGCGGTCTAGACGAAGCACAAGGTGCAACATTCAATTTGAAAGGAACAGCACCGTTTACATTTACCTATACCGATGGTGAGGAAACTGTAAAAGTTGATTCATTGGAAACTGCGTCGCTACAAGCACAAAAACCAACAGCAACAGGCGTATATGATTATTCTATTCTTTCATTGAAAGACGCAACATGTACAGCCGATCTTCAAATAAGTAAAGCACGCGTTGTTGTTGCCGAAATACCTGAGGTTGTCCTTGGTAACGATACAACATTGTGTTATGGCGAAGAACTTACATTACAATTGAATGCTGAGGAAGGTGCTTCGTATGTATGGAGTCCTCGTCGTGATGGTATTCACATTACTACCTCGGCGTCATTCCTTGTTGATACAGCAATTGTAAATAATAATTTTCCTATTTCAAACGTACAGGAAATTATTGCAACAAAAACAACATCTAATGGTTGTTCCGCAAGCGACACGATGACGGTGACATTCAAGGAACGTCCAACTGCGACAATATCGGGCAGCGCTACATACTGCGGCACGGAAAGTGTTGAAGGTGCCACTATTAGCCTAAAAGGAACCGCACCGTTTACGTTCGCCTATACTGACGGTATCGATACGACAACCATAGCGTCTCAAGAAGAAGCAATGCATCAAACGGCAGCTCCATCATCGGTAGGTACGTACAACTACTCTATCGTATCGTTGAAGGATGCATATTGTAGTGCCGACTACCAATCATCGAAGGCTAAGGTTGTCGTAGCCGAAATTCCAACGGTTTCTTTGGGAAATGACACGACAATATGCTATGGCGAAAACGTTGTATTAAATGCAGGCGCTGAAGCAAAATGGTACGCTAACGGAAACTATGTAAGTCGTTCTTCGTCTATGGAGGTTGATACAGCCTTAATATATGCTTACTATCCTAACAAGAATGAGCAAGAGATTGTCGCTGTTGTCACGAATGCGGAGGGCTGTTCTGCAAGCGACACGATGACGGTGACATTCAAGGAACGTCCAACTGCGACAATATCGGGCAGCGCTACATACTGCGGCACAGAAGATGTTGAAGGTGCCACAATAAGTTTGAAAGGAACGGCTCCGTTTACACTCGCCTATACAGACGGTATCGACACAACAAGCATAGAGTCTCAAGAGGAAGCAATGCTTAAAACAGAGGCTCCGTCATCAATAGGTACGTACAACTATTCTATCGTATCGTTGAAGGATGCATACTGTTCGGCTAATAGACAAAACGCGAAGGCAAGAATTGTTGTTGCAGATATACCTGCAATAAATATTGGTGCTGATACAACTCTTTGTTATGGTGAAACTCTTGCTTTGAATGCAGGCAATGCTGAATCTTACGAATGGAGAGCAAATGGAGCAATTATAGGTAATGCAAGTTCGTTGAACGTTGATGAAAATTTGGTATTTAATTATTGGCCAATTGTTTATAATAAAGAAATTGTAGCCACGATTGCCAACGAAAATGGATGTAAAAATTCTGATACTTTACTTGTAACATTCCGCTCTCGTCCAACTGCAACTGTTTCAGGTTCGAAATTGTATTGTGGCAACGAAGAAGTTCAACCTGTATCGTTCCAATTTGATGGTGTTGCACCATTCACATTCACATATAATGATGGTGAACAATCATTTACAGAAACGGTAGAGGAAAAAGAATTTGTTCTTGATTTGCCACAGTCAGAAGGAGTTTACTCATATCGCTTGACTTCTCTTGGCGACGCTGAATGTTCTGAGACTACTTACGGACTCGCAACATCAATTACTATAGCAGCAATGCCTTCGGTAAATTTAGGCGAAGATCAAGTTTTATGTAAAGGTGAACTTGCTTATCTTGATGCTCAAACAGAAGAGGAAAACTCTTGCGTATGGTTCCGTCAGAGCAAGAAAAATCCAATTTCTGTAAATTCATCAATATTCTTTGGTGAAACCGATACGGTAACAGTAAAGGTAACGTCTCCTTCAGGTTGCATAGCATACGATACTGTTTCTATTACTATTAAAAAGCCATATGCAGAACAACTTGGTGTTGTAACATACAGTGAGAATGCGACAGATATGGTTATTGCCTGGGAAAAAACAGTTGATGTTGGAACGGTAGGTTATATAGTAGAACGTGAAACTGACTATACAAATAATTGGGTTGCTGTTGACGACACTGTTTTCTTCGCTCAACCGGCGTTAGTTGTGGATTACAATGTCCCTGCAACTCGAGCATACAAATATCGTTTAAGAACAATTGACGAATGTGGAAACTCTGCTGTCAGCAAGCCACATCGTTCAATGCACTTGTCAATTCAGAAACAAATTGACGATAAACCAAGTTTGAATTGGAATGCATACGAGCCAATGGAATTAGTTTCTCAATATCTTGTCTTACGTGGTTCTGATTCAACAGCAATGGATACCATTGATCGTGTTCCAGCAAGCAACATGAGTGAAACGTGGGATGAGCTTGAATCATTCGAAGGTAAGATGTATTATAAAGTGTTGTTTGTCCTTGAAAACGAAGTAAACGAAAATTGTTATCGTGATATCAACGGCAACAAAGTTGATGGTGCTACCCCAAAAGCCGAATCGGGACCATTCTCGTTGGCTATATCAAATGTTGCCGAAGTTGAAAATGAAATAGGACCAACAGCCGTGGAAGATGTAGAAAATACCGTGGTTGTATATGCAGTAGATCATACAATCAATGTGAAGAATGCAAAAGACAAAGCTATTACCCTGTACGATAATACAGGTAGAGTTATATTGCATGAACCTTCGGCAGACGATGTAATACAAAGTTTCGACGTGAGATTACAAGGCGTGTATTTTGTAAAAGTCGAAGATCAGTCATTTACAGTCATTGTTAAATAACGGTTCGTTATTTGTCCGTAAATAGCCCCCTCTGCTGGGACATAAAAAAAGCACTTACAAAAAATTTGTAAGTGCTTTTTTAGTGATTCGGATGCGATTCGAACGCATGACCCACAGCTTAGAAGGCTGTTGCTCTATCCAGCTGAGCTACCGAACCGACCTATTTTGGTGTGGCAAATATACTAATTAACCACAAATTCCCAAGTTTACACGAAACTTTTTTAGTATGCGATGGCAAACAAAGCTCGTTTGTGCGACGGTTTTCCCGAATAAATGCACGTTCCTTCCTCGTCTGGAGCATCAAACGGAATGCAACGAACAGTCGCTTTTGTTTCCTCCTTGATTTTCTCCTCAGTCTCGGTTGTACCGTCCCAGTGGGCAAGAATAAATCCATCGCAGTTCTTTACTCGTTCCTTGAATTCTTCGTAGGTGTCAACTTTGTAAGTGTGTGCCGTACGGAAGTCTTTTGCTTTTTGCAACAAATTCTTCTGTATGTCGTCCAAAAGTTTTTCTACATATTCATCAACATTGTCGAATGAAACGGTTTCTTTCGTCAACGTGTCGCGACGGGCAACTTCGATTGTGCCGTTTTCAAGGTCGCGGGCACCCATGGCCAAACGTACAGGAACACCTTTCAATTCGTATTCGGCAAACTTCCATCCCGGCTTTTGTGTGTCGTCGTCATCGTATTTCACGGTAATGCCGCGTGCTTCCAATGCTTGTTTAACTTGCATTGCCTTTTCGGTGATTGCGGACAATTGTTCGTCGTTTTTATAAATAGGAACAATCACAACTTGGATTGGAGCCAATTTTGGAGGCAGAACAAGACCATTGTCGTCGGAGTGCGTCATAATCAAAGCACCCATCAAACGGGTTGAAACACCCCATGAGGTTGCCCACACGTAGTCGGAAACACCTTCTTTGTTAGTGTAGGTCACGTCGAATGCTTTCGCGAAATTTTGTCCCAAGAAATGCGATGTTCCCGATTGCAATGCCTTTCCGTCTTGCATCAACGCCTCAATTGTGTAGGTGTCAAGAGCACCGGCGAAACGCTCGTTTGCTGATTTTACACCTTTAATGACAGGAATTGCCAAGAAATTCTCTGCGAAATCGGCATATACGTTAATCATTTTTTCAGCTTCTTCGCGAGCTTCTTTGGCAGTCGCGTGTGCAGTGTGACCTTCCTGCCACAAGAATTCGGCAGTACGCAAAAACAAGCGAGTTCTCATTTCCCAACGTACCACGTTTGCCCATTGGTTACACAAAATAGGCAAGTCACGATACGAGTGAATCCATTTTTTATAGGTATTCCAAATGATTGTTTCCGAAGTTGGGCGGACAATCAGTTCTTCCTCAAGTTTTGCATTTTCGTCAACCACGACGCCTTTCCCGTCGGGGTCATTTTTCAAACGATAGTGGGTAACCACCGCACATTCCTTGGCAAACCCTTCCACGTGGCTTGCTTCCTTGCTGAAGAAAGATTTTGGTATGAAAAGTGGAAAGTAAGCATTTACGTGCCCCGTTGCTTTGAACATTGAATCAAGCTGGTGCTGCATTTTTTCCCAAATTGCGTATCCATAGGGCTTGATAACCATACAACCACGAACCGATGAAGTTTCTGCCAGATTCGCCTGTACAACAAGCTCGTTGTACCATTGCGAGTAATTTTCTTTTCGACTTGTTAATTTAGCCATAATTTTGGTATGATAATTGCTTGTAGCAAATTGATTAAATTTTAATGCAAATAAAAAAAAAATATTAATACTTTTATGCAATCGGAGGGTTTTACTATGAAAACAATTTTACCAATACTGATTTTAGGAGCGACGATATGTACATCGTGCGCTTCGTTGGTTGCCTTCAACGCTCAATACACGGAGCCTGCAAGCAACAATGTGACCTATGCCGCACCGGCGTCTACAGTGCAGACCGAAGCCGATTCTACCGAAGCATCGATGGAAGCTGCCACTGAATTCTACGACGACGATTATTACTATTCACGTCGTTTAATGACTTCTTACGATCCAACGTGGGATGTTTCGTTTCGCATTGGAGGACCATATTGGTCGGTAGGATATGGTTATTATCCATATAGTTATCGTTATTACCATGACTATTGGTATCCATATTCATACAATTATTATTACTGGCATCGTCCATATTACTATCATCCATATTATTATTCGTACTACTATCATCGTCCGTATTATCATTATCATTATCATCACCATCATCATCCATACTATGGTCCGCGTCATCACGATCATCACAAATCGTATGGACCTGGATATCCTCATCGCCCACCTGTATCAAGTAATCATCGCTCAACGGTGAATACGCGTACGGCTGCCCCACAACATTCGTCTGCACATTCGGGTTCGGTGAGAACGTCATCAAGTTCGTCGGGTTCAAAATCGTATGAATCATCTACACGGACGTCGGCTCCATCTACACGGACATCGGCACCGGCAACACGTACATCGTCATCGTCTACGTCTTCTACAAGAACGTCGGCACCAGCTACGAGAACGTCATCATCGTCAGTTAAGTCGTCGACTTCGAACTCAAGCTCTACAAGAACGAGTGCTCCTGTAAGAACATCGTCGCCAAGTTCATCGTCGGCTACACGTACGTCGTCGGGAACGTCAACGACAAAATCTTCGTCAGCAACGCGTTCTTCGAGCAGTTCAGCACCAGCGACACGTTCTTCATCGGCTACACGTACATCAAGCAGTTCGTCAAGTTCGTCGGCAGTACGGAGTTCATCAAGTTCTTCGTCAAGTCAAGCTACAAGAACGTCGTCGGGTAGTTCTACGACAAAATCATATAGTAGCGGCTCGCAAGGCAGTCGTTCGTCGTCGGCTACACGTTCAAGTTCGTCACGTGGCCCACAAGGTTCGCCGTCAAGCAGTTACAGTCGCCCAAGCAGCAGTTCGTCGTCGCACTCAAGCGGTGCAGTCCGTTCGAGCAGCAGTAGCAGCCGACCAAGCAGTTCGTCGTCGCACTCAAGTAGCTCGCATAGCAGTTCCCACAGCAGTTCTTCTACGAGAAGTTCACATCGTTAGTGGTTTTATTGATAGGAAATGAAAAAAAATGTTACATTTGCAAAAAATAATATCATTATGAAGAAAATAAGTTTATTGGCATTGGGCGTTGTAAGTGCTTTTGCTTTGCAAGCACAAGATTTTGAAGATGCATTACGTTGCGGCGAAACATTTGTTGAAGGTAATGCACGTTATATGGCTATGGGTGGCGCTTTGTCATCGTTAGGCGGAAACGTTGGTGCAATGAGTGTAAACCCAGCAAGTTCTGCTACACTCAAGAAAAGCGTGGCTGAATTTACACCGACTTACATTTATACGAAATCAGAAAACCATTATCTCGGATATGACAAAGCCATTACGAACTCATTGAAAATTCCAAGTTTTGGTCTTGTCGGTTACAAACAGTTAAAGCAAAATGATGTGTTCGTTTCTGGCGTTTCGTTCGGTTTTGCCATGAATGCAAACAACCGTTACGATGAAAACTTAAAATATTCGGGAACAAACAATGCATCTTCATTGACCGACGATTTCTTACGTTTGGCTCAAAAAGGCGTGCTTAACGAGGATTATGGACAATTGGCAGAAGACGTATATTTGCTTGGCTGCGATGGAAAGGGAACGGCAAGTGAAAAATATTTTACCGATTTCGTTCCTGCAACAGGTTCTCCAAGCTACGGTGAGTATCAAGATTTTAAGATTGATAGAAGTGGTGTGAAACGTGAATTCTTGTTCAACATTGGTGTAAATTTCTCTGAATACGTATTTTTCGGTGCTGATTTGTCCTTCACCAATTTGTATTACAAAGAAACAAAAATGTTGACTGAAATTGACAAAGAAGGAACAAAGGCAGAACTGGGTGACTTCACGTATATGACCGATTTGGATGCCGTTGGTAGTGCTGTAGGTGGAAAATTCGGTATCATAGCACGTCCTGTAGAATTTTTACGTATCGGTGGTGCTATCCATACTCCTACGGTTTACAGCTTCTCGGAAGATTATGTTGCAAAAATGACATCATATTGGGATGTTGATCCAATGGATAACTCATTAAAAAACCAAGAATATACAGAAAAAGTAACGTATCGTAATGATTACACTATTGCTCAACCAATGAGACTTGTGGGTTCTTTGGGCTTTATATATAAGAATGTGTTAAATGTCGGTGTTGATATTGAGTCTATGGATTATTCTCAAGCAGAATTGCGTTCTAACTATTCATCAATGTCAGACCAGAATGCAGAAATCGCTTCGGAATTGCAAAGCGTTACAAATTTGAAGTGTGGTGGTGAATTCCGCTATGGACCATTCTTGTTCCGTGCTGGTTATGCAATGTATGGTAATCCTTACAAGAACGTAAAAGACAATTTCTATCGTAATGATTTCTCACTTGGATTTGGTTTGGCAACAAACGCATTCTACTATGATTTGGGATATGTTCGTGCAAAATCAAAACAATATAATACATTATACACGGATTTGGGCAATAAGAATGTCGAAGGTGAATCGACTATCAAACGTGATTACGTGATGTTTACTGCCGGATTCAAATTCTAAGGTGTACTAAAACTACCATTGAGAGCGGTTTCGAGTATTCGAGCCGCTCTTTTTTTCTACATATTACTTTGTGAACCACGTTCAAAGAAACGTTCAACTAATCATCGTAGTCATCATAATCATCATCGTCATCATCAGCAGACTTTGATTTTTTCGGAGTTTTCTCTTTCTTGCTTTTCTCTTGTTTTGCAGGTTTTTCTGTCTTATCCTTTTTTTCAGATTTTGCAGTTTTCGAAGACTTGTCTTTTTTCGACTTTTTAGGTTTCACACCATCATCGTCAAAATCATCATAATCGTCACTTTCCTCATCATATTCCTCCGTATCGTTTGACTTTGGTTTTGACGGAGATTCATCTTTTACCGTAACAGTTTCCGCTTCGGCCTGTGGCGATGCCGACGATTGTTCTGTCTCCTCATAATCTTCGTCATCCTCTTCTTCTTCATCTTTCGCCTTCTTTTTATCTTTTTCCTTTGCAGCCAATGCGGTAGCGGCCGCAGCTCTCTCCTCCTCTATGTCTTCGGGCCACTTATCATAATCGGCATATTTTCCTTCGGTATCTTTAAGCAGATAATTATCAATATTCAGATATTCCATAGGATTCTCCTTGTGGGTAGCTGGCGGAACCAAATCCTTATCGTCATCTCCCTTATACGAACGTTTTCTCACAAGTGTGGAAGGAATCATACGCTTGGCACGAACTTTTGTTTCATACACCGACCAATCTTTCATATCTTTCCACACGGCATTACACCACTCCTCCACTTCCATACATTTTCCCGACGGAACTTTTTCGTATGCCATCAAACGTCCAAACGACATGGTTCCATACTCTGTAAAACGTGCTTCATGCATAAAACTTGAAAACTTCGTTACTATGATGGAATCCTGAATACTCACGTCTATGTTGAAAATAATGCTCCCCTTTGTTTTCTCGGCAGCATGTGACGACAGATATATATCGGGGATTTGAACATAATTCGCATACGGGAAATATCCTTTCCCCTTGAATTTCAATTCTTTCCAATTCTTCGCTATCAGTTTTTGTCCCTTCTCTTTTTCAAACCACTTTTCAATGTTCCTATACAAACGAAGTTTACTTGTCCCATGACGAATCGGAATAGTGTCATACACAACAAATGGTTGACATACAACATTATATGCACAGCCTAACAAGAAAAATAACACTATGTAAAACCCTACTCTTTTCATACAAATCATTAACGTAAAATTCGCTCATTTTATTGAAAAACTGTTGCCATTGAGTAAATTTTATTATTCATTTTCACTAAAAATCCTTGTACAACAAATATTTACTCCGAATTTGCTTGAATTGTGTGAGGCCTTCCTGCCATGATGCCCGTATTTCGTCTTCGGATTTGTCTTCTTCCAACATTTTTTGCAATTCGGGCGTGCCAGCCAATTTCGTGAAAAAACTATTGAAAAACGGCTTTGTGCCCGTATAATTTTTATAAATCTCTTTCCAAATGCCAATTCGTATCGAAGTTACGCCATACAAAATAGTTGTAGTTCTGTAATCGTATCCGTAGCACTTTTGGTTTTCATACATTGGTTTAGAAGCCCCCTGCTTGCTTTGGGGAACAAAGAAAAACGAGGTGTCGGCAAAATCGGGACAACCAATCATTTCAAACGGCCTGTCGGTGCCTCGTCCGCAACTCATCACCGTACCTTCGAACAAGCACAACGTAGGATACAATGCGATTGCCATACTGGTTGACAAATTCGGTGACGGAGCAATTGGCAAAGAATATCGAACTGTGTGGTCATAATTTTCGCACATAACATATTGTAAATCACATTGAACGCCATTTGCCAGCCATTTCTCGCCATTTATCATTCGGGCATATTCGGCAATTGTCATTCCGTGAACAATGGGAACGGGGTGCATTCCAACAAACGACTTATATTTCATATCCAACACGGGACCGTCAACATAATGACCGTTGGGATTGGGGCGGTCAAGCACCAAAAATTTCACGTTGTTTTCGGCACAGGCCTCCATCACATAATGCATAGTGGAAATATAGGTGTAAAAACGGGCACCAACGTCTTGAATATCAAACACAACAATATCAACATCTGCCAAATCTTCTTTCGTCGGTTTTTTGTGTGAGCCGTACAACGAAACCAAAGGCAAGCCCGTTACATTGTCAACACCGTCGGCAACCTTTGCTCCAGCGTCGGCAGTGCCACGAAAACCGTGTTCAGGAGTCAAAATCTTTTGAACTTGAACTCCACATCTCAATAATGTATCGACTAAATGCATATTTCCCACCATCGATGTCTGGTTTCCAACTACCGCCACACGTTTGCCTTGCAACAACGGCAGATATTCCCCCATCCGTTCCGCACCAACAATAGGTCGAACTGCAACACTATCCAGCACAAGTTTTCCTTGAGAGACATCATTTTTTGACGTATTTTGCGAAAAACACGAGGTTGTCCCCAAAAGTAACACACAGAAATACAATAGTTTTTTCATCATTTCATTATCTTTGCCACGTATGAATACTGAACTTTATATAGCAAAACAAATTTTACCGCATAAAGATACGGCAAATATATCAAAACCTATCGTAAATATCGCGATTATTGCAATTGCTTTGGGTTTGGCAGTTATGCTTATAGCCGTTTCGGTCATCGTTGGCTTCAAATCAACCATCTCGGAACAGATTTTCGGTTTCTCGTCACATATCGAAATTGTCAATTTTGACGCCAACACTTCGTTTGAATCGTTGCCCATTCGTGCTGATAAAAAATTGATGCAAAATATTGAAAACGAGGAATCTGTAACACACATACAAATATATGCGACCAAGCCAGCCATTGTAAAAGTTCATGGCACGGCACGAGGTATCATAGTGAAAGGTATTGACAATTCGTATAATTGGGATTTCATCGAAGAACATCTCATTGAAGGTGAACGACTTACGTTTCCCCAAGACACGACAACCGACAATGTCATTATCTCAAAAATACTTGCAAATCTGCTCCAACTCTCGCTTGGTGACAAATTCACCACGTCGTTTGTCCCTAACGACTCCAACAAGAAAGTTCGCAAACGGAGTTTTATTGTTACGGGAATTTACGAAACGCATCTCAACGAAATCGACGACCGTTTCATCCTTGCCGACATTCGCCATATACAAGATTTGAATAATTGGGAGCCCAATCAATGTTCGGGTTACGAGGTTTTTCTCAAAGATTACAAACATTTGGATGCCGACAAAGAACGTATTGAGGAAATTTGTGGCTTCGACATCTCGCCCGACGTACAACGGCTTCGGGTAGAAACCCTGAAAGAAAAAACGCCTCAGATTTTCGACTGGCTTTCGCTACTCGATATGAACGCGTGGCTCATCATTGCGTTGATGATTCTCGTGGCGGGAATGAATATGATTACGGGACTGCTCGTCATCATTTTGGAAAAAACAACTATGATTGGCATTTTGAAAGCATTGGGTGCACAAAACGTGAGCATTCGTAAGATATTCGTTTATGTGGGTAGCATGCTTATCACCAAAGGATTGTTCTGGGGAAACGTGGTTGGCTTGGGCCTATGCTTTATTCAACTGTTTTTCCATCCGTTCACACTCGACCCGACGGTGTATTTTATGTCGTATGTTCCCATAAAAATCAACGTTCTGTACATTATTATGCTGAACGTCGGCACGTTTATTCTCACGTCGGCAATGCTTATATTGCCATCAATTCTGATTACGAAAATATCGCCGTCGGAAGCAATTCGTTTTGACTAAAATAGTGTTTTGATATGATTCATAAAACAATTAAAAATTAAGAGTTAAGAATTAAGGGTGGCTGAGCTTGTCGAAGCCATATATTTATAAGATAAAACAGATTCTATCTAAAAAAAGCATACATTTGCACAAATAGATTTACAATAGATTTACAATGGATTTACAATCTCCTCAAAAAGAAATATACGCAAAAGAGCGTTTTTCAGCTCTGCAAGCACAACGTCTGGCACAAGAAATCGCCTTTGGACCTGTTGTTTTCCAAGTGTCACGACTTATGGTCAAATTCGGCATTTTTCAGATGTTAGATGACGCAAAAGACGGGCTGACAATGGACGAAATCGTTGAAAAAACGAAGCTTTCACGTTACGCCGTACAATGTTTGCTTGAATCATCCTTGACTATAGGAACTATTTTATTGAAAGACAACAGATTCCATCTTGCAAAAGCTGGCTGGTTCTTGATTCACGACGATATGGCTCGCGTGAACATGGACTTCAATCACGACGTAAACTATTTGGGATTGTTTGATTTAGAGAAAGCGTTAATCGACGGCAAACCCGAAGGACTGAAGGTTTTTGGGACATGGAAGACAATCTACGAAGGCCTTTCACAACTTCCTGCACAAGTTCAGAAAAGTTGGTTTGGATTCGACCATTTCTATTCCGATAATTCATTCAAACAAGCATTGGAGATTGTTTTCGCAAACAAACCCAAAACATTGCTCGACGTGGGTGGCAACACCGGTCGCTGGGCATTGCAGTGCGTTGGTTTTGACAAAAACGTGAAAGTGACCATTATGGATTTGCCACAGCAATTGGCTATGATGCGCGAGCAAACCAAAGGATTGGACGGAGCCGACAGAATTTTTGGTCACGGGGCCGATTTGTTGGATAAAAATGTTCCTTTCCCGACCAATTTCGACGCTATTTGGATGAGCCAGTTCCTTGACTGTTTCTCCGAAGAAGAAGTCACGAGCATCCTCACCCGTGCCGCAAAATCAATGAACGACGACAGTCGATTGTATATTATGGAAACATTGTGGGACCGTCAACGTTTTGAAACGGCTTCATATTGCCTGACGCAAATCAGCATATATTTCACGGCATTGGCTAACGGAAACTCCAAGATGTATTATTCTGGCGACATGATTCGTTGCGTTGAAGACGCAGGTCTTACCGTGGAAACCATTCACGACGGACTGGGACTTGGTCACAGCATAATTGTTTGTAAACTGAAATAGTCTAAAATCTTTTCAGTAATCGAAATTGGCATTTGAGATTGTTTTTTGCCATTTCAACAAGAAAAAACGGGAGAATAAAAAAAAGCAGTATTCTTTTGCACTCGGTTTTATAGGCGTATTAAACAAAGTGACATGAAAACTGTATCTGTAAAAACAATTATTGCGAGTTTGTTTCTCACGATTGCTTCTCTTGGATTATCTGTTGCACAAACAAACGAAACAACATCAAACCTTGATTTTAGCTTATTCACCGTTTCAAATGCCAGTGCAGATCATAATTTCAGCTTTCACTGGAAATCGAATACGGATTGTAAATATTTTGCTCTCGAATATTCAACCGACGGCACGAACTTTTATACTATCGACAAAATTAACTCGACAGATAAAACGGATTATGAATATCTCTGGAAACACGATTTCTCTGACATTGCAGTTGCATATTTCAGAATTAAGAAAGTAAAAGACGAGAACGATTATGTGTATTCGCAAGTTATTACAATGAGCACGCAGAAAAATGCGTCTTCTACTGGCAATGTAAGCGACAATTCTGTAAAACTGCAAGTCAATCTTGAAGATTGTAGAAGTTTTGCCCTTGAAAACAACAAGAAATTGAAAATTGCCCAAGAGGAAATCGCAAAAGCTGGCTACGACAAGAAAGCGGCATTTGCAAACTATCTACCAAAAGTATCTGTTTCAGGCGCTTACATGTATAGCGACGCAGACATACAACTATTGAGCGACGAGCAGGATAACGCTCTACGAAATATGGGAACGGCTATGGGACAAGAACTTGGTGGTTCTTTGGTTCAAATGCAACAAAATGCGGCAACTACGGTTCAACAAATTATGGCGAATCCTGCTGCCGACCCTGCTTTGGCAAACCTGATAGCCAACAGCCCTACCGTTCAGCAAATGTTGCAAAAACTACAAACAACCGACATTAATGCTTCACTGAATCCGACTGTGGCAAGCATGAATGAGTTGGGCGGAAACATTGCAGATGCTTTCCAACTTGACACCCGTAATATTTACGCAGGTATGATTTCGGTTGAAGAGCCTTTGTTTCTTGGTGGTAAAATCGTCACTTACAATAAGATAGCCAAGGCAAAACAAGAATTGGAAACAACGAAATATAGTGCCGAGGAACAAGAAACAATTATTGAGACTGACAAATTATATTGGCAAATCGTTTCTCTTTCAAATAAACTGAAACTGACGGAGAAATATGTGGAATTGCTTCAAACTATGTCGGAAAACGTTGAAAAAATGGCTGGTGAAGGCGTTGCTACCGCATCCGACAAACTTTCGGTAAAAGTTAAGTTGAATCAGGCGGAAACTGCCTTGCTGAAAGTGCAGAATGGCTTGGCACTGTCGAAAATGTTGTTGTGCCAACATTGCGGCCTCGACATCAACACCGACATAATGCTTGCCGACGAGACGTTGGAGGAAGTGCTTGTTTCGGAAGCTCCGTTGCAATACACCGAAGCCGAAATTATGGAAAATCGTCCAGAGTTGAAAAGCCTTAATTTGGCAACGGAACTCTATCATCAGAATGTGAACCTGACCCGCTCCGATTATCTGCCGACAGTTGCGGCTTTCGGAAACTACGTGGTTACCAATCCATCTTGTTCGAACGGTTTCCAAAACGAATTTGACGGTTTCTGGAATGTGGGCGTTGTGGCAAAAATTCCTATCTGCCAATGGGGCGAAGGATACAACAAAGTTCGCAAGGCAAAGGCAGACGAAAAAATTGCTCAATATAAATTAGACGATGCCAAAGAAAAAATTATGCTTCAGGTCAATCAGTACGAACGACAGATTGAGGAGGCGAAATCGCGTGTGAAACTGGCAGAGGAAAAAATGAGTGATGCCGAGGAAAATCTTCGTATGGCAACGCTCGGTTTTGAGGAAGGTGTGATTCCGTCGTCGGGACTGACCGAAGCCCAAACAGCTTGGTTACAGGCACATTCGGAATATATTGACGCAAAAATAGACTGGATTATGGCAAAAGTCTATCTTCAAAAAGCAACGGGACTTTTAAATAAGAATTAAAAATTAAGAGTTAAGAATTAGGACAATTTCTAAATAAAACTAAGTAGAACGTAATAAAACAAAATAAACTATGGCAACAGATAAACAACAAACAGTAAACACAATTGCAGCCCTTGCCGTTTTGGCTAGCATTATTGGTGTGGTATGTGTAGTAGGAATCCTCACTTTCGGAAAGAACGATGAGATTCTTCAAGGTCAAGCCGAAGCGAATGAATATCGTGTTTCGAGCAAGGTGCCTGGCCGACTTTTGGAAATTCGCGTACACGAAGGTCAGAAGGTGAAAGCCGGCGATACGCTTGCGATTATCGAGGCTCCCGAAGTTGAGGCAAAAATGGCACAAGCCGAAGCTGTGAAAACCGCTGCCGAAGCTCAAAATACAAAAGCAGAGAAAGGTGCTCGCCGTGAACAAATCCAGGCAGCATACGAAATGTGGCAAAAGGCAAAAACGGGTAAGGAAATCACTGAAAAATCATTCAACCGTATCAATAACTTGTACAAAGAAGGCGTGGTAAGTGCGCAAAAATACGATGAAGTGAAAGCACAATATGATGCCGCCGTTTCTACCGAGAAAGCCGCTCACGCACAATATTCCATGGCTGTGAAAGGTGCTCAGGAAGAAGACAAGGAAATGGCTGCCGCACAAGTGAAACAAGCTGAAGGAGTTGTTGCCGAAGTTAATTCTTATATAAACGAAACGATTTTAACCGCATACGCCGACGGCGAAATCACCGAAATTTATCCTCACATAGGTGAATTGGTTGGCACAGGTGCGCCAATCATGTCGGTTGCAATGATGAACGACATGTGGACGACATTCAACGTCCGTGAAGATTATCTACAACAAATGCAAATCGGTACGGAGTTCGAAGCGTATATCCCAGCATTGGACACGTCGGCAATAATGCGAATTGATTATATGAAGGATTTGGGCGATTACGCCGCATGGAAGTCAACGAAACAAACTGGTCAATATGACTTGAAGACGTTCGAAGTTCGTGCAACGCCGAAAGATGACGTGAAAGGACTTCGTCCGGGAATGACAGTTTTGTATAAGATTAACGAAAAGAAATAATTCTAACGGGTAGGAATTATGCAGAAACTTCGCAAGATATTAGCCGTTGCGAAACGCGAGATTTTTCGACTGACAAGTCGTCCGCTGTATCTTTTCAGCATGATACTTGCCCCATTGTTCTCGTACATTTTCTTCACGACCTTGATGGCCGACGGTCTTCCTAACGACCTGCCAATCGGTGTGGTTGACGAAGACAATACCTCGGTTACGCGGCAGATTATCCGTAACCTCGATGCATTCCAGCAATCAAAAATTGTGGAACAATACAGCAGTTTTGCCGAAGCCCGCAAAGCCATGCAACAAGGTAAAATCTACGCTGTTTACTACATTCCGCAAGGAACGACGCAGTTGGCTCTCGCAAGCAAACAACCAACTATTTCGTTCTACACGTCGGCAACCTTTTTGATTCCCGCTTCGTTGGAATACCGCGACATGAAAATGATGTCGGAATATGCGGCAGGGGCAATTACGCGAAGCACGCTCTATGCTAAAGGTTACACCGAATCGCAGGCAATGGCGATGTTGCAGCCTGTTAAGATGGAAATGCACGCCATAAACAACCCATCGTTGAATTATTCGATTTATCTGTCAAATTGCTTGTTGCCAGCAATTCTGAGTTTGCTGATTATGCAAGTGACCATATTCTCCATTTATTCGGAATTGAAGGAAGAAACCTCGAAAGAATGGCTTGCAATGACCGATAACGATGTGTATGCCGCCATATTTGGAAAACTGTTTCCGCAGTTCATAGTTTGGTTGTTAATGGGATTCGCATATCTTGTGTTGCTCTATGGATATTTTCATTTCCCGCTCCACAGCGGATTATTGCCGATGGTTATCCTAATGGTGACGCTTGTGATTGTAAGTCAAGCATTTGCCGTATTCCTTTGTGGTGCCGTTCCGTCACTTCGTTGGGCGTTGAGTTTGGCAACACTTTGGGGCGTGCTTTCCATTCCAATCAGTGGATTCTCGTTCCCTAAAATGGCATTTCCACCAGCATTGCAAGGAGCTTCGTATCTATTCCCTATGCGTTACTATTTCTTGGTGTATGTTGACCAAGCCCTCAACGGACGACCATTCGGCTACACGTGGATTTACTATGCCCTGCTGTGTGCGTTCCTGTTGCTTCCGATAGTCGTGATGCGACGCTTAAAGAAATTCCTGTTGGAATATCATTATCAAATTTAACTCGATGAAATGGCTCTTTAACATATTGGATGTTTGGCTACACGAACTTGTACGTGTATTGAAGGATGAAGGCGTGCTGGTATTCTTCTTTGTAGTACCGCTTCTGTATCCACCTTTGTATGCGTATCTTTATAATAATGAAGCTGTTAAAGAAGTTCCTGCCGTGGTTGTCGATAACTGTAAGACGACAATGAGCCGTGAGTTTCTACGAAATGTTGACGCAAGCGCCGATATAAAAATCGTAGCTCACTGCGCCGATATGCAAGAAGCGCAAGAACTGATTCGTCAGCACACTGCGTATTGCCTTATTTATGTTCCCGCCGAATTTCAGAAAAACATATTGGAAGGAAAGCAATCCGTTGTGGAACTTTACAGCGACATGAGCGGTTTGTTATATTACAAGGCCGTTCTCAGTTCCTGCACCGAGGTTTCGCTGTCGATGAACCAAGACATTAAGGCACAGCGACTTGTGGGAGCCACCAAAGAACAGGCTGAAACGTTCGCCTATCCAATCAAATATAAATATGTGCCGATGTTCAACACGCAAAGCGGTTTCGCCACATTTTTGATTCCTGCCGTGCTGATTATGATTATTCAGCAGACCTTGGTATTGGGCGTTGGCATGTTGATGGGCGACGAGGAAGAACGGAGACGAAAAGGACTTGTTTTGGAACACATACAAGATAAAAAACCGCTTACGATTCTTCTTGGAAAATCGGGCGTCTATATCACGTTGTATCTTTTTGTGAGCGTGTATTTGGTGTGCATTGTCCCCCGACTTTTCGGTTTGATTCAGATTTGGCAATGGCAAGAACTAATAGCGATGATGTTCCCGTATATTCTTGCGTGCGTATTTTTCAGCATCATCATTTCAACCTTCGCCAAAGACCGTGAATCGTTTATCGTGTTGTTCGTGTTCATGTCGATTCCGATGTTGTTTATGACAGGTATTTCGTGGCCAGGCTCCTCTATTCCAGCCGTTTGGAAAGCATTGTCATACGCATTCCCGTCAACATTGGGAGTGAACGCATATGCTCGTATTTCCGAAATGGGCGCGCTGATGGAAGATGTCCGTCCCGAAATAATCGGTTTATGGATTCAGACGGCTGTTTTCTTCGTGATAGCGTGGATATTGTATCGAAAAGAATACAAAAACAACAATAACGCATAATTTGTTGCTCCCCCCAGAAACAAAGATTCTTCCTATTTTATTGATTTTCAGCACGAATTATTTGGTGCAGAAAATGTTCATACTTCTCACAAAAAAATACTGCTGATACGTGATTTACGTAAATTACTTTTTATTACATTTGCAATGCTTTTGAAAAAGATAGTGTTTTCAAGGCAAACGGTTTTTAATTATAATTGTATGAATGCAAAACAAATTATCGGATTGTTGGTGACATTGGTTATCACAGTCTTTTTATGGGCAGTTCCCACTGATTTTTATGGAATTGAGGCATTGACGGTTGTTCAGCAACGCGTAATCGCAATGTTCGTAATGGCTGCGTTGTTATGGATTTTCGAGCCGATTCCCAACTGGACGACTTCATTACTGGTAATTGTGCTGTCGCTTCTGACGGTTTCAAACAAAGGTATCGGATTCTTATGTACCCCTGAAGCTGGCGAATTGGTAACATACACTAAAATAATGTCAGCATTTGCCGATCCTGTTGTAATGCTTTTCTTAGGTGGATTCGTACTTGCCATTATGGCTTCGAAATATGGATTGGACGTAACGTTGGCGAGAATATTGCTAAAACCGTTCGGTAAAAATCCTCGTATGGTATTGCTCGGTTTCTTGATTGTGATTGCAATTTTCTCAATGTTTATGAGTAACACGGCTACCGCTGCCATGATGTTGGCTTTCTTGGCTCCCGTGCTTGCAGTGCTTCCAAGCGACGATAAAGGAAAAATCGGACTTTCGTTGGCAATTCCTGTAGCTGCAAACCTTGGCGGTATCGGAACACCTATCGGAACGCCTCCAAACGCCACAGCTGTGAAATTCTTGGCTGAAGCTGGTTGCGAAGTGACTTTTGGCGAATGGGCAATAAGAATGATTCCATTTGTGATTATAATGATTTTGATTGCGTGGGTGCTTCTGCAATTGTTGTTCCCATTCAAATCGAAAGAGGTTGTGCTCGATATTAAGGACAGCGGCCGCAAGACAGATTGGAAGACTTACGTGGTATGGATTACATTTATCGGCACAATTTTGTTGTGGGCAACCGAAAAACTTACAGGAATCAATTCCAATGTGGTTGCACTTATTCCACTTGCGGTGCTTACCTGCTGTGGCATTTTTACAAAAGACGATATAAAAGAAATCAACTGGACGGTTCTTTGGTTGGTTGCCGGCGGTTTCGCCTTGGGTACCGACTTGCAGGGAACTGGTCTTGCTAAAGTGCTGATTGAAGCCATTCCGTTTGGAACTATGGGAGTTGTGGCAGTGTTCATCATCGCTGGTATTGTTTGTTATTTCTTGTCGAACTTCATCAGCAACTCGGCAACGGCGGCTTTGTTGATTCCAATATTGATTGTAGTTGCACAGGCAATGGGCGACCCTTCTGCCGCAAGCCACGATTCGTTTGTGGCTCTTGGCGGAACATACGCCATGATTTCATTCATTGCAGTGTGTGCGTCTATCGCAATGTTGTTCCCTATTTCCACACCGCCAAATGCTATCGCGTCATCTACAGGTTTGGTGGAAACAAAGGATATGGCGAAAATAGGTCTTATACTTGGAGCGATAGCGTTCGTTCTCGGTTATTTCTGGCTGACAACGATTTTCCCATTCGAAAATGTGCAACAGGTGGCTGAAACAGTAACAGCAACATTATAAATGAATTACTAACAAAAAGAGGGCGAAAGTCCTCTTTTTTATTTCTCTCTATATGAAAGGAAAATATTTACTTGCTTCGATTCTTGGTATTTTAGTTGGAAATTGTGCATTGGCACAGGATACTTTATACGGAAAAGTAACAGATTTCAATGGTCAACCTGTAATAGGTGCAGCTGTTCGTGTTTTAGATTCCGAAATGGAAACATACACAGAGATGGATGGCTCTTGGAAAATAGTAACAAATGGCGTATCGGATATAAACAATCGGAATTTACAAATTGAAAATCTAGGAGAAACTAACATTATAAAAATTGGAAAACAAAGAGAGTTCAATATTCGTCTAAAAGAACCCAAAAACTATGTGACGCGTGTTGTTACAGATAAAGTCAAAGATGAGACATCCTCATGCCCACCTACAGTACCAGCACCAGTAGCACAATTGAAATGGTACGGTTTTGTCCGTAATTATTTTACGTTCGACACTCGCGAAAGCAAGGCGGGAACCGACGAATTGTATTACTACGTTCCGCTTGATGAATCCGTGCAAGCCGACGGAACCGACATCAACGCACATCCTACAATGAAATGGAGTGCCATTACGTCGCGTCTTGGGTTAGACGTAAACGAATATAAAATTGGAAAAGTAAATGTAGGTGCAAAAATCGAAGCTGATTTTTATTCGGGTTTAACAGGTGTTACAGGAACAGCACAATTCCGTCTGCGTCAAGCATATAC
>JAEEGL012953414.1_pt1 | contig 43739 bp, 35 predicted proteins | sample 9134231 | NCBI WGS metagenome assembly JAEEGL01 (sample SAMN16246548, study PRJNA631951) | gut metagenome | biome: gut microbiome; feature: rumen; material: fiber-attached | host: Bos | place: Iran: Karaj | collected 2018-10
CTGGTATGAGAAGCTCTGGAGATACTCTGTCGAGCTCTTCCGCTCCCTCGATATACCCGTCCGCCAGCTTGAGTGCTGCTCCGGCGATCTCGCCGACCTCAAGGTGAAGAGCTGTGATATCGAGGCGTGGAGCCCCAGACAGCAGAAGTATTTCGAGGTCTGCTCCTGCTCCAACCTCGGCGACGCTCAGGCGAGAAGACTTAAAATACGCATCAAGGGCGAGGACGGCAGCATTTATCTCGCGCATACCCTCAATAATACCTGCGTCGCCCCGCCGAGAATGCTGATAGCGTTCCTTGAGAACAACCTCGCGGCGGACGGCACGGTCAGGATCCCCGAGGTGCTCCGTCCCTATATGGGCGGCAAGGATAGGCTTGAGGCCGCGAAAAAGGTGTGATTAAAGCTTCGGCTTTATAATAATGAAAGGAGAAACTGAAAATGAAAAAAACAAAAGGCTTCTTCGGTGAATTCAAAGAATTCATAACGAAGGGCAACGTCCTCGATATGGCCGTCGGCGTTATCATCGCAACAGCATTCGGCGCGATAACGAGCACGCTTGTAAACAACGTGTTTATGCCCCTTATCGGCTATATCTTCGGCGGAGTCGATCTCGCCAAGCTGAACATAGTGCTCAAGGCCGCTGAGCTCGACGCGGCGGGCGAGGTCGTAAAGGAAGCCGTCGTCCTCGGACTCGGCACCTTCCTCTCCGCTGTCATCAACTTCGTCATCGTTGCCTTCATCGTGTTCCTTATCGTAAAGGCGTTCAATAAGGCCCGCGCCGCAGCCGAGAAAAAGAAAAAGGCTGAGGAAGAGGCGGCGGAGCCCGAGCCTGAGCCCGAACCCGAGCCCAGCGCCGAGGAAAAGCTCCTTACCGAGATCCGCGACCTTCTCAAGAAGCAGAAGTGAGATTAGAGGATATACTTAAAAGCGGCGCTCCCGAATTGGGAGTGCCGCTCTCAGAAAACGCGGTCGCCGGCCTGAGAGCTTACTACGAGCTCCTTATGCGGCGCAACGCGGAATTCAACCTGACTGCGATAAAGGGCGAAGAGGACGCCGCAAGGCTCCACTTCCTCGACTGCCTCGGCCTGATCTCCGTCTGCGACCTCAGAAATAAACGAGTCGCCGACGTCGGAGCCGGAGGCGGCTTTCCCGGCTGGCCTGTCAGGATAGCAGAGCCGTCGGTTGACATAACGCTTATAGACAGCACGGAGAAAAAAGTGAATTTTCTTCGCGAGGTCGGAGAAGAACTGGGGCTTGAGGCCTCGTGCATCCACGCGCGGGCAGAGGAGCTCGGGCAGGGCGAGGCGAGGGAGAGCTTCGACGCGGTCCTCTCAAGGGCGGTGGCAAGGCTCAACATACTCTCGGAGCTCTGCCTGCCGCTTGTGAAGCCGGGCGGTTTTTTTGCCGCAATGAAGGCGGAGGACTCCGATTTGGAGATCAAAGAGGCGGAAAACGCGATCAAGCTTCTCGGCGGAGCCGAGCCGGAGATACGCGGGTACCGGATCCCGGGAACGGAGATAATCCGCCGGGTACTCATTATCCGGAAGATAAAGCCCACGCCTTTAAAGTATCCGAGAAGATACGGCGCGATCAAGAAAGCGCCGCTATAAAATTGAAAACTGAGCCATACCCCCGGTACCTTTCGTATCGGGGCGATTTGGCGTTGACATAATATTAAAGGAGCAATGGTGAAGTGGCTGAAAAATGCAAGATATGCCTTAGCGAGCTTGCTGAGGGAGTCAATTACTGCATAAACTGCGGAGCAGAGCGCGGAGCCTATGAGCCTAAGACTATAGACGAGCTGAGAACGTATTGCGAGGCGCGCAAAATGCCCCTTGATAAGATGCGCTTCTTCCTCGGGGTGGATTATAAAGAGCCGAAGGCGTTCGGAGTTTATGAGGACGTGGACGGAAGCTTCGTCGTATACAAGAACAAGGCGGACGGAACGAGAGCCGTGCGATACAGCGGTCCGGACGAGGCGTTCGCCGTAAGGGAGCTTTTTATCCGTATGCAGCAGGAGGTCAATAACCAGCGGCAGAAAAGCGCCAGGGCGAAAAGCGAGATAAGAGGCTACGTGGACAGGAGCGTGGGCGCAGGCGGAGGAAGCAGAAAAAGGGAAAAACAGAAGCGAAGAGGGCTTCCCGAGTGGGCGGTCTGCCTTTTAGTTATGCTGACGATTACGGCTATCTCCGTGACCTTCTGGCTTCTCATCAAATTCAGAGAGCCGGACAGCGGCTATTATAGCTATCGGGGCGATTATTACTACAACAGCGGCGGGTCGTGGTATATTTTCGACGACGCGGAGGATCGCTGGGCAAGATCCGATGAGATAGAGGATCTCAGTAAAAATTTCAAGAGCTATTACGCGGGCTACGACTACAGGGACGATTACGGGATAGAGGATTTCAGCGACAGCGAGTTCTATCACGCGCCGTCCTCATATTCCTACGACGATGATTACGGCTACGACTATGACTACGATTACGATTCAAGCGACGACTGGAGCTACGACGATTGGGACTCCGACTACACGGACTGGGACAGCGACTGGTAATATAAAGGGGGAAGCAAAGGCTTGAAGACACTCACTCTTGCGCTCACAAAGGACGAGAGCTTTTCAAATATACTTGCTGCTATAGACGGAGGGCGCTGCCCCGCTCTTTTGAGCGGTACGGGCGCGCTTCCCCGCGCCCATGCCGCCGCCGCGATACGCCTTGTAAGGCGCTGCCCTGTCGTCGCTGTGCTATCCGACGAGAACGAGGCGAGGCGGTTTGCCGATGATCTCTCCGCCTTTTCGGGCGAGGAGGCGCTTGAGCTCTTCAGCCGCGATTTCGTTTTTTACAACGCGGAGGGCGTTTCAAGAGACGCCGAGCGGCGCAGGCTCGCAGCGCTCCGAAAGCTCTCGTCTGGCGCAGCGGGGCTCGTGGTGACCACTCCGGAGGCGCTTTGCGCGAGAACGATGCCGCCGGATGTATTTGAGCGGCTTTCCTTCGAGCTGAAAATGGGCGGCAGCTTCGACGTTCAGGACCTCGCAGCGCGGCTTACCGAGGCGGGCTACGTCCGCGCTCCCCAGGCTGAGGGCCCCGGGCAGTTCTCCCTGCGCGGCGGCATACTCGATATCTTCTCTCCGGCGCAGGAGCAGCCCATACGCGCAGAGTTCTTTGGCGACGAGATAGATTCCATGGGCTTCTTCGACCCCGGCACGCAGAGAAGAACGGAGAGCGCGGACTCAGCCCTCATACTTCCGGTGCAGGAGGCGCCTCTAACGGCGGCTGAGGGCGGACGCGACGGGCTGTATAAGAGACTCGACGCCTACGGCAAGAGACTTATGCGACGCAGGAACGTGCCTCGCTCGATGCTGGAGACTGTTTCCCAGGATATGAGCCGCGTCAGAGAGGGGAGGACGCTCCCCGCGACGGACAGATACCTTGACCTTATGTTCGAGAAGGCGACGGCCGCGGATTACCTGCCGCCGGACAGCGTTGTAGTATTATGTGAACCCGGCAGACTTTCCGACAGCGCGAAAAATCATCTCTGGCAGCTCTCGGAGGATCTCGCTGCTCTCGCCGAAAAGGGCGCCTTTGAGGGTCAGCCGGATAAGCTTGAGTCGAGCTGGGAGGAATGTGTTGAGCGGCTTTGCGACTTTCCGCTCATCATGATGTCGTCTTTTACAACCTCCGCCCTCCCGGTCAGCCCGAGAGCTATGGAGACGCAGACCTCGAAGCAGCTTCCGTCCTACGGCGGCAGCCTTGAAACCGCGGCAAGCGATATAAAGCATTATATAAACTCCGGCGTCGGAGTGGCTGTGCTTGCACGGGACAGGCGCAGGGCAGATATACTCAGGGAATATCTTGTTAAGGCGGGAGTAGGCTCATATATTGATTACGAGCTGGCTGAGCTGCCGAAGCCCGGGCGCTGCGCCGTTTCCGTCGGTAATCTCTCGGCCGGTCTTGAGTATCCGAGGCTTTCGCTCGCCATACTCTCGGAGGGTCAGATATCGGGCGGCGCGTTCAGAAGAAGGGCGAAGAAGAAGCTGCCCTCAAACAGGCAGAGACTGGAGAGCTATACAGACCTTGCCCCGGGCGATCTCGTCGTTCACGAGCAGTACGGCATAGGCCGCTACGTCGGCATGGTGACGCGCGAGGTCGACAAGATAAGGCGCGACTATATAAAAATAGCGTATCAGGGAACGGACGCGCTCTACGTTCCCGCGACGGCTCTCGATATGATCTCGAAGTATATCGGAGCGGGAGAGGACGCGCCCGTAAAGCTCTCGAAGCTCGGCGGCACGGACTGGACGAGAACGAAGCTGAGGGCGAAGGGAGCGGTAAGGGAGCTTGCCGAGGGGCTGATAAGGCTTCAGGCGGAGAGGCAGGCGGCGAACGGCTTTGCTTTCTCGCCGGACAGCCCGTGGCAGAGGGAATTTGAGGATAATTTCCTCTATCAGGAGACCGACGACCAGCTCAGAGCCGTGAAGGATATAAAAAAGGATATGGAATCCGCCGTGCCGATGGACAGACTGCTCTGCGGCGACGTCGGCTACGGGAAGACGGAGGTAGCGCTCAGGGCCGTTATGAAATGCGTTCTGGACGGGAAGCAGGCGGCCGTCCTCGTTCCGACTACCGTTCTCGCGCAGCAGCATTATGCGACGGCAATGACAAGGTTTTCGGGCTTTCCCGTTAATATAGAGGTGCTGAGCCGCTTCCGCACCGCAGCGCAGATAAAGAAGGCGCTCGCAGGCATCGCCTCGGGCGAGGTGGACGTCGTTATCGGAACGCACAAGCTGCTCTCAAAGGACGTGAGCTTCAAATCGCTCGGACTTCTCGTTGTGGATGAGGAGCAGCGCTTCGGAGTTACGCATAAGGAGAGGCTCAAGGAGCTGAGCCGCACGGTGGACGTTCTGACCCTCTCCGCGACTCCGATACCGAGAACGCTCAATATGGCGCTGTCGGGCGTGCGGAATATGTCCACCATTGAGGAGCCGCCGTCCGACAGGATGCCGGTGCAGACCTATGTTATGGAGCACGACTGGGGCATAGTCGAGGACGCGATAAGGCGCGAGATATCAAGAGGCGGACAGGTCTATTATATACACAACAGGGTGGACAATATCGAGAGGACCGCGCTGAAGCTAAAGGAGCTTATTGACGGGGTTACGGTCGCCGTTGCCCACGGGAAAATGGACGAGGATCAGCTCGGCAGGGTTATGGAGGCGATGAGCGCCGGAGAGGTGCAGGTGCTCGTCTGCACAACGATAATCGAGACGGGCATAGATATTCCGAACGTTAACACACTTATAATTGAGGACGCGGACAGACTCGGACTTGCACAGCTTCATCAGATAAGGGGCAGAGTCGGGCGTTCGAGCCGCCGCGCCTTCGCCTACTTTACCTTCCGAAAGGATAAGGTGCTGAACGAGACGGCGGAGAAGCGGCTCGCGGCGATAAGAGAATTCGCGGAGTTCAACTCCGGCTTCAAGATAGCAATGCGCGACCTTGAGATAAGGGGCGCGGGCAATATCCTCGGCGCGGAGCAGTCCGGGCATATGATGAGCGTCGGCTACGATATGTACCTCAAGCTGCTTGAGGAGGCGGTACACGAGGCTAAGGGCGAGAGAACGGCTGAAAAGCCGGACTGCTCCGCCGACCTCGCAATTTCAGCGAATATACCAGCCTCATACGTCGAAAACCAGGAGCAGAGGATGGATCTTTACCGGCGTATAGCGCATATACGCACCGAGGAGGACGCGGACGATATGACGGACGAGCTGATCGACCGCTTCGGAGACCCGCCGCGCGAGGTGAACGCGCTCATTCACGTCGCCCTCTTGAGAGGCGAGGCGGCGGACACGGGCATCACCGAGATAACGGAGAAGGAAGGGAAGCTCATTTTCACCCTCGGCGACTTCGAGCCGGAACGTGTGAGCGCCCTTTACTCAAGACCTGAGTATGCTAAAAGGATAAAGATAGAGGCCGGGAACAAGCCGAGGATGAGCTTCAGGCTCAAGGAGACGGACCGAGTGCTTGAAACCGCGGTCAAGCTCGTGCGCGACTATAAGGCGGGAGCGCCTCAGAGCTGAGATAGCAAAAAGAGGGCTTCATACCTTGCGGGCAGGGAAATAATATGCTACAATGAAAGATACAGCGCAATAAAGAGAGAGGGGGGGCAAGCGTATGTCGGAAGGAAAATTCGTGCTTCCGGAGCCGGAGACCGTGTCGATGTCCGGAGAGGCGGCAAGAAAGCTGATAGGCTGCGGAAGCGGCGACGCTGCCCTCGTATATATCTATATACTGCACTCCGGCGGACGCTTTGAGCCCGACGACTGCGCCCTGCACACAGGCCGCAGCTTCGCGCAGGTCGAGGCGGCTATGGACGTTCTTGCAAGGCTCGGGCTCGTAAGCGCCGGGAAGGACGCGGCTCACAGCCCGCGTCCGGAGGAGGCGGAGCCGCCGCAGTACACGGCCGATGATATAAAGCGCGAGATGGAGAACGGAGACGCTTTCCCGCAGCTTGTTGGAGAGGTGCAGTCCGCGCTCGGCAGGCTGCTCTCGACGGACGACCTCAAAAGGCTGTTCAGCATCTACGACTACAACGGGCTTCCGCCCGAGGTGATACTGACTCTTGTGAACCACTGCGCGGAGGAGGTAAAGCGCAGGTCGGGATCGGGCAGAGCGCCCACGATGAAGTATATCGAGAAAAACGCCTTTATCTGGGAGGCAGAGGGCATATTCTCCATTGAGGCGGCCGAGACGTTTATAAAGCGGATGGACGAGAGGCGCGGCATCTACGCGGATTTTTCAGCCGCCATCGGTATAAGAGACCGGCAGCTCTCGACTACCGAGAGGAAATACGTCGACGCCTGGGCGGCTCTTGGCTTTACTGCCGAGGCGGCGGCTTTGGCCTATGACAGGACCGTCACCAAAACGGGCAGGATGAACTGGAGATATATGGACTCCATTATGATGAGCTGGCACAACAGAGGTCTGCATGCCGCCGCCGAGATAGAGAAAGAAGACCCCTACGGAAAGAGACCTGAAGGACAGAGGAGCGCCGATCAGGCGCGGGAGAACGCAGCCGGCGCCACTGCGGAGGAGCTTAGAAGGCTCAGAGATATGAAGAACAGGCTGAAAGCGGGGGAGAAGCATGAGCCTTGACGGGAAAATACTCGCGAGAGCGAAAACGAGACTTGACGCAAGAAGAGCCGAGAACGAGCGCAGAATGAGCCAGAGACGCGCCCTTGCCTACGCGAGAGACCAGCGCATCGCAGAGATAGATTCGGAGATGAAGCGGACGGTGATCGACGCGATCGACGTCGCTCTCAAAAAGGGCGGAGACCCGGTCGAGGCGCTTGACGCGATAAGAGACAGAAGCCTCAGCCTGCAGGAGGAGCGCGCCCTCGCCCTGACCCGCGCAGGGCTGAGTCCGGACTACCTTTCAGACAGCTATTTCTGCCCAAAGTGCAAGGATACCGGCTACGACGGCACGAGGCTTTGCTCCTGCCTCATGGACCTCTATAAAGAGGAGCAGGTGAAGGAGCTCAGCCAGCTTTTGAAGCTCGGCGAGGAGAGCTTCGATTCCTTCCGCCTCGATTACTACTCCGACGAGCCGGACCCGAGAACGGGAGTCTCCCCGCGTCAGATGATGGCGGAGGTCTTCGACTTCGCCGCAGAATATGCGAGAAACTTTTCGTCCGGCTCAATGAATCTCTTCTTCCGCGGCGGAACGGGACTCGGCAAGACCTTCCTTGCCACTTCCATCGCCAGAGTCGTCGCGGAGAACGGATTTTCCGTCGTTTACGACACGGCGGCCTCCGTCTTCTCGAAATACGAGCAGGAGAGATTCGGGCGCGGAGAGTCCGTCGAGGGGCTCAGAAGCGAGATAAAGCGCATTGAGAGCTGCGACCTTCTTATAATCGACGATCTCGGCACTGAGATGCCGACGAGCTTCATAACGAGCGCTCTCTATAACATTATCAATACCAGACTGATAACAGGGAAAAAGACGATAATAACCTCAAATCTCACGCCCAAGGAGCTGGCGGGAAGGTACTCCTCCGCGGTTCTCTCAAGGCTTGAGGGCGATTTTATGAGCCTGCGCTTCGTGGGCAGAGATATCCGCCGGATGAAGAGCGGAAACTGGGATTGACGTAATCCCGTGACCCGGGCGACATAATATTTGAATATTCAGAGCTATGCAGTGAATATCGAAAAAAGTCGAATAATATTATGGGAGTTGCCGAGAAACGCGAAAAGTCCAACAGACAAAGGACTTTTCCAGTTTTCCACAGGGTTTTCCACAGCGGTTATGTAAACGAAACGCCCCGAAACGGAATGAATAACGCAAAGAAAACTGAATATTATCAGGTTTACAAGTTTATTATGCTGCCGCAGGCAATATATTTATTATCGGAAGCGGCAGGAAGGGTCGGATGATATTGGCAGGGACAAGTGCAAAAAAACAGAGCTTTTTCAGGGGCGCGGCGATACTCGCCGCCACAGTTGCTCTCACAAAGATAATCGGCGCGATATATAAGATACCGCTCTATAATCTCCTCGGAGACGATGGGACGGGGCATTTCAATAAGGCTTACGAGGTTTATAACCTTATGCTCGCCATCTCGACGGCGGGAGTGCCCGTGGCTCTGAGCTGCCTTATCTCCTCTGCGAGAGCCTCGGGGAGATACGCTCAGGCGCGAAGGTACAACAGCGTCGGGCTTTTCGTATTCACGGTGATAGGCGTGCTCGGAACGGCGGCTATGTACATCTGGGCGCCTCAGCTTGCGAGCTTTATGAAGGACGCGGAGATCGCTCTCGCTCTGAAGGTGCTCTCGCCTGCCGTTCTCTTCGCCGCCCTCGTGTCGGTGCTCAGAGGATACAGCCAGGGGCATAACGATATGGTGCCGACCTCGCTCTCGCAGATAACCGAGGTCGTGTGCAAAATGATCTTCGGTCTTGCCGCGGCATGGTTTCTTGCCTCGCAGGGCAACGATCTCGCGACAATCGCCGCAGGAGCCATCGTCGGCGTTACAATGGGAATGGGGCTCGCCATTCCGGTCATGGCGATATACAATAAGCGGATAAGGAGGCTCGATGCCGAGGATATCGTTGTCGACGAGCCCGACTCCGTCGGAAAAACCGCCGCGAAGATACTGAAGGTCAGCCTGCCCATCACCGTTGGCGCCGCCGCGAGCCAGTTTATAACCTTCTTCGATTCGAGGATAATATCCGACACACTTGAAAGCGTTCTGAATATCGAACATTCGATAGCTATTTCGCTCTACGGCGTTTATTCCAAGGCGCTTGCTCTTTTCAATCTGCCCTCTGCGTTTATAACGCCCGTTGCCGTCTCGGTCGTGCCGATAATCGCCGCCGCCATTGCGGCAAGAAAGGCCGGAGAGGCGAAGAAGACGGTCGAGTCCTCCATGAAGCTGACAAACCTTTTCGCTATGCCTGCCGCCGTCGGTATAGCCGTTCTCTCGAAGCCGATTTTTATATCGCTCTACGGAAGCACGGGCTATGAGGGGCTCGGACCTGTGATACTCACTATCCTCGGCGCGGCGAGCTTTTTCGTGTGCGAGTATATAATAACGAACGGGATACTTCAGGCGTCCGGTCACGAGAAGGTCTCAGCCCTGAGCCTCATCGCGGGCGGGATCGTCAAGCTGATTCTGAGCTGGAAGCTCGTCAGCCTGCCCGGACTCAATATCGTCGGCGCGCCTATCGGCACTCTCGTCTGCTACATCATTATCGCCGCCGTCAACACGACGGTGATGCAGCTCAAGCTGCCGGAGAAGCCCAACCTCATAAAGATAATCTTCCGTCCCTTCGTCTGCACCGCAGTTATGGGCGCAGGGTCTTTTGCGGTATACGGCCTTTTGGAAAAGTTCGCTCTGCCTCTTCTCGGCGGCGGAAGGATAGGAACAATAATCTGCCTCGCGGTAACGATAATTGTCGCCGTCGTTATCTATGCGGCTCTCGTCCTTGCTCTTAAGGTTGTAACGAGGGAGGACGTCGTGCTGCTGCCCAAGGGAGAGAAGATAGCAAAGCTGCTGAGACTTAAATAATATTATTGATTTGTGATAAATCGAGGCGAAAAAATCGATTCTTTTGGAGAAAATAATGGTGGATTTTGAATTTAAGCCGTGCTATAATATCGAGGATTTGCGGGCTCTCGTCAAGGCTCTTCGCTCCGAGGGCGGCTGCCCCTGGGACAGGGAGCAGACGCACGAGAGCGTAAGGCGCGATTTCATCGAGGAGGTCTACGAGGTCGTCGAGGCTATCGATGAGAAAAGTCCTGAGCATCTTCGGGAGGAGCTCGGAGACGTTCTCTTCCAGGTGGCGTTCCACGCCGAGATGGAGGAGGAGAAGGGCGGCTTCGATCTCAATTCCGTCGCCGACGGAGTGGTAAAGAAGCTCATTCTGAGGCATCCGCACGTGTTCGGCGAGGTCAAGGTCTCCGGTTCGGATGAGGTCCTCAAGAACTGGGACGATATCAAGCGCCGCGAAAAGAGCCAGAAAACGGCTGCGGACGCTATGGATTCCGTTGCAAGGTCGCTTCCCGCGCTCTGGAGGGCCGAGAAGGTCTCGAAGAAGGCGGCGAAGGCCGGCTTCGACTGGGACGGGGCTGAGCCCGTCTGCGACAAGCTCGAAGAGGAGCTCGGAGAGCTCAGAGCCGCGCTCGGCGGAAAGGGCGATATTAAAGAGGAGCTGGGCGACCTGCTTTTCACCGCCGTGAATATAGCCCGCAAGCTAAAAATCGATCCGGAGGAGGCGCTGAACGCCTCGACGGATAAATTCATCTCCCGCTTCTCGAAAATGGAGACGTCGGCGCTAAGCGCCGGGAAAGAGCTCGGCAGGCTGTCGCCCGAAGAGCAGAATGAGCTATGGGAGAACTCCAAGAAAGTTATTTAAGGGGCTTTGCCTCTTAAAAATAAAAAGCCGACCCAAGGCTTGAAAGATATTTACAGGAGGAAACTGAGATGAACAAGACTGAACTTGTCAGCGCAATCGCTGAGAAGACCGCGCTTTCCAAGAAGGACAGCGAGAAGGCTCTTGCCGCCGCTATCGAGACCGTTATCGAGGCTCTCAAGGCCGGCGATAAGGTCCAGCTCGTAGGCTTCGGAACCTTTGAGATCAAGGAGCGTCCCGCTCGCGTAGGCCGCAACCCCAGGACCGGCGAGCCCACTCCGATAGCAGCTTCCAAGCAGCCCGTATTCAAGGCGGGCAAGGCTCTCAAGGACGCCGTCGCTGAGTGATAATAATGGGGGCAGTGAAGCGCAAGGCTTCCCGCCCCTCTTTTTTTTGGAGGAGAAAATGCGTCTTGATAAGTATCTGAAGGTATCCCGCCTCATAAAGCGCCGCACCGTGGCGGCCGAGGCCGCCGATTCCGGGCATATAAGCGTGAACGGCAAGGTGGCGAAGCCCTCGACGGACGTTAAGGTCGGCGACAGACTCACGCTCAGCTTCGGCGCGAAAAAGACCGAGGTCGAGGTATTAAGCGTTCAGGAGGTCGTCAGAAAGGACGACGCTGCCGGAATGTACAGGGAAATAACAGAAAATTGAGAAAAACCTATTGACAAGAGTGAATTAATATAATATTATATTCGGGCGTTCCAAAGACAGCAGGCGCCGAAAGGCTTAATTTCCTGCCGAGGTGCGGATAATCCTTATGAGCTTATCTGTGTGCTTTCGTGCTTTGGCGCGAAGGCGCTTTTTTGTTGAACGCGACATATTCGTGTTTCGGAGGTGAAATTAGAAAATGCCCAATGCAAAGGTTTTGAGCGAGAAGCAGGCCATCGTAAACGAGCTTACCGACCGTCTTAACGGCGCAGCCGCAGGCGTCCTCGTGGACTACTCCGGTATCTCCGTTGCAGACGATACTCAGCTCCGCAAGAAGATGCGCGAGGCGAATGTCAACTACTCCGTAGTTAAGAACACTCTGCTCCGTTTCGCCACCAAGAACGTCGGCTACGACGCGCTTGACGAGGTGCTCAACGGAACGACCTCTCTCGCCACCAGCACGGACGACCCCGTGGCTCCCGCCCGTATTCTCAACGAGTACGCCGAAAAGCTCCCGAAGTTCACCATCAAGGGCGGCTTTATGGACGGCAAGGTCATTTCCGTAGACGAGGTCATAGCTCTGGCTAAGATCCCGCCCCTGCCCACCCTTCGCGCACAGGTCCTCGGCACTATGCTGGCTCCCATCACGAGCCTCGCCATCGTGCTCAAGGCTATCGCGGAGAAGAACGGCGCCCCCGCAGAGACTGCGGAAGCTGCCGCAGAGTAATCCAAAAAACAGAAAAGAACTACTACTTATAGGAGGAAAATAAAAATGGCTAGCGAAAAGATCACTGCCCTTATCGATGAGGTTAAGGCTTTAACCGTACTTGAGCTCTCCGAGCTCGTTCACGCTCTTGAGGAAGAGTTCGGCGTTTCCGCCGCCGCTATGGCTGCTCCCGCCGCCGCCGGCGCCGCTGCTCCCGCAGTCGAGGAGAAGACCGAGTTCGACGTCGTTATGACCAGCTTCGGCTCCGCCAAGCTCGGCGTTATCAAGGTTGTCCGCGCCATCACCGGTCTCGGACTCGTTGAGGCTAAGGCCGCCGTTGAAGGCGTTCCTTCCAAGATCAAGGAAGGCGTTTCCAAGGACGAGGCCGAGGCTATCAAGAAGCAGCTTGAGGAAGCCGGCGCTACCGTCGAGCTTAAGTAAGCTTAAACTTCACAAATAAAAAGCGGGTCAGGCAATTTTGCCTGACCCGTTTTTTCATTCAGAAAATCAGCTTTTCTTTCGTCTTGAGATTAACGATAAGCGTTCCGTAAGGCTGGAGCCTTCTGCGCATTACGGTAGCCGTTCGCCCGCTTGTATTCTGCAGGAAAAGCCAGTCGCCGCGCCTCGCGGGGAGCACTCCGTCGGGCAGGGGCGTTGTTATCGGCAGATCAAACAGGCTTGAGGCGAGACCGCGGTAAAGGCCGGAATAGAAGTCCGGCTCGAAGCGCGATGCAAGATAATAGGCTCTGCCTCTTCCGTAGCGGTTTACGCAGACGGCGGGAGCGCCCTTGAAGAAGTCCTCCGCGTATACCAGAATGGGCTTTGCCGTTTCGCTCTTCGCGACCTCGCAGAGGACGCTGCCGTAAGCCTCGGCTCTCTCGCCGGCAACGGCGGAAACGCAGCGGCGCTTTTCACCTTCGTACATCCCGTCGATCTCAAGCCGCCGCAGCCCGAGAACGTCGGTGAGCCCGAAGGGCGTGTCGCCGAGCCTGCACAGGTCTGTCTCGTCGGCAACGCCGGACCAGTAGGTGAGCACGAGAGTTCCGCCTTTGGCAACGAAGCCGCGGAGCTTTTCCGCGAAATCCTCGCGGAGCATATAGAGCATGGGGCAGACGATCAGCTTGTACCCGGAAAGGTCCCCGTCCTGACCGATGAAATCGACCGTGACGGCGTTTTTCTGAAGGGCGCGGTAGTGCAGCATAACCTCGTCCCAATAACCGAGCCCGATGTTTCTCGGTCCCTGCGAGCCCTCCATCGCCCACTTGCTCTCCTGATCGTGTACGATAGCAGCCTCCCTCTCTCTGGGCACTCCGGCGAGCGGGGCAAGCTGCTCAAGAGCCTTGCCGAGCTCGGCAGTTTCACAGAATACGCGGCTGTCCTCGCGTCCGTCGTGACCGACGACGGCGCCGTGGAACTTTTCGACAGCGCCCCTGCTCTGACGCCACTGGAAATACATAACCGCGTCCGCTCCGTGCGCGACGGCGTTCAGCCCGGAAAGCATCTGGACCCCGGGCTTTTTCACCTTGCTCACAGGCTGCCAGTTCGTCATGCTCGGAGAGCTCTCCATCATCCAGAAGGGCTTGCCCTTGAGCGAATAGAAGAAGTCGTGCATCATCGCGCTTTTAAGACAAATATCCTCGTCGGATTCGCCGGCCTTGTGCCATGTCGGATAGTCGTCCCAGCTTATTATATCGAGCTCAGGAGCGAACTTTGCGTAATCGAGCCCGTCGAAGCGGTACATCATATTGACGGTGAATTTTGCCTCCGGCATCAGCTCGCGGACCGCGTCGCGCTCCATGCGGTAAAAGTCGAGAGTGCGCGAAGTTACGAAGCGTTTCCAGTCGAGAACGAGCCCGTGCATAGCTCCCTCGCCGTGCGGCGCGGGGCTCTCTATCTGCGACCAGTCGGAATAAATATGCGACCAGAAGGCGGAATTCCACGCCTCGTTGAGCCTGTCGAGGGTGGCGTATTTTTCCTTCAGCCACTCTCTGAATTTCGCCTGACAGAGCTCGCAGTGGCATTCGCCGCCGAGCTCATTTGAGACGTGCCACATAACGATACCGGGGTGGACTCGGAAGCGGCGGGCAAGAGCCTGATCTATAGCTCTGACCTTTTCGCGGTAAACGGGAGAGGTGTAGCAGTGGCTGTGCCTGTTTCCGTAGAGCTCGCGCACCCTGTCCGCCCCGACCCGCTGCACCTCCGGGTACTTTTGCGCGAGCCATGCCGGCTTTGCCCCGCTCGGAGTCGCAAGATCGACCATAATGCCCTGCGCGTAAAGGTTGTCGATTATCTCTCCGAGCCAGTCGAGATCGTATTTTCCCTCCTCCGGCTCAAGCATCGACCAGGAGAACACGCCGAGAGTCACGAGATTGACTCTCGCCTTGCGCATCAGCTCAAGATCCCGCTTGAGTATATCGGGGCTTTTGAGCCACTGCTCAGGGTTGTAGTCTCCGCCGTGCAGCAATTTGCCGTTGCCCATCGAAAATTCTCCTTTCTGGGGTAAATGATGAACAGTCCCGCCGGATGCTCTTCCGGCGGGATAAACTTATGCGTGCTTTATAATTCCGACTCCGAGGGGATAGGGGCCGGTGTGGACGCTTATCGCCGCGCCAATGTGATAAATATTTATCTTGAGAATATGCCCGATAGAGGCAAAGGCGCCGCACAGTCTGTCGCGGAATTTGAGAGCCTCGTCATAGTCGTAGCCGTAGCCTACGACCATCTCGTAGTCCTTGTCCGCCCAGTTGTTTTCCTTTACATATTCGAGAGCGAGAGCCTCGACCTTCTCTATGGATTTCTGCCTTGAACGGGTAATGCCTGCGGGGAATATCTCGCCCTCCTTAAGAGTTATCAGCGGGCGAATGCCGAGTATCGTTCCGGCGATACCGGCGAGCTTGCCTATCCTGCCGCCGTGGCGAAGATAGTCTATGCTGCCGACGGTGAAGAATATCCTCCCGGTGGGACGGACAGCCTTTACTCTCTTTACGCACTCGTCGTAGGATACGCCCCTGTCGCGCAGCTTGACCGCCTCAAGCACGAGAAGAGCCTGAAGCACGGTGTTCACCATCGCGTTTATGACCGTGACGCGGCAGTCGGGGTCAGTCTCCTTCAGCATATCGGCTGCCATCTGAGCGGACTCGAAGGAGGTGGAAAACTTTCTCGTTATGCAGATGCAGATAACGTCGTCGCCCGCCTTGGCAGCCTCGGTGAAAACGTCAAGATAGTCCTGAACGGAGGGCGTCGAGCTCTTCGGGAAGGAGCCCTCGTGCTCTACCATCCACTTATAAAAATCCGATTTTGAAATATCTATGTTCTCTTTTATGTAGGTCTTGTCGTCCATCGTGACGTAGAAGGGCACGACAGTGACCCTCTTCTCCTTCGCAAGGGAGGCGGGCATATCGCAGGAGCCGTCGGTTATTATTCGGTAAGGTTTCATATTATGCATCTCCTATAATTCAAACACGAAGATATAATATATACGCTGTGTTGACTTTTGAATCCAGTTATATTATAATATGGACACGGAGACCTTTCAATAACCAAAGACCGGGTTAATGTAGAAATTAACACATTATTTATAATTAGTGTTCAAAGGGTGTTGGGAATGGCAAACGTAAAAGACAACAGAAGAGTACACTACACGAAGGCGGCTCTGAGGCAGAGCCTTATCAGCCACCTGAAGGAAAAGCCTATCGACAGGATAACGGTAAAGGAGATATGCGAGACGGCGGATCTCAATCGCGGCACGTTTTACGCCTATTACGGCAGTCCCGCCGAGCTGCTCGGAGAGATAGAGAACAGCTTCTATGAGGATATCCTCGCGTCCGTAACTTCGTTTCGCAGGATGGAAGACGTTGTGGAAATATTCACCGAGGCTCTGACGGCGCTTAAGGACAGATTCGAGTTTTCCGAGGCTCTGTTCGGAGAGTTTGGGGATATCTCCTTCCTTCAGCAGCTTATCTATGTTGCAAAGCCTACCTGCATACTTCACTGGACTAAGCTTGCGCCGGAAATAAGCGCCGAGATAATGGACGCGATGTACGATTTCTGCTCCTACGGCTGCATGCGCGTTATCCAGATATGGATGCAGAACGGAGCAAAAAGGGAACCTGCAGAGGTGGCGCGTTTCTTAAACGATATCTGCAACAACGGTATCCTGACGCTTCTCGGTCTAAAATAACAGAAAAGGGTATAAAACCGCGGGACGGGGTTTCACTCCGCCCCGCGATTTTTTATTTTTCAACGGCAGCGAGCAGACGGAGGAAAACGGTAACAGTCTGCGCTCTCGCAGCGTCGCTCTGCGGCAGAAGCTTTCCGTCCGAGCCGCGGATCAGCCCGGAGCCGACGGCGAGCTTCATCGCGCCTTCAGCCCATGAACTGACTTTATCCGAGTCAGGGTATTCTGAGAGGTCGCCTTCGGGGCCGAGCTCAAAGCCGAGATAAGCTGCGTAGCGCGTGAGCATAGCCGCCATTTCCTGACGGGTGATCGGTCTGTCGGGGGCGAAAGAGCCGTCGGGCAGGCCCTTTACTATCCCCGCGTCGGCGGCCCAGCGTGCGGCTGCAGACCACCAGGTCTCGCCCTTCATATCGGAAAAAGACGTATCGCCGTCGATCCTCGTCGTGCCGTCGATGAAGGACTGGAATCTTGCGAGCATAGTGACGAACATCGCCCGCGTCGTTGGTATCTCCGGAGAGAAGGCGGTCTTGCTCGTTCCGGTGATAAGACCCATTCGCACAGACTCTGCGGCGCTTTCTGCATACCACGCATTCTCGGCCACATCGGAGAAGCGCTTTTCCTTTATGCTGTATTTAAGGATATCGCCCATTCCGTCGGCGACATAGATGGCGTCTCCGCTGATGAAAAGACCGTTGGGCGCAACGGGGCGGAAAATTCCTGTCCCGCGCTTCAGAGAATAAACTCGGCCGTTATACAGATAGCGGACGGCGTGATTTATGGGGTCGGAGACGAACACACGTCCGTCGTCCGCCACGGCGACTGAGGCGGGATGGTCGAAGCGGGCGGAGAGGGCTTTGCCGTCGGCAAAGCCGCCGTAGAATTCGTCCTCGTCCTCGGCGTAGTCAAACGAGCCGCAGAGAACGTCAAAGGATGAGCCGGAGGTCACGAGTACGCGGTTTTTCCCGCTCTCGACTATATAGAGCTTTCCGTTCTTAAAGCAGAGCCCCGTGGGAGCTGAGAGGTTACTTATAAAGACCCGCACATAGCCGGACGGGCTCATGTAGCGGATGCAGCCGTTGCCTGTGTCTGCAATGTAAAGACCGCCGTTACCGTCCGCCGCGAGACCGGTCGGATTTCTGAAGTAGGCGTACTGCGCTTTCCCGTTTCTGAGTCCGGCCTTCCCGGAGCCTGCGAGAGTGAGCACTTTCTCTGCGGTGACGTAGCGGATTACGTTCGCCGCCGGGTCGGAGACAGCGTAGCCCTCAAGGAAGGGAACTATGGCGCAGGGGGAAGCAAAGAACGCCTTGTCGGAGTCGCCGTCGTTGTATCTGCCCTGCGGCTCGCCTGTTATATCCGCGACGGGTATCTTTCCGGCGAATATCTCCGCTTTGCCGCCGCTTATTTTCCAGACGACCTTGTTCCAGGAATCGGTCGCGAGCAGGCTTCCGTCTTCAAGCGCGATAACTCCTGCGTAAGAGCGGCGTTCGGGCGCCTGAGCTTCCTTTTCGCCCTCTGCGAGAGCAGCTGCGCTGAGCGAGACTGTGAGAGCCAGCGCGATAAAGAGTGATATGATCTTTTTCATCATTCTTCTCCTTTACTTATTTGAGACTGTCAAGCGTGAGGACCTCGAAGCCCTCCGCCTTGCCCTTCAGTTTTATCGTGTCTCCGAGACTCGTTACCTCCGCTCTGTCGCCGAGGATATCTGCGACTTGCCGGGATATGAGTATCTTTCCGCCGGGAGCGTTGGATTCAAGCCTTGAGGCCGTGTTGACCGTGTCGCCTATGGCGGTGTAGTCCATCCTCTTCGGCGCGCCTATGTTTCCGATAACGGCGGGACCCCAGTTTACGCCGACGCCGAAGGAGACCGTGCGTCCGAAGCGCGCCAGAAGCTCTTCGCCGAGCTTTTTCGAGCCCTCCACCATATCCATTGCGGCGCGGCAGGCGAGGTAGACCGGGTCGTCCTGCTCTACGGGGGCGTTCCAGAACGCCATAGTGCAGTCGCCGACGAATTTATCGAGAGTGCCGTGGTTTCTCATTATGCACTCCGTCGTCAGAGTGAGGTACTTGTTGATTATCTCAACGACCGTCGGCGGGTCGAGGGCCTCGGACATCGTCGTAAAGCCGCGAATGTCGACGAAGAGTACGGCGATATCGTAAAGCTTCCCGCCGAGCTCGAGAGCCGCCGCGCCCTGAGCTATCAGCCGGCGCATTACCGCCGGATCGATGTAGTGACCGAAGGTGTTCTGTATCCTTTTCTTCTCGAGTGAGGCGCGGATGTAGTTTGCCGCGACGGAGCCGATGAAGACGAGCGTTGTAATCAGGGGCGCCCATAGCACGTTGAGTATCGTTCCGGCGTTAAAAAGCAGAAGGCAGAGCCCGAGCCAGAGACTGACCGTTAAAGCCCAGACGGCAGCGGAGGCGAGCACCCTCCTGTCGGCAAAGAAGAGAACTAAGGCGAAGGTGAGAACGAAGAGTACGGCGAGGGAGAGAAGCCTCGGCGCCTCGGCGGGAAAGAAGCCCTTTCTGAAGGAGTCTATCGCGTTTGCCTGTATCTCAACGCCGTACATATTCGACGCGTGGCTGACCGCCGTGCGGAACTCGTCCTGCATGCCGGGAGCGTAAGGTCCGATAAGCACTATCTTCCCGGCAAATCTCTCAGGCTCGACGTTCCCCTCGAGCAGATCGAGCACGGAGACGCTCTCATAGTAGTCCCCCGGCTTTGCGGAAAAGCTGAGGTAGTAGCTTTGGGAATCGGGAGCGGGCTTGGGCGCCTCGCCCAGATACTCGCAGTATTTCTCATATATAACGCGGGCGAAGCTCGCTACTCTGCCGCGCTCCGGAGCGTCGATATAGAGCCTGCCGTGCCGGATTATCCCGTCGTTATCCGCCATAGCGTTTATATGCCCGGCCGCCGTTACGTCTCGGAGATCGAAAAACGCCTCGTCCCAGGAGACCACGGCGCCCTTGTCGACGTAGAAGCCGGATTCCGTCTCCACGATCTCGGCTCCAAAGCCGGCGGCAGAGGCGACCACCACGTTTTCGCCCTCCGCGCAGACCTCGCACAGATAGGCGTCGGCGTCGGGATACGCGCTCTCGCCGACGAAGAGAACGTCAACTCCGATGACGGCGGGCCTGTTATCCGGGTCGGAGTTAAGATAGGCGATCGCGTCGGCTATAACGTCGCGAGGCCAGGGCATAGGACCGAGAGCCTCCGTCGCCCGCTGGTCAATTCCGATAACCGTTATCACTCCGTCCGTGCCGTCCGGATGCTGATAGAGAAGGTCGGACAGGGTAGAATTAAGTATGTCGAAGAGCCCGAGCCCCGCCGCCGCGGTCGCAAGGGCGGCGATCAAAAAGGCGGCGACTGTCAAAATAAGTTTTTTTCTTTTCATGCTTTATCAGGGCGCACAGTGCAAGGTACCGGCTCCGGTGATCGAGCCCGTGCCGGTCAGAGTGCTGCCGTAATTATCGTATGACGAATCGTCGATAGTTGCCGTTATCGTCAGATTCGTTTCATCGATATTTGCGCGGGCTCCCGTGAGAAACAGGTTGGAAGATGCGTCCAAATTAATCTCTCCGTCAAGGACGATATGACCCGCCGTTGTGCTTGCGGAGCTGTAAATCGCATTGTTCTGAACGAGCATCGTGCCCTTAACTCTCAGTACCGCGTTCTCAGAGTTGTTGATATTACCGTTGACGGCGACCGTGTAACCCTGGGCGAATACAGCCTCTGCGTCGCGGTATTCGCCGCTGTTTGTAAAGGCGGAGTCAAAGGTTACGTCGCCGTTGAACTCGATCTTTCCGTAATTGTTCATATACCCGTTCGAGTATACCGTGCCGTTGAGGATCGCGGTACCGTGGTTGTTGAAGGGAGAGGTTCCTCCTGTGATAGTAAACGTACCGTTGAACTCGGCGGTGCAGTCGGAAGAGTTTAAGAACGTGCCGCCTCCGTCGTTTTCAAAGGCGCCGCCGATTTCAAACTCTCCGTCGTTGATAAACCCACCGCCTGACATCGTAAGCGCCCCGCCGGAATAGCTGCCCTCGTTCGTGAAGGTCCCGCCCGTTACCGCGACGCTCGCGTTTTCGGCGTTTTTGATTGAACCGCTCACTCCGTTGGTGAAATCACCGGCGGAACTAATCGCGCCTTCATTTTCGATGAGGCCCAAATTTACGGTATCCGCGTTGAAGGCAATAGAACCGCCAGACGTTACAAGCACCTGCTTTCCTTCCGCTATCTGCAGTCCGGCAAGATCGACGGTCATAGCGCCGGAAACCGCAACGGGATCGGAAGACGCCAGATCATCCTGCTCGGAGCTGACGCGATATACGGGAGTCAGCAGAGTCGCCCCCAGGTCGATATCCTGATCGACAACAACGGATGCGGTATAAGAAGTATATTTATCTGTTCCGGAACCGCGCGTAAATTGAGCGGTGACTCCGGGAAGAGAGACCTGCGGACCGAAACACCGGGTTGTCCCGTCGCAGGTGAAAGTCAGGCCGACGTTCCCGCCCGCGGTTACAAGCCAGTGAGTTGCATCTATCATCGCAGCTCCGTCTACCGTTATCTCATAATCTCCGGGCACCTGAGGAAGAGTCACGGTATAATAGCTCGTTGTTATCTCAGGCGAAGCCTCATAGTACTGCTCAGCGCCACTTATCGCTGCGTCCTGCTCAGCCATAGCCTCTGCTATGGCGGCCTCCGCCTCGGCCTCCGACTTTTCCTGGGCGGCGCGCTTTTCGCTCTCAAGTCCGAGAAGAACGGGCACGCTCAGGTTTTCCACGTCCTCGTTCAGTAGCTGCTGGAGAGCGGAATCCTGACGCAGCTCTTCGATTGCAAGGGCAGGAACGTCTGAATTAGTCATAAGGCGCTTTATAAAGTCTATTTCAAGCAGTATGGGCTCGGCTCCCGAGCCGTCAGCCTTCGGGTCGAAGCGGACTATCTGGCCGCTCGTGACCTCGGTAACGCGCACCTCGCCGGTGTAGGGATTGCGGCAGGTAAGGGTAACGTGACCGTGTAAGAGACCCATCTCGTTTTGCGTGACCCAGCCGTAGGAGCCGCGGATTCCGGTCACCATGGTGGAGGTGCATATATTGAGGCTCTCGTCGGAGCTCAGGGGCTGAGTGACTCCGAAATAGAGCTTCCCGGCGACGAGCTTGAGCTCAAGCTGCTTTCCGGACTTTTTGACCTCGGTTTTGGAGCTTGAGTCGAGCCTTGCGGCCTTTGTGTCGTCGAGAGTCAGATACGCGGAAGAGGCGGAGGCGGTCTGGACGCTGTAGCCGTTATAAAGGCGCATATCCTTTCGCGCGGACTGCTCCTTTGCGGAGGCGTTTCTGACCGTGACCTTGCCCTGAGTGGCGCCGAGGCGTATCGTGGTGCCCTTTGTGTCCGCGGCGAGCGATGGCGCGAGGACGGCTGCGGCAAGCAGGACCGCGAGAACGAGGGATAGTATCTTTTTCATTGTGAAGCCTCCCATGCTTTGCTTTTTTCAAAGAGTTCGAGAATAATTCCGTCGACCGAGCCCTCGTCCGCCATGCTGCGGAGTATCGCAAGAGCTTTTTCGAGCGGCATAGCGGGCTTATACGGCCTGTCGCGCGCCGTTAGAGCGTCGAAAACGTCGAGTATCGTGAGGAGCCGCACCTCGTCGGGTATGGCGTCGGCCCGGAGTCCGTTCGGGTAGCCGCGACCGTTCAAAAGCTCGTGGTGAGCCGCCGCCCAGCGCGGCACGTCGGAATAGGACTTGGGAAAGTATACGTTTCCAAGTATTTTGCCAGTCACAGCCGCGTGGCTTTGCATGACGGAACGCTCCTCCGGAGTGAGCGTTCCCTTGCGGACGGTAAGGCAGTGGAGCTCTTCGGCGGTAAGCCAGGGCTTTTCCTCGCCCGCCTCGTCGGTATAGGTGTTTCCGGCGAGCTTTTCTATCCCGGCGAGGGTCTCGTCGGTGAGATAGCCAGCCCCGTTTGCTCTGTGTATAAGCTCAAGGGCGGAGTCGAGCTCCGAGCATAATCCCGCGTACTCCTCTTCCGTGCGCCTGCCCTCAAGGCGCTCTATCCTGCCGAGAAGGGCGACGGCGCGAAGCCTGTCTTCTATACCCCCGAGCAGGGGACCGAGCCTCGTAGCCTTGTCCATGACCTCAAGGGGAACGGCGAGCTTGCCCACGTCGTGGAGCCAGACCGACATTATGAAGGCTCTGCGCTTTTCCTCCGTGAAAGAGAGAGGGTCTTTGTTTTCACTGAGCCAGTCGAGAAATGCGGAGGCATATTTCACCATATTTCTCGTGTGATTTGCGTTATACGGGCTTCTTTCGTCGATGGCGGTGGATAGCGCGGTGACGAGGGAGTTGAGGAGAAGAGTTATCTCCTGCGAGTATTTCATATTCGTTATGCTTATCGCCGCCTGCGAGGAGAGGGCTTCTATGAGCAGAACGGCCTCCTCCGGGAAGGGGACAGCATTTCCCTCCGGATCGAGGGCGTTTATGAGCTGAGTTACTCCGATCAGCTCGCCCCTGTCGTTTTGCATAGGCACGACGAGCATGCTCTTAGTGCGATAGCCCGTCATACCGTCGTATCTTATCGAGCCGGAGAAGTCGAAGCGGGCGTCGGTCCTCACGTCGGCGACATTTATGGCGGCGGAGTGTATGGCGCACCAGGCCGAAACGTATTTTTCCTCCAGAGGTACGGGGGGAAGGGTTATCGGCGAGTCGTGACCGCCCTGACGGACGCCCATCGAGCGGGTCACCATTCGGCAGAAGCGGAGGGAGTCGTTCTCCAGAAGATAGAGCGTGCCCGCGTCGCAGTCCGCTATGTCCATAGCCGTGTCGAGGATATTCGAGAGAAGCGCTTCGCGGTCGCGCTCGGAGGTGAGCGCGACGCTGACCTCCAAAAAACGCCTCAGGTCTTCGCTATTCATAGCTCCACCTCCTCGCCCTCGCGGGCAAATGCCCAGTCAAAGCCGGAGCTTTGGAGCTTACGCGAAAATGCGTCGAGTTCTGAGTCCGTGCGCGTTGGGCTGTGGTGAATGATCCTTAGCTTCCTCGCCCCTGCGGCGCGGGCGGCTTCCGCGGCGTCCTCCCAAGCGCTGTGACCCCAGCCGCGTTTTTCCGACCATTCGGCGCGGCAGAATTGACCGTCGCAGAGCAGAAGATCGCAGTCCGCGGCAAAAGAGGCGAGAGAAGAGTCGCCGGTCAGCGTCGTGTCCGACGCATAAACGACCGTCTTTCCTCCGCCGGAAAGCTTTATGAGGCTGACGCCGCCGGGATGCACGCCCTCTGCGGTCTCGACCGCGATAGAGCCGAGGGTGAACCGCTCCTCAAGCTCGCGGTATACCGCCTTCGGCGATACCGGCCAGAGCGGGGGAGAGTAGTACCGCAGAAGCTGCTCCTCCGGGGAGAGCCCGCCTCGGGTCTTTGCGTATATGCTGAGAGTCCCGCGAAAAGGAAAAACGCCGAGACCGTGAAGGTGATCCGCGTGCGGGTGAGAAAGAAGCAGGTTAAGAGACGGAGCGGAGAGGAGAGACTCGGGAATGTTGAGTAGTCCCGTGCCTCCGTCGAGCACGACGGTCTCTCCGTCGAGCCTTACGAGATAGGAGGAGGTGGCGCCGCCGTATTTAGCATATTTACTTCCGCTTACCGGTACGGAGCCCCGTGTGCCGAGTATAGTTACAGAGTCGGTCAGAGCAAACACCTCCTTATTATATTCCATTCCTATCATATCATAATTTGCCGCAAATTCAATAACTCAATCTGCGCTTTTCGTTCTTTTTTATCAAAAAATGACTTTGAGCGCAACGCAATTGTTGATTTTGCCGGAATGATATAATATAATTACTTTGTATACAGTGAAGGGAGGCGGCGAGGTGAAGCTGAGGCTCGACCTGCACGTACATTCCGAGGCGTCCTGCGACGGGCGCATGACGCTCTCCGAGATAATTGACGCCGCCCGGAACAAGGGGCTCGACGGAGTGGCGATAACCGACCACGACGTTTTTTTCAAAGCTTCCGCCGCGGACCTGCCGGAGGGCTTTATCGTTATCCCCGGCGAGGAGTTTTCGACTGAGCGCGGGCATCTTCTCGGTCTTTTTCTTACGGAACCGGTAACAGCAAAGGGCTTTCACGCTGTCGCAGCCGCGATAAGGGCGCAGGGAGGTCTTGCGGTGATGGCGCATCCCTTCGAGAGAAACCGCGACGTGAGCTCTTTAGACGACGTTCTTCCGGAGATAGACGGCGTCGAGGTCTGGAACGGAAGAGCGAACAGGAAAAACCCCGTTGCCAACGAGTCTGCTCTCGCTCTTGCGGAGAGAAACAAGCTTCCGAGCTTTGCCGGAAGCGACGCGCATCTTGAAAGAGAGGTCGGAAACGGCTTCGTAACAGTCGAGGCGGAGGACAGGACGCCCGAGAGCATAAAAAAAGCCCTTCTGCAGCCCGGAAACGCTACCGGAGGCAGAGAGGGGCGGGATATAGACGTCGCAAGAAGCCAGCTCACAAAGCTCAAAAAGCGAGGCGGAGGCTTCAGAAAAAGAATAACATGGGCGGCGTTCGCGGCGAAATGCCTCGCCTGCGACGCTCTGCGTCCGCTTCGCCGCCGAAGCTGAAAGGGAGGTCGGGTAAATTGTCTCTTATAGTCAGGCTCGGAAAAAAAGGAAAGGCGGTAATAAAGAAGCTCATCTCACCCGTTGAGGAGCACCGCGTTTCATACACGAGGCGCATTGAGCGGATAAAGACGAAAAAGCGCATCGTTGCGATGACCTTCGACGACGGACCGATGGACATGCCCGCCTCGCCGAATCTCTTCGGAGGCAGAGCCCTTACCGACGTTATCCTCGACACGCTCGAGGAATTCGGCGCGAAGGGCACCTTCGACGTTATAGGCGACACATCCGAAAACTATCCGGACACTGCGGGAGCGGTCGGCTCGCCCGCATGGGGCGGAATAGCCTATGATCACTATCCCGATCTCGGTCACGACGACAGGGGCGGAGCAGTGCATAACGACAGGCTCATCCGGCGTATGCTCGAGGGCGGGCATCAGATAACTAACCACGGCTATCGCCACGTTATCTTCGGAAGAAAGCCCTTCATCTACGGAAGGAGAAAGTATCTCGGCTCATTCGACAGAGCGGTTGCCGACCTTAAGCGGCTCGATTCGCTCATGTCGGAGAAATACGGGTATAAGCTTGCGATGTCCCGCCCGCCGCATTACGTCGACGCTATCGAAAAGGGGCTCACGTCCTACGACGTTTACGACGAGCTCGGATACCAGTATATGGCCGCCTCCTTCGACGGAGCGGGCTGGCTTCCCTCAAAGAACGCGGACGGGAAGGCGGCTTACGAGGCGGAGGTCGAGGAGATGGTAAGACCCGTCCGCGAGGCTCTTGAGCGCGATCCGGAATTCTTCTGCGGTCAGATAATATTCCAGAAGGACGGATACAATATGGCGAAGCGCACCCCGGTCGCCTCGGGGCTCAGGCTCCAGCTCGAGCTTCTGAAGCAATACGGCTACGAGGTAGTGACGGTAGCCGAGCTTATGGCTGAGTCGCCCTTTGCCGACGTGGGCAGGGACGACCCGGACTTTGAAAAGCTGAGGGCGATATCCGCTGAGCGGGCGATCGTATACTCGGACAACAGGCTGAGGCTCGACGCGGTCATGACTGTGGGCGAGCTGAGCATGCTTATAGCGCCGAGAAAGGCTGCCGTCGAAGGCAGAAGGGCGATACTTAAGAGAGACGGCAAGGCGTCGAAATACGCCGGAGCCATGGAATACTGCGTCGAAAGAGGCTATATCCCCCGCGGAGCAAAGGAGTCTGAGCCGGTAACGGCTCTGCCAGGCGCGTTCTTCGGCAAGGTGGAGGGCTTTACAAGGCGCGAGGTCATGAGGGCGTATAAGTTATGAGAACAGCTATTATTACCGACGGTAAATACCGTTCGTCCATCGCCGCCGCCCGGGCTCTCGGCAGGGCGGGATACAACGTGATAGTTACCCAGACGAAGGAGGACTGCCCCTCAGAGCCGCCCGTTTTTTCTTCAAAATACGCAGACGGGGTGTGGATAGAAGGCTCTGTTAAGGATAAGGAGTATCCGGACAGGCTGCTTGAGCTCATAAAGGGCAGCGGAAAGCCGGTCCTCTTCCCCGTCGGGGCGGATACGCTTAACGCCGTAGCCGCAGATAAGGCGAGATTCGAGAAGCACGCCTGCTTCCTTATTGCCGCAAGCGACGTTCTCGACGCGCTGAACGATAAGGAGCGAGTCCACGAGAGGGCGCCGGAATTCGGATTTTGCGTTCCGAAGGAGTATTCCGGCGAGCCGGAGAAGTACCCCGTGGTCATAAAGCCGCACTGCGGCGAAAAGCTCGGGCTCAAGGCAGCGGACCGCTACGCCGTCGCGAAAAACGCCGCGGACTTTAAAGCAAAGCTTGAGAAGATGAAGGAATACGACCCGGAGCCAATTGTTCAGGAAAAGATCGAGGGCGACGGGCGCGGCGTCAGCCTCCTTCTGGGGCGGGACGGCGAGCTTCTCTCGGCGATCTGCCACAGGAGACTCAGGGAGTTCCCGGCGACGGGCGGTCCTTCCACACTGTGCATCACGGAGTACGACGAGCTTGCGATAAAGAAGGCGCATAAGCTTCTGAAAAGCTTCGGCTTCATCGGTATGGCGATGGTCGAGCTGAAGGGCGACGCTCTGCTTGAGGTGAATCCGAGAGTTTGGGGCACCTTCCCGCTGACGGTCTTCGCAGGAAGCTCGTTTACGGAGAACTACGCAAAGGCCGCTTCCGGGGAGAAGGTCGGCTATACCCCGAGAGATTATGAGCTCGGCAAAAGAATGCGCTTTGCGATGAACGACCTCGCCGCCTCCGCGGACCTCATCCGCCGCGGCAAGATCGGGAAAGGCATGAAGGGTCTTATCGATTTCTTCCGCGTCCCCGAGGCGCTGAAGGATAAGGACGACCCCGCGCCGTATAAGAAATACGTGCGCAGTTATTTTAGGAGATAAAAAATGGCCGCGATGGAGCTTAAAACCCCTCGCGGCCTTTTCTATTTTATCCCCAGCAGCGCCAGCACGAGGCCGTAGAGAACGCTCGCTACCGTGCCGAATACGATGACGGGCCCCGCGACTGTGAACATCTTGACGGCAGTGCCCGTGATATAGCCCTCTGATTTGAATTCAAGCGCGGGAGAGACGACTGAATTGGCAAATCCGGTTATCGGAACAAGAGTGCCCGCGCCGGCGAATTTCGCGATTTTATCGAAGACGCCGAGACCGGTGAGCACCGCGCCTATAAAAATGAGAGTCAGGCTCTCGGCCGTTCCCGCCGCCTCCCGGTCAAGTCCTGCGAACGAAAAGGCGTCGATAAGCGCCTGACCCGCGCAGCAGATAAGACCGCCGACAAGAAACGCCTTCAGCATATCGGGTATGAGCGGGGAATCAGGCGACTTCTTCTCCGCATATTTTGCGTATTCCTTATTGGTCATCTTCATAACAGAGCACCTCCCGGAGGAAAACCCTCCGGGAGGTATTTTGCGCATATTTTCCTTGATTATTCTTCGCTGCGGATAAGATCGCCCGCGTTCACTATAACAGCGCCGCCGTCGCCGGAGATAATGCGGGGAAGCTCGCCGTTCCAGGCGTTCGCGTAAGTATAATCGATGAGCGGATCGGTCAGGCTCTCGGCAATTTTAAGATTTGCCTCAGCCTCGGCGTTTGCTTTCGCGAGCAGCTCGTAGGCCTTAGCGTCGGCGTTTGCGCGGACCTCATAGGCTCTCGCGTCCGCGTCGACCTTTTTGATCTCTGCGTCGGCGTTCGCCTCGATGACCTTCTGCTCCGCCTCGGTCTGGGCGCGGAGCTTGTTCTGCTGAGCGACCTGCTTTGCCTCGACCGCATTCGTAAACACGTCGGTGAAGTCCATATTCTCAATGCTCGTGCCGACGAGCTCGATGTTGTAATCGCGCATCTTCTCGCGAAGTATGGTCTCGACCTCGACCGCGAGGCTGTCGCGCATACCGACGAGATCCTCTGCCGTGTATCTCGCGGTTGCGACCTTTACGCTCTCCGCGATGTTCGGGGCGATCACGGTGTCGTAATAATTTACGCCGACCGTGGAATAGAGGGTCATGGCGTCGGATTTGGAGATCTGATAGTTTACCGTGTAGGTGATATTGACCTCCTGTATGTCCTTGGAGAAGCAGGGCAGGATCACCGATCTTTTCTGTACGCGGTTATCCATAAGCACGACCTGTTTCCAGGGCTCTACGATATGTGCGCCCGAATCGAGAGTGTAGTTCTCGACCTTTCCGAAGCTCGTTACGACTCCGGTGTGACCCGCGGGTACAGAGCGGACCGCGGCGAACGCTATGAAAACGACGCAGAGCACGGCGGCCAGGATCCCGATGAAGCCCTTTTTTGTGACCTTCGCGGCAATAATACCGCCGATTAGAACGATGACAGCAAGAATCAGTAGAAGCATGTTTTTTTCCTCCTTAATAATATGTACGGTTTTCTTTTTTTTTGCGGCGGATTAACGGAGCGCGCCGCTTCTCCACTTGTCGACCTCCTCCAGAACGAATTTGGCAAAGAGACCGACGAAAACCAACTTGAAGAAGATCATTTCAAAGCCTCCCTTCCGGGGCAAGAGCAACAAAAAAACGAGGCTCTTACCAAAATAGTAAAAGTCTCGTTAGAAATCGTTTTCCCGCGCTCCCGGGCCAAAAGGCCGTTCTGACGGTAACGCGCACCGGACTGCCCGGTGAACTACTCCCTTTTCGTGAGCATATAGTAGCACATCGTTAATTACTTGTCAATATCCGGAGCATTAACAGCACACACTGTTCAGATAATGCCCGTGAGGTCAAAGTTGGGGGTGTACTCCTCCTTTGCGCTTGAAAGCTCCTGATAAAAGCCGTCGGTTATTCCGCGCTCCTCCATATATCGGACGGCGGCGTCGTACTCAGCCTCTGTGAGTCGGCGGGAGAGCTCAGGGAAATCGGAGGCTCTGCCGAACGGGGTGTACTGGCTCATGAGGCTGAACAGCACCTCGCCCTCCGAGAAGGTCTCGCTCACCCAGTCGATGACTCCGAACGTGTTTTCAAGGTTGCCGGGCAGCACCAGGTGGCGTATCAGCACGCCGCTTTTCATTATGCCATCGCCGTCCAGCTCGTAAGGTCCGGTTTGGCGGAACATCTCAAGGATAGCGGACTTGGCGATCTCCGGATAGTCGGGGGCGAAGGAATAGCGCCGGGCGGGTGCGGAGAGAGAGTATTTCATATCGGGCAGATATATCTGCACCTTGCCCTCGAGCCTTCTGAGGCTTTCAACGCTCTCATAGCCGCCGGAGTTCCAGACTACGGGGACGGGAAGAGGAGAGGAAAGGCTTTCAAGCACTCCTTCGAGAAAGTGCGAGGCGGTTATGAGACTTATATTGTGCACGCCCTTTTCGATAAGGCGGGAATATACGTCCCTCAATTCTGCGGGCGTGAGCGTTTTTCCGAAGTTTTCGACGGAGATGCCGTAGTTCTGGCAGTAGACGCAGCGAAGCGAGCAGCCGGAGAAGAAGACTGCTCCGCTGCCTCTCTCGCCGGATATGGGAGGCTCCTCCCACATATGCGGGGCTGCGCGGGCGACACGGGGCAGCTCGCCCGAGCCGCAGAAGCTGAGTGCCTGCGAGCGGTCTGTATTGCATTTTCTCGGGCAGATATTGCAGAGCACAGTGCAGCCTCCCTTCGGGTAAAGCTTAAAAAGCCGGACGGCGAGAGACCGTCCGGCGATCTATGAAGCGATATTATTCGGCGAGGCTGTTGGCCCACTTGACGTACTCGGGCACCTGGGCGCGCGTAGCCTCAAGATTTTCGCCGTGGGCGAGGATATATACCTTGACCTTCGGCTCGGTGCCGGAGGGACGGACGAGGATGACGGTGCCGTCCGCGAGGATGAAGGAGAGGACGTTGGACTCGGAGAGCTCCATTTTGACGACTTCTCCGGTCTCAAGGTCGGTCTCGGTTCCGGGCAGATAGTCGCGCAGGGTCCTGACGGCGACTCCGGCTATCGTCTTCGGGGTGTTCTCTCTGAGCTCCACCATAAGCTTCGCCATCTTCTTCTGACCGTCGAGACCGGGCATAACGAGGTTTATCGTCTTCTCCGCGTAAGCGCCGTATTTCTCATAGCAGGCGTCGAGAGCGTCGATGAGCTTTATGCCGTTAAGGTGGTAGTAAGCCGCCATCTCGGCCATAAGGACGGCGGCGGTGACGGCGTCCTTATCGCGAACGTAATCGCCGAACATATATCCGTAGCTCTCCTCGAAGGCGAAGATAACGCTGCCCTCGCCGCTGCCCTCCAGGGCGTTCTTCTTCTCGGCGATGAACTTGAAGCCGGTGAAGGTGTCGTAGTGGGCGATACCGTTCTTTTCGGCGACTGCGTTGAACATCGAGGTGGTGACGATAGTCTTTATTCCGACGGGCTTCTCAGGCATCTTTCCCGCACGGCGGAGAGCGCCGATGAGGTAGTCGAAGAGGAGAACGCCGGTCTGGTTTCCGGTGATAGGTATGAACTTGCCGTCGTGATCGCGAATCATAAGACCCACGCGGTCGGCGTCAGGGTCGGAGCCGAGGATGAAATCGGCGCCCACCTCGTTGGCGAGGTCGACGGAGAGATAAAAGCCCTCCGGATTCTCGGGGTTGGGGGAAACCACGGTGGAGAAGTTGCCGTCCTTTACCATCTGCTTCGGCTCGCAGTAGAGGTGCTTTATGCCGAGACGGTGAAGAGCCTCGGGTATGAGCTTGCGGCCCGTGCCGTGGAAGGGGGTGTATACCATCTTGAAGGTGTCGGCGGCCTTGGCGACGCTGTCGTAGTCGTTTACCATCGCCATTACCTCCGAGAGGAAGCGCTCGTCGGTCTCCTCGCCCATCATGGTTATGAGCCCCTTAGCCTTCGCCTCGTCGAAGTCCATCGTCTTCGGCGCGGTGAAGATATCGAGCTCCTCCATCTTTGCGGCGACCTCGGCGGCGTGCTTGGGAGGAAGCTGAGCGCCGTCGGACCAGTAGACCTTATAGCCGTTATACTCCTTGGGGTTGTGGCTCGCGGTTACGTTGATGCCCGCGGTGCAGCGGTATTCGCGCACGGCAAAGGAGAGCTCCGGAGTCGGGCGCATATCGTCGAAGAGGCGGACGCTGATGCCGTTAGCCGCCATAACGCAGGCAGCCTCGCGGGCGAAAACGTCGCCGTTGTTGCGGCAGTCGTAGCAAACGGCGACTCCCGCCTTCTTAGCCTCCTCGCCCTCGGCGGCGACGACCTCGGCAAAGGCCTGCGTCGCGTGGCGGATAACGTGGATGTTCATTCTGTAAGTGCCGGCGCCCATTGTGCCGCGAAGTCCCGCCGTGCCGAAGGCGAGAAGCGACTGGAAGCGGCTTTCGATCTCCTTCGCGTCACCCTCGATGGCGCGAAGCTCGGCCTTCTCCTCATCGGTCGTGCAGGGGGAGTCGAGCCATTTGCGATATTCCTTCATAAAGTCCATTTTAAGTCTCCTCCTCTATTATATTGTCGGTATTTATAATGTTTTTTGCATCTTCAAGCATAGTCTCCGGGACGTAGACGTCGGCGCCGCCGCCCGCAAAACCGAGGATGACGGTTCCGAGCTCTCCGTTGTTCGGATAGCGGAACAGCATGGGTATCCCGAAAGAGGTCAGAAGGCTCTTGGTGAGACCGATATCGAGCTGATTTCCCGAGATGTGCGTGAGAAAAGCGGGAGCGACGCTCTCTCCTTCCTCGTTTTGAGGCCAGTCGCCGATAACGCCAGGTTCTCTTTCAATATGCCAATCCATAAAATCACCTTATTTATGATATTTTCCGCCGCACGATATATTCATCGCGCGGTATAGCTGCTCCAAAAGCATAACGCGGGCGAGGTGGTGGGGCAGAGTCATGCGGCTCATACTGAGGCGAAGACGGGCCGCGGCCTTTACCCTCTGCGAAAGCCCGTCCGATCCGCCGATAACGAAACAGAGCTTTGAAAAGCCCGAAGCGGCGAGGCCTTCAAGCTCGCGGGAGAACTCCTCGCTCGTCATCTCCCGCCCCTCTACGCACATGGCGATAAGAGCCGCGCCCTTCGGAACGGCGGCGAGAATGGAGTCGGCCTCCTTCTCCATGGCGATAGAGATCTCCGCGGGAGAGGGCGATTCCGGCCGCCTCGACTCCGGGAGCTCGACGACGGAGGCGCGGGAGTATGCTCCGAGACGCTTCAGGTATTCGCCGGCCGCGTCGGTATAGTATTTTTCCTTCATTTTGCCAACGGCAATAACGGTTAATTCCAGCATAACTCATTCAAAAAAAGCAGGGGAAAAGCATATTTTTCCCCTGCGCTGCGTTTCACACTGCTCTTTTTACTGTTTCTTCGGGTTCCGGCTCCTCAACGGGGCGTATATCGGCCCCGACGGAGGTCAGCTTCTCGATAATATTCTCATAGCCGCGCTCTATATACTCAATGCCCTCGATCTCGGTAACTCCGTCGGCGCAGAGTCCGGCAATGACCATCGCCGCGCCCGCACGGAGGTCGCAGGCCTTTATATGAGCGCCGGTGAGGTGATCGACGCCCTCGACGACGGCTGCGCGGCCGTCGACGCGGATGTTCGCGCCCATCTTTGAGAGCTCGTCAACGTATTTGTATCTGTTGTCCCAAACGCCCTCGGTGACGTGGCTCGTGCCCTTCGCAAGTGCGAGGACGGTCGTCATCTGCGGCTGCATATCGGTCGGGAAGCCGGGATACGGCTGAGTTTTGATGTTGGCGCGGCGAAGAGCCCCGCGGCGGCGGACGAGAACGCAGTCCTCACCCTCGATTATCTCAACGCCCATCTCCTCAAGCTTCGAGGTTATGCAGCTAAGGTGCTTGGGAATCACGTTCTTTATAAGGACCTCGCCGCCTGCGCCTGCGACGGCGGCCATATAGGTGCCAGCCTCTATCTGGTCGGGTATGATGGAGTAGAAGCCGCCGGAGAGACGCTCTACGCCCCTGATCTTAATGACGTTCGTGCCGGCGCCGCGTATATCCGCGCCCATCGAGTTGAGAAAGTTTGCAACGTCGACGATGTGCGGCTCGCGGGCGGCGTTTTCAATAACGGTCCTGCCCCGCGCGAGAACGGCGGCAAGCATAAGATTTATCGTCGCGCCTACTGAGACTACGTCGAGGTAGATGTTCGCGCCGTGGAGCTTTCCGCCCGCCGCCTTTGCGACGACGAGACCGTTTCGCACCTCAACGTCCGCGCCCATGGCGGTGAAGCCCTTGACGTGCTGATCTATCGGGCGGACCCCGCCGAAGTTGCAGCCGCCGGGCATAGCGACCGTAGCCTCGCCGAATTTGCCGAGGAGAGCGCCGATAAGGTAGTAGGAGGCGCGGAGCTTGCGCATCATATCGAGATCGGCAACGGCGCTTTTGATGCCGGTGCAGTCGATATCCATCGTATGTTCGGTAACGGCGCGAACGTCCGCGCCGAGGCTTTTCAGTATGCTGAGCTGGATAACTGCGTCTGAAATCTGGGGGATATTCTCGATGCGGCATACGCCGTCCACAAGAATGGCGGCGGGTATCATGCCGACGGCGGCGTTCTTCGCGCCGGATATCTCGATCTGCCCCTTGAGAGGCCGACCGCCCCGTATAACGTACTTATTCAAAGGCTCACCTTCCTTGGTTAGTCTTAAGCCGCATTACGATAATAGTATGCCCCAAAAACCGCGGCGGCATAATTATTCATCATAATTCATTCTGCATTATACCATTGCCGGAAGGATTTTGCAAGACCCTGTTCAGTGCGGACTAATTATCCTTTATTAAACGGGAAGAACGTGATATAATACGTCATAAGAAAAACGGATGAAAGCGTGGGTGCGGAGCATGATAACGAACGACAAGCAGATAGTTGAGCTGAAGCATTTCATCCTGCGCGAGGTTTGCCGCCTTGAATGGGAGGGAAGGCTGACTCCGGAGGAGACGGAGAAGATAGTATACGGCGTGAGCCCCGGTCCGAAGGCGCAATACCGCTGCTGCGTTTATAAGGAGCGGGAGATACTGCGCGGGCGCATTAGGCTGGCGCAGGGACTGAACCCTGAGCCGAGAAACGGGACGAAGAACACCGTCGCCGTCATACCCGCCGCCTGCGACGACTGCCCGATACAGGACTATTTCGTTACCGATATCTGCCGCTTCTGCCTCGGAAAGCCCTGCCTTAACTCGTGTAAGTTCGGGGCGATATCCCCGGGCGACACGAAAATGCGCATCGACCCGACGAAGTGCAAATCCTGCGGGCTCTGCGCGAAGGCCTGTCCTTACGGCGCAATAATCCACCAGGAGCGCCCCTGCAAAAAGGCGTGTCCGGTGGGCGCCATATCCTACGACGAGGCAGGCGTGTGCCTCATAGACGATAAAAAGTGCATCCACTGCGGTCACTGCATACATAGCTGCCCGTTCGGCGCGATTGGCTCGAAGATATACGCGGTCGAAGTTATCCGCGCGATAAAGGAGGGCAGGCGCGTCGTCGCAATGTGCGCGCCGGCTACCGAGGGTCAGTTCGGGCGCGAAATTACGATGGCCGGAGTCCGCGCCGCTCTAAAAAAGGCGGGCTTTGCCGATATGGTAGAGGTAGGGCTCGGCGGCGATATGACGGCGGCCTTCGAGGCAAGGGAGTGGATCGAGGCAAGGCGTGAGGGCAAAGTGATGACGACCTCCTGCTGCCCCGCCTTTATCTCGCTTCTAAGGCATCATTTCCCGGAGATTTACGAAAACAACAAGTCGACGACAGTTTCGCCTATGGTCGCCGTGTCGCGCTATCTCAAGTATCTCGATCCCGACTGCGTGACGGTGTTCATAGGTCCCTGCATAGCGAAAAAGAGCGAGACGCGCAGCGCGAATATAAAGGACAGCGCAGATTACGCCCTCACCTACGGTGAGATGGTGGCCCTGCTCGACTCAAGGGATATATCCATAGAGCCGGTGGACGAGCCTTATCAGGAGGCGTCCCTTTTCGGCAAACGCTTCGCAGGGAGCGGAGGCGTCGCCGGAGCGGTTATGGAGGCGATGAAGGAGCTGGGCGAGGACACCTCGGGCATCAAGGTCCTGACCTGCGCGGGCGGCGAGGAGTGCAGAAAGGCGATGCTGCTACTCCGGGCCGGAAAGCTTGACGCGGATTTCGTGGAGGGAATGATCTGCCCGGGCGGCTGCGTGGGAGGTCCGTCAAAGCACCAGACCGAGAATCTTGTAATAAAGGCGAGAGGCGAGCTTCTCTCGAAGGCGGACGGAAGAAAGATACTTGAAAACCTTGAAAAATACCCGATGGGCAAGTTCTCTATGTCACGCGACGGAAGTCTGCCCGGGGAACAGTAAGGGCGTTGGTTCAAGCGGAATGTTTACGAAGATGTAACACAATAGATAACAGATTTATGCTATTATTTAATCAGCTATACGGTTATATAGTTCGGAGGCGCGGAAAATGAAAAAAACACTGAGAAATATGCTTGCGTCGCTTATTGCGGCCTGCTTGACCGCCGGTACGATCCCTGCGACCGTGCTGGCGGAGGAGGGGCAGGAGCCTGCCCCTTATTCATGGTACGACGCTGAGGCGGAGGAACTGGAAATAAGCTCCGTCAGCGAGCTGAAAGAGCTTGCTCTGCTCTCGCGGGGCGACGTTACCGTGGACGGCGGCGAGACGATATCGCAGACCGACTTCGCGGGCAAAACCGTGAAGCTTACAGCCGACCTCGATTTTGAGGGAATGAAGTGGACGGGAGAAGGAAATGATTTCCGTATTGTGAGCTTTGCCGGAGTATTCGACGGAACGGGGCATACAATAGCAAATATTTCGTTTGAAAGCGCGGACGACAGCGGCACAGGCTTGTTCGGAGTCACTGCCGAGGGCTCGGAGATAAAAAACCTGAAGTTTTTAAACGTCTCCGCCGACCTTGCTATCCGACGCTTCGGAACGCTTGCTTACGGACTTAAGGGCAAGGTAGAAAACTGTGAGGTCGAGAACGCGGAGATACGAGCGACAGGCGACAAGGTTGCGAACGTCGGAGCTTTGGTCGGGTATTCAGTCGCAACGGGCTCTATAGAGAACTGTACGGTAAAAGGCGCGAGCTTCAGCTTTCCCGGCGGACTTCTGCAGCAGTCAGGCGCGATTGCAGGCACGAGCCTCGGAATTATAAAAAACTGTAAGGTCTATGATTACACCGCAAAGGCGGCAAGATTATACGCCGTCGCCGCGCTGGTCGGATATGTAAACGGAGGCAGGATCGAAAACTGCAGCGTGCTCGCGGAGAACAACGAATACGGAGCGAGCTTTACGGGAGAGGACAGCTCGAGCTCTGTTATCGCGGCGAGAGACGTTGCGGCTATTACCGGATATCTGCGCGGTGACGTATACTTTTCCGGCTGCCGAGCGGAGAAGGTGTATATCGAAAGCAAGGGGAGAACGAACGGCTGCGCCGGCATTTACGGCGACGCGTACTATACCTCGACTGTCGCGGATAATCTCGTTGGAGACGTTGAAAACTGCTCGGTATCCGAGGTGGTTATAATCAGCGAAGGGCTCATTGACGTTGCGGGCGGATTTGCAGGAGTTTCAAATTATCTCAACGTCAAGAACTGCACTGCTGAGAATGTGACAATATCCGGCTCGGCGAGAACGCACAGCGTCGGCGGCTTCGGCGCCCATGCCTTCCAGTCAAGCTTTCAGAATTGCAGTGTGAAAGGGGTAAGAATAAACGGCCTTTCCGAAGACATTCTGTTCGACAACATTGGCGGCTTTGCCGGATATCTGACCTTCGATAATCTCAGCAACTGCTCGGTCAACGATTTTTATATAACAGCCGTCGGAAAGTGCAGAGGCGTCGGCGGTTTTCTGGGAACAGCCACTGCGAACGGACTTCCCGACGCGGAGGTCAATATTACCGGCTGCACGGCAAGCGGGACTCTCAGTCTCCGCGGAATATCTGCGGAGTCTCAGGCGATAGGCGGCTTTATCGGAACGCTTTGGAACGAGGTTCAAAGCCAGGCGAAAACGAGTGGAGTCGTTTCGCTGACAAACTGTGTTTCCGACGTAGCTATTACCTCGCGCGTTACTGCGGGCGGCTTTGTCGGCTATGCCGGAGCGTATTACTCGAATTCCACTTCAACAAAAATAGACGCGCTTATTCGCTGCGAAAGCTGCAGCGCGAGGGGCTGCGTATATGTGGCTGAAGGCACTGCGGGCGGCTTTGTCGGCTTCGGCGAGCGAGGCGTATTTGAAAGCTGCACCTCCGACTGCGAGGTCGGCGGGAAAAATGCGGCGGGTTTTTGGGGAATACTGACCGCAAATAACAACACGGCTATAACTGACGACGTTACTATCGTTAACTGCACAGCCGCTCCTCTCGTCTACGGAAGTGAGAGCGTTTCGGGCTTTATCGGGGTGATAGCCCAACCGGACGGTGAGAATATAACGACGGCGACGGTGACCGGAGCCCTTACCCCGGACTATTACGTTGTTCCCGCAACGCAAGCTACGGCTTTTTACGACACCGCGCCGGACGCCGATAACGTGACCTTCACCGATACGGAAGACGGAGGATATGATCTCGTCTGGCCAAAAGGCGGAGAGAATGAGTGGGTAAAGGACGGAAAGCTTATTATACGAATCACAATGGACGGAGCGAGGCTTAACGAGAAGCCTTCTGCGCCGGAAGCGGCGGATAATTCGGCGGGCGGAGGAAGCGAGGCGCCGCGCGACGTTGATCCCGGCGCGGCCATCCTCTTCGTATCCGGAAGAGAGCATATTCTTGTTGAGCCTATCGTCAGCTTTGAAGAAGACGGAGGAATTCCGGAGCCCGACGACCAGCATATACCCTACGGGGAAAGGGCGGCAGAGCCTGCGCCTCTCGAAAAGGACGGATTTGTTTTTGCCGGCTGGAGGCTTGACGGCGAGGACTACGATTTCTCCGAGCCCATTTACCGGAGCATAACTCTGAGAGCGCAGTGGACGGCCATTCCTCCCGCGCCTGATCCCATTGAACCTGAGGAGCCCGAACAGCCTGAGGAGCCGGAGACGCCTGAGGAACCCGAGAAGCCCGAGGAACCCGAGGAGCCCGAGGAACCGGAGGAGCACGAGGAGCCCGCAGAACCGGAGGAACCCGCTGAACCGGAGGAACCCGCTGAACCGGAGAAGCCCGTTGAGCCCGAGAAGCCCGAGAAGCCCGAGAAGCCGGCGGATGAGGACGAGAACATCGGCGACGGAGAAACGTCGCTTGATTACGGAGCGGATACGGGAGACGACAGCCTCCTTTGGCTCTGGATAGTCGCCGCAGCTCTCGCCGCGGCGGGAGTAGTCGTTGCTGCGCTATCTAAGAGAAAAGAAAACTGATAAGAAGCACAAGAAAACTCGGCTCAGGGGGGGCGCTGCGCTATGGCGAGCTCTATTTTCGTTAAGGGAGCAAGAGAGAACAATCTTAAGAATATCGACGTTGAGATACCGAGAGACAAGCTAACGGTTTTCACCGGGCTTTCCGGCTCGGGCAAATCGTCTCTCGCATTCGAGACTATCTATGCCGAGGGGCAGAGGCGCTACGTTGAGAGCCTTTCATCCTACGCAAGAATGTTTCTCGGGCAGATGGAGAAGCCCGACGTGGACTATATTGAAGGGCTCAGCCCCGCAATATCCATAGACCAGAAGACGACGAACGCCAATCCGCGCTCCACGGTCGGAACGGTCACGGAGATATACGATTATCTCCGACTTCTCTGGGCGAGGGTCGGGATACCGCACTGTCCGAAATGCGGCAAGGAGATAAAGCAGCAGACCGTCGATCAGATGGCGGATCAGATAATGGAGCTCGGCGACGCTGTCAGGATCCAGATTCTTGCGCCGATAGTCCGCGGAAGAAAGGGCGAGCACACGAAGGCGTTTGAGGACGCGAAGAAGTCCGGCTACGTCCGCGCGAGGGTGGACGGAATAGCCTACGATCTCGGCGAGGATATTAGGCTCGATAAGAACAAAAAACACGATATTGACATAGTAGTGGACCGTCTCGTCATCAAATGCGGGATAATAAAGAGGCTTACCGACAGCCTTGAAACGGCTCTCGCCCTTGCCGGAGGCGTCGTCAGGATAGACCTGCCTGACGAAGGGCGCGAACTCACGTTCAGTCAGAACTATGCCTGCGACGACTGCGGCGTTTCGATAGAGGAGCTTGCGCCGCGTTCCTTTTCGTTTAACAATCCGAGAGGCGCCTGCCCGAAATGCGGAGGGCTCGGCACTCAGCTTATGGTCGATAAAGACATAATCATTCCGAACAAGTCCCTTTCGATCATGGATGGGGCTATTCAGGCGTCCGGCTGGGGCAGAGTCAAAACGGACTCAATTGCCCTCATGTATTTCGACGCGCTCTCGAAAAAATATCACTTTAAGCTTACTACACCGGTGAGAGACCTGCCCGACGAGGTCGTCGACGTTCTGCTCTACGGCACGAAGGGCGAGAAGCTGAGCCTGAAATACGACACGGCGAGAGGTACCGGGACCTTCTCTCAGGCCTTCGAGGGAATAATCAACAATCTCGAACGGCGCTACCGTGAAACTCAGAGCCAGAGCATGAGGCAGGAGCTTGAGCAGTATATGTCCGAGTGCCAGTGTCCAGAGTGCCGCGGCAGGAGATTAAAGCCGGAGATGCTCGCCGTCACGGTCGGAGGGAAGAACATTTCCGAATTCTGCGACCTCTCAGTAGCCGCCGCGCTCAGCTTCGTTTCGGGTCTGGAGCTCGGCGAGCAGGAGAAGCTTATTGCGGACAACATCCTGAAGGAGATAAGATCGCGTCTCGGTTTTCTAAAGAGCGTCGGGCTCAGCTACCTCACGCTGAGCCGCGCTGCGGGCTCGCTCTCAGGAGGCGAGAGCCAGAGAATAAGGCTTGCGACGCAGATCGGCTCGTCTCTTGTCGGGGTGCTCTATATCCTCGACGAGCCCTCGATAGGTCTGCATCAGTCGGACAACGCGAAGCTCCTGAAGGCGCTTATCGAGCTGCGCGACCTCGGAAACACGCTCATCGTTGTTGAGCACGATGAGGATACGATGCTCTCCGCGGACTATCTTGTGGACATCGGACCGGGCGCGGGAGTGAACGGAGGCAGGCTTATCTTTTCCGGCACGCCCGAGGATATAAAAAACTGCCCGGAGAGCATAACAGGCCAGTATTTGAGCGGGAAAAAATATATACCGGTGCCGAAATACCGAAGACCGGGCACAGGAAAGTATCTGAGCGTTATCGGCGCGAGGGAGAACAATCTGAAGAACGTCAGCGTCGACTTCCCGCTCGGAGCGATGACCTGCGTTACCGGAGTTTCCGGGTCGGGCAAGTCCAGCCTTGTCAACGAGGTGGTCTATAAGACGCTCGCCGCAGAGCTGAACAGGGCGCATCTCAGACCGGGAAGGCATACCGAGATGCGCGGCCTCGAGGAGCTCGACAAGATTATCCAGATCGACCAGAGCCCGATAGGCAGGACGCCGCGCTCCAACCCGGCGACCTACACCGGAGTCTTCAACGACATACGCGACCTCTTTGCGTCCACTCAGGAGGCGAGGGAGAGGGGCTATGCGGCGGGACGCTTCAGCTTCAACACGAAGGGCGGACGCTGCGAGGCGTGCTCCGGCGACGGGCTTATAAAGATAGAGATGCATTTCCTGCCGGACATCTACGTCCCCTGCGAGGTATGCAAGGGTAAGAGATACAACAGGGAGACGCTCGAGGTCAGATACAAGAACAAGAGCATCTTCGAGGTGCTCGAAATGACGGTGGACGAGGCGGTGGACTTCTTTGAAAACCTGCCGAAGATATATCAGAAGGTCAAGACTCTGCAGGAGGTCGGCCTCGGGTATCTGAAGCTCGGTCAGCCGTCCACAACGCTTTCCGGCGGAGAGGCGCAGAGAGTGAAGCTTGCGACGGAGCTTCTGCGCCCCGCGACGGGACGCACGGTCTACGTGCTCGACGAGCCGACGACGGGGCTCCACACCGACGACGTATCGCGTCTGCTGTCCGTTCTGGGTAGGCTCTGCGATCAGGGGAATACCATTATAATAATAGAACATAACCTCGACGTTATAAAATGCGCCGACTGGGTCGTCGATCTCGGTCCGGACGGAGGCGACGGAGGCGGCGAGATCGTGTTTACGGGAACGCCTGAGGATTGCGCCCGCTGCGAAGAGAGCAAAACCGGGTCGGTGCTGAGAGAGTATTTCGAGACGCACCCGTATCAGATGTACGAACAGGAATAACGCGATCACCTCACGGCGAATAGAATGCCGTGAGGTGATTTTTATGAATACGAATATGAGCCCCGAGGAGATGGGGCGTATATGGGACAGAGTCGCGCCTCCGCCTCCGCCTCCTCCTCCGTCATGTGAGGGAAAAGCGGCTGAGCTTGCCCGCGCGCTGGACGAGGCAGCCTGTCTCAAAGGACTCTATATGGGCATGTCGCGTAAAACCGGAAGAAGGCAGGAGTCCGAGACTCTGCGCGCGATGGCGAGAGACGAGGCGGGAGCCGAGCGAGCTCTTATGCGGGAGCTTTTCGTTCTTACCGGCGAGACCAGGCACCCGAAACGATGCCCTTATCGAGACGATGGGCTTCTCGGCGGGATAAGAGATGCGATAATGAGGGAGGAACGCTTTGAAGCGGCCCTGCTTCGGGCGGGACAGTGCGGTTTGCGCCCGCAAAGCGCGGAGCGTTACCGCTTGCTGATACGCTCGTCCCGAAGGCACAGGGAGAGGCTCGAAGCGATGCTCGACAGGATAATAAGATAAAAAAGGCTGAACGGCGAGGGCATTCTTCACCGTTCAGCCTTTTAAATTAGAGGAAGTTCTTGTTGAACGCCTGAGGCAGGAGGTTTTTGAGATTATAGCTTACGTATCTGCCGTCCGAGCGAACGCAGAGTATCTCGATGTTCGGAGAGAACTCGCTCAGCACCTGGCGGCAGGTGCCGCAGGGCACGCAGTAATCCGCGGAGTCGGCGTAAACCGCGATGCGCCGGAAAGCGCGCTTTCCCTCGCTGACGGCCTTCGTAACGGCGACACGTTCTGCGCAGATGGTCGCGCCGAGGGCGGCGTTCTCCACGTTGCAGCCGGTGTAGACTGAACCGTCGGAGCATTCGACGGCGGCGCCGACGCTGAATTTGGAGTAAGGGGCGTAGGCAAATTTCGCGGCCTTTACCGCTTCGCTTATCAGTTCCCTGTCTGTCATTTTTTTACCTCCTCAGCCTAATTTATGATCTGACCAGTCCAAGGTCAATTTTCCAGCTTTTGAAGTCGCCGAAAACGCCGGAGACAGAGGGCGTGATGCCGGTCACGACGCCCGGGTGGGTAAGTACGGCGCGGCGCTTATAGGCGATGGGGATTATGGCGCAGTCGTTTGCGGCGTATTCGCAGAGCGCACGCGCCGCCTCGCGCTTTGATTCCGGGTCGGGAGCGGCGTGTATGGCGGAGAGAAGAGAGTCGTAGCCGCTCGCTTTTCCGTAGTTCACCTCTCCGCCTGCGCCGAGGACGGAGGAGAGGTCATAATCCGGGGTCAGCTTCACCTCGCCGAGGAATATATCGAAGGAGCCGGACTGCAGAGCGGAGACGTATTCCTTATAGCTCAGCTCCTTAAGATTGACGCTGAAGCCCTTGAGCGACAGGGTGGCGTGGACGGCACGCGCCGCCTCAAGCCTGTATGGGTTCTCCGTGTTGACTATGAGCGTTATTTTGATATTCGAGAGCCGGCCGGAGACGTCCCAGAAGCCGTCGTTATCCGTATCCTGGAGCTCGGCGGCGATAGCAAGATCGGTGAAGTCGGGGGCGTCCTCTTTAAGCTCAGCCTCGAGCGATGCGTCGTAGTAGCTGAGCTTCGGGCTCAGAACGAGGGGAGCAGGAGTAACGGCGCCGAGGAAACACTCCTCGGTGAGCTCGCCGTAGTCGATGATGCCGGAGATGACGCGGCGAACGTCGGGGTCGCGCATGGCGCCTCGGGCGGTGTTGAGGCCGAGATAGATGAAATTCGCGGTCTCATAGTATCGCGTCTCATAATCCGAATGTATGTTGAACTGCACGACAGACAGCGGGTCGCGGTCGAGAAGGTCTATCCTTCTCGCGGAAAAGTCTCTTGACAGATGGATGGACTCCACTTTGCGCAGATAGATACGGGATAACGGAAGACTTTCAAAATCGCGGTGCTGCGGGAAGCTCGTCAGATAGTTCGCAGTGCTGTATATATGCAAAACATAAGGACCGGTCCCGTCGGGCGGGTATTGGTCGGAGGTGGAGGTGCGGATTATCGGCAGGTCAAG
>JAEEGL017345131.1_pt1 | contig 43737 bp, 32 predicted proteins | sample 9134231 | NCBI WGS metagenome assembly JAEEGL01 (sample SAMN16246548, study PRJNA631951) | gut metagenome | biome: gut microbiome; feature: rumen; material: fiber-attached | host: Bos | place: Iran: Karaj | collected 2018-10
AAGCGTTCGTCATATACCAGTTTGCAATGAACACAGTTCATTAAGGTCCGTTCACTTAAAACCTGTCTCCTTTTGAACTTAATGCCCATGGGTTAGTCCTTAGGGTCGGTAGCAGGCAGTGCAGTTTTAGGAGCCTTTTTGGGTTTCGGCGCGGGAGCAGCTTCTTTAGCAGCAGGCTGTTCACCTACTTTAAGTCCACAAGCGGGGCAGAAATTTGCTCCTTCGGGCAGAGTCGCCCCACACTTGGGATTGGCACATACCACAGGGCCAACGGGCTTACTGCACATCGGGCAATAGTTTGCTCCTTCGGGAAGAACTGCACCACAGTGGGCGCACTTTTTTCCGACTATGACTTTTTCGACAGGCTTACCGCATTTCGGACAGAACGGATAGGCCTCAGTATATGTGGCTCCGCATTCGGGATTGGTGCACTTATAGGTGTCACCAGTTGCAGATGCCTCAGTGGACGCCGTTACATTGCCCGTTAAGCCTCCGAAGAGATTGGCGAAAGGATTGCCTGTATTGGCATTTCCCCCACCGAGCAGCCGAGTCCACATTGCCATCTTAAGCATATCGCTGGTTCCTCCATTATCGGAGTCAGCCTGAGTAACGGCTAACAGCGTCATCAGGTTCTGATTATTAGTCAGATCGCTGCGAGAAGCCATCAGCAACGGCCAGAGTTCGCCCAGGCCATCGAAAGAACTCTCGTTGATGTTGTTCAGACTGAATTCAGGGTCCTTGCCCTTCATCAGAGACATCATAACCATAGCACCGACGATGTTGCCTCCCAGGCTCTTATTAGTGCCGATGCTGGTCAGCGTTTTGAAGTCAATGGCAACGACTTCGGTGAAGAAATTCACACCGAAGATGTTGAACAGGGCAGAGGAAATAACATAAGTTTTTACGCCGCCGTCCATTGCATCGATGGCGGTAAAGGTGTTGTCGTTGTTGACGCTCTTAATCCACAGATACCGTCCCTCGTATTTGATGAACATATCCGGAGTAAGATTCTGAGTGGGGAGCAGGAAAATAGGAAGTTTTCCGAGTTCAATCCCCATCATATCTTTGCGGGTATGAGTTGCAGGATCATAGCTGTACCAACGCCCGTTATCAGGATTCTGAACAGCTACACCGAAATAAGTGGACTTGATCCGAGGGTCTTTGTTCTTGCCGATTTCAAAATTGGGAATCATTTTACTGAAATTCATATTGAATCCTCCATTATTTTCTTCTATGCCGTTGTATACTGCGAGAGCTTGTTTGACCTCGTTTACGTCAAACTGGATTGCACACGTTACGATAGAACTTCCATAAGGGATATCGATGCTGACATAATCCGTTTTTCTATCTAACATCATTTCTAGACGATTGATGAAATCGGCTTCTGTTAAGGTATATGACAGATGCCAACTCTGGTTTTTCTGGTAATGTCCTGCAAAATATAAGGACAAATGCTTTTGGCTTTTCGCCAAATGGCCAGTAATACTACCAGATTCGAACTCGACTCTCCAATCGTCGCTAAAAAAAGGCTTAGTACACGGTGCTCGACTGTTTTCTTCCGCTTGATTATCAGCTGTCCGAAACAGGTCAAACATAACACGCTTTGGGACTAGCTGCCTAATCAAAGACACGTCACCTTTGCTCAAAATGGTTCCTCCTTCTTTTCAGTCTTACGATGGGTAATAATGCCCAAATCCATATGGATTCGGCTCGACGCATGGCTTCCTCCTCTAAAGCCGGTATCTCTTTTCAAAGAGATAAACATTCCATTAATTGTGACTTCGAAAGTATATCATAATTATTACATTATGTCAACAAAAAGTGAGGCTTTTATATCAAAAAATAAGGATTTTAAGCCGTTTTTCCGCCAAGAACTCCTGATAGTAACATTGCCGCAACAAGGCCATTTTCATTAGTTTTACTCATAAAAAAGTCCCCCTTTAACGCCTTAATTCCAATTTGGGCATCTCTTTTCAAAGAGATAAAAATAGAGTATTTAGAACGAAATATATATATCATGGAGTTTGAATTATGTCAATAAAAACGCGGCACTTTACACGAAAAAAAGCCCTAAAAATAAGGCTTTTTTATGCCTTTTAAAGATTGACATAAATTACGCAAAATGATATACTTTTAAGATTAAAAGGAGGCGCAAAATGAAAAAGTTAATAATGTATTTGCTTATAGTGGCAATCATGCTAGTTTTTTCTGGTTGTGCGCCACGAAATAGCATTGATGACTCGAAGTTAAACATAGTTACTTCGTTTTATCCAATGTATGTTTTGACATTAAATTTGACTGACGGAGTAGATGATGTTCAGGTAACTAATCTTACAGAAGCAACAACAGGTTGTCTTCATGATTATCAAATTACAACATCAAATATGATAAGCTTAAGCCACGCAGATGCTTTGATAATAAATGGTGATGGCATGGAAAACTTTATTGAAAAAGCAATTAATACCTATCCAGATTTAAAGATTATAAATGCAAGCGAAGGAATTAGGGAATCACATGAAGAATTGCTAGAAGATGAGCATGAAGAGCACGAAGAGCACGAAGAACATGATGAAGAACATCATCATGACCATGGAGAAAATTCACACTATTGGGTAAGCGTTTCATTATATATTGAACAAGTAAAAAACGTTGAAAGAGAGCTTATTAAGTTAGACCCAGCTAACGAAGAAAAATATAAAACAAATACAGAAGAATACATCAACAAACTCGAAGCTTTAAAAGACAAGATGCATCAAGCATTAGATGGATTAGAAAACAAAAAAGTAGTAACGTTTCATGAAGCATTTTTATACTTTGCAGAAGAGTTTGATTTAGATATAGTTGCAGTAATTGAAAGAGAGCCAGGCACTTATCCAAGTGCAAGAGAAGTTGCAGAAACCATCGATTTAATAAAAGAAAAAGATGTAAAAGCAATCTTCTCAGAGCCTCAATATTCAAAAAGCGCAGCCGATACAATTGCTAGAGAAGCAGGCATAAATGTGTACTCACTTGATCCAATTGTAACTGGCAAATTATATAAAGATGCATACATTGATTTGATGGAAGAAAACTTAAATACATTAGTTGATGCACTATCGTAATTTTTTAAAATTGATTGAATTTGTCTTGATATATTACTAAAGAAAACAATCTGCACAATTGCCACTTGTAGAATTTGCGCCGTGGTCTGTAATAGATTAGAAATTGTAAAGAAATAGAGGCGCAAATCGTACAAGTGGCTGCGGAAGCCGTTTTCGTAGTAATATATCAAGACAAATATAATAATATTCAAAAAAGGGGAATATTAACAATGTCAAAGAGTGTGGTATACGTTGAGGGATTGTGAGTGTAGTTTGACACAGTAAAAAGCCAATTATGGAGTTTTCTAGAGAAAGGGGAATAACAAATGTCAAAGAGTTGTGGCGACTGCTGTACAAAAATTAATAACATATCATTTAAAGCCGGCAAACAGGTAATATTAGATGACGTAAGCCTACACATTCATTGTGGTTCATTAACTGCAATCATTGGAAAAAATGGTGCAGGAAAATCTACTCTTTTAAGAGCTATTTTGGGCGAAGTAAAACACACTGGAACCATTGATTTTAAAAGTAAGAATGATGGTGCAAGAAAAATAAAAATTGGCTATGTTCCACAAAAGCTAAATGTTGAAAATTCTCCAATGACAGTATATGACATGGCTGGAGCACTATCTGGTAACTTTCCAGTGTTTATAGCTAAAGATAAAAAAATGTATGAGGAAGTAAAAGAGCACTTAAAAGAATTTGGTGCTGAAGACTTAATAGATAGCAAGGTTTCAAGACTTTCTGGAGGCGAACTTCAAAGAGTAATGATGGCATTAGCAACAATTCCTTATCCAGACTTAATGGTACTTGATGAACCAATCTCAGGGATGGATAAAAATGGAAAAGAAAACTTCTATAGCCAAGTTAATAAAATGAAAACAGAGCATGACTTAGCTGTAATACTTGTTTCACACGACTTTGAATACTTAAAAAAATATGCAGATAAAGTAATAATGTTAGACAAAAAAATCGTTGCCGAAGGCACACCAGAAGAAGTCTTTAATTCACAAATATTTAAAGACACTTTTGGAAATGTGTAGAAAGGTGAGGTGATTAAATGCAAATGTTAGATTATGAATTTATGAAAAATGCACTATTTGCCATATTAATTATCACTCCTTTATTTGGCTTGATAGGTACGATGGTAGTAAACAACAAGATGGCATTTTTCTCAGATGCCCTTGGACATAGTGCATATACAGGAATAGCACTTGGAATGCTTTTAGGTATTTCAAACAATATGATTTCAATGGCTATATTTGCTATATTATTTGCACTATTACTAAATAAGATTAACGATTCAAGAATTGCCTCAAAAGATACAATTATCAGTGTGTTTTCATCAACGGCGATTGCGATTGGCTTAGTAATTCTTACAAGAAATGGTAATTATAATCAAATTTCTGGGTACTTAGTAGGCGATATTTTAAACATTTTGCCACAAGAAATTTATTTGTTATTAGCGATTTTCGTATTAACAATTCTATTTTGGCTATTTTGCTTTAATAAATTACTTGGCATCTCAGTTAGTGCAACGCTTGCAAAGAGCAGAGGAATAAACGTAAAACTACTAGAAAACATTTTCGTAGTTTTAGTGGCATTAATAGTTACAGTATCTATAAAATGGGTGGGAATCTTGATAATTAACTCATTATTGATACTTCCAGCAGCCTCAGCAAGAAATATCTCAAAAAACATGAGACAATACCATTTTTGGGCAGTTTTATTCTCTATGGTGGCAGGTATATCAGGACTAATAATCTCGTATTATCAAGGCTTTTCAACGGGCCCAACCATAGTTTTAGTGGCTAGTATCATATATTTTGTGACTTTTGCTTTAAGACGTTTTTCAATTGATTAAAAAAGTTAATGTGGTATAATATATAGGATAAAGTTTTTGCGAAAATGGAGATAAAAATGAGCAAAAAAATTATTATGATAGTAATAGTTTTAGCACTGATTTTAGTTGTTGTTTTCCTTGGCATTCATTTTCAAGGTGATATAAAAAGTTTTATTGAAGATGAAGGTTGGATTTACGTTGAACCATACGCTCAAAAGAAGGTTGAAACAGCCAATTATTATATTAGTGGCAAGAAATTATTTGTTATTAGAGAAAACAATCTTAATATATATGATAAAAACTTAGATGTTGAGTCAAAAGACAATCTAAATTCTTCGAAGTTTTGCTTCAAGAACAAAGACTTATATACGGTTATTGCTTCTTTAGACAAGCACTTTGTAAGGCTTTACAAAGAAGAGAGTCTTTTATGGGAAAAAGATACTTCGCTTGAGATTAAAAGCATCAGTGTCAATAAGAATGGATATGTTAGTTTGATATTCACTCAAAATGGCTATAGAAGCGGAGTTAAAGTGTTTTCACTAAATGGCACAGAAATTTTAAACATATACTTGGCTTCAACATATGCAGTTGATGCAGAGCTTAGTGATGACAACAAAACTTTATACATTGGCGAAGTTGATCTTAACGGCATTAATCCAAAGTCTAACATCAAAATTATCAATGTAAATTCAAATGAGTCTAAGCTAATTAAGCTAGGTACAGATGAAATAATTGCCAACATTGAAATCAATAAATCTACTGTATACGCTGATACGACAGAAGCATTATATGAAGTTACAGAAGATGGCAACATTTCAAAATTAAGTGATTTTTCTAAGACAAATATAAAATACATTAACATAGAAGGCGTTGATTATCCTATCCTATTCGATAGCGATGCTAGTGCATTAAGAACTATTATTGCTGGCGAAGACATTCATCTTACACTTAATGAAGAACCACAACTAATTGATTCTTTTGGAGATAAGCTTGCTATCAACATCGAAGATGAAGTTTGGCTAATAAACAACAGCCTTGTTGTTAAGAAAAAATGTAGAATTCAAAATGGATTAATAGCACTTAAGTTTATAGATGGAGGCAGGTCTTTAGCCTTAATCTATAATGACAAGATTGAATTATTAAAAGTTTAAAGAGAGTGTGACAACATGTTTAATTTAATTGATGTAGTGGTTATTCTAGTAATAGGGTTATCTGCATTTATTGGATATAAAAGAGGTTTCGTTAAGACTGCAATCAGTCTTTTATCGTTTTTCATTGCAATTGGAGTAGCACTTATGTTTTATAAGCCACTTGCACTTGTTCTTACCGAAAAAACAGAAATCGATGATTGGATAATTGCAAAAGTTGAAAATGGTAGAACTATTGAAGAACCAGAAGAAGCCGTAGAAGAAAGTGAAGACAAAGAAAAAGTTGTAGAGATAAAGAGTGAAGCCGAAAAAGAAGCTTCTATTGAAAGCGTTTTAGAAGACTTACCTCAAGTAGTTATTGCTAGTGAGACCTTTCAAGAAGCTAAAAAACAAGCTATGCACGAAGCTGCACTTAAAATTTCGGAACTTTCGATGAACATACTTAGTCTAATAGCTATATTTGTTATTGTAAAGGTTACGTTATTTGTCGTAAGCATTTTACTTGGAGGAGTGATGAAGCTTCCAGTACTAAAGCAAATGAATGAGGTACTTGGCTTAGCTTTCGGTGCAATTATGGGAATCGTAGAAATGTATATCGCATTTGCAGGTATAACATTTATTTCTTCTGTTGCAGATATTTCTTTTGTAGTAGATGCAATTAAGACATCATTAATTGGCGGAACTATGTTTGAAAATAATTTGATAATTAACTTTTTGTTTTAATCGAATTAGTAATACGTTTTGAGGAGATAATAGAATGAAAAGAGTACTAAAGTTTTTGTTGAGAGTAATTATTGTTCTGATGGTTGTGGCAATGCTAGTAGTTGCTTCAGCAGCAGGATTCTTTTATTATACAAGATGGTCTAAGGATCAAAATGAGATAGTAACATATAGCGGTGATAAAATGATAATCACCAGCAAGAAAATTGTTCTTGAGCCTTGTCAGACCTGTTTGTTCTTGGGAGTAAATGGCGCACTTACCGACTTTATTATGCTAGGTAAATATGATCCAAATACTAGAGAAGTATTTGCTATTTCAATCCCTAGAGATACTTATGTTGAAAATTCATGGGACCACAAAATAAATTCCGTATATGCTAAAGGATACAATCCACAAAATACAATTGATGAAGTTGAGAAAATTACAGGTGTTAAAGCAGATTACTATGTTGTGTTTAAAACAAAAGCACTCCGAGAAATAGTAAATGCAGTTGATGGAGTTTATGTCACAGTTCCATTTAACATGAACTATGATGACCCATACCAAGATTTATATATTCACCTTAAAAAAGGTTATCAAAAGCTTAACGGTAAGCAAGCAGAACAATTTGTTAGATATCGTTCAGGTTATGCAAATGCCGATTTAGGTAGAATCAATACTCAACAAGAGTTTATAAAGGCAATGATTAAAAGATGTTTAGAACCACAAAATCTTTTAAAGGCAAAACAACTTATACAAATAGGTTTAGACAACGTTGATACAGACGTTACACCAGAAATAATTGCAAAATATATAGATGATGCAATTGCATTTAAAGAAGATAGAGTTCATATGATGGTGCTTCCTGGTGAGCCTGGATACGTTAATAAGATTTCATATTTCATGTATGATAAAGAAAAAACAAAAGAGATTATGGATGAGATGTTTAAGCTTGAAACTTCAATTGAAGAAGTGCAAGAGTACTTAGAACAAGAAGAAAGCGGACAGCATTATGAGATAACACTTCCAGAGCCAGAGGTTCGTAAGAATTTTAGTGGAGATGAAATCCATATTGAAGTTCTAAATAATGGTACTTCGGCAATTTACTTCAACAAAGCTGTTGAAATGCTTAATGAAGCAGGCTACAAAGTAGTTAGAGTTGGAAATGTAGATGATGACAATCAACTATCAAGAGTTGTTTCGTATGTTGCTTCTCAAGAAGCTCTAGAAATTCTTCAAGAAATTTCAGAGGTTGTTGGAATTACTAAGATGGAAACCGACACTAATACAAACCAAGGCATAGACTACACTGTAATCCTTGGGCCTAAGTATGTGGCCGAATAACGTCCCGGCGGCCATTGGCCGCCAAGTTAAAAATTTGACAAATTCCTAAAAAGTGGTATAATACACTAGAATTTTGTAATGATGGTATTATTTAGTAGCTAAATAAAAACCTTTTAAAGAGATGAAGGTCACCGGCTGTAAGCCTTCTAAAGTTAGTTATTTATAGCGAATTTCAAATATCGGAGCAAAACGTACAAGATGCGTTAAATCTTAATCTTAAGTGCATAGCTCTTAAAGGCTATGAATTTGGGTGGTACCGCGATAAAATTGTTTATTCGTCCCAAGTAGATTTATCTACTTGGGACTTTTTTATTTTTTGTTTCACTTTGATATATTACTACGAAAACGGCTTGAGCTCAGCTTCTTGTACTATTTGCTCCTCGTATTGTTCAAGTATGAATACTTCGGAGCAAATTATACAAGAAGCAATCGTGCAGATTGTTTTCTTTAGTAATATATCAAAGTGAAACGATAATAAATAATTAAAAAGAAAGGAAAGTTTAAAATGAACGAAAAGTTAGAAGAAATCAAAAAAGAACTTGCTGAGAAATTTGAAAAGATTACGAACATGCAAGAGCTAAATGACCTTAAAGTTGCTTATGAAGGCAAAAAGGGCATAATTACTGAAATGGCTGCAGGCATTAAAGATGTAGCACCAGAAAATAAAAAAGAATATGGAATGCAAATGAATGAGCTACGTCAAGATTTTCAAGATAGATATGAAAAGGCAAAGGCAAAGTTTGAAGAAGAAAGAATTAATCAAAAATTAAAAGAAGATACAATAGATATTTCTCTTCCAGCAGATAAGCCTAATATGGGCTCTAAGCACCCATTCTCAAGAATTATTGAAGAGGTTGAAGACTTATTCGTATCAATGGGTTATGACGTTGTTGATGGCCCAGAGTTAGAAGATGATGAGCATTGCTTTAGATTATTAAACTACTATGTAGGACACCCTGCTAGAGATGCTCAAGACACATTCTATATCGATGAAGAATACTTACTTCGTACTCAAACTTCAAGCTCTCAATCAAGAGTAATGCAAGCAAATAAAGAAAAGACTCCAATTAGAGTTATTTGTCCAGGTAAAACATATAGAAGAGATGATGATGCAACTCACTCTCATCAATTCGGACAAGTTGAAGGATTAGTAATCGATAAAGATATTTCACTTGCAGACTTAAAAGGAACTCTAGAAATATTTGCTAGAAGAATCTTAGGAGATGACACTAAAGTTAGATTTAGACCAAGCTACTTCCCATTCACATCACCATCTTGTGAAGTTGATGTATCTTGCTTCAAATGTGGTGGAAAGGGATGCTCTTTATGTAAGGGAACAGGCTGGATAGAGCTTTTGGGAGCAGGTATGGTTCATCCAAACGTTTTAAGAATGAGTGGATATGATCCTGAAAAATTTACCGGATTTGCATTCGGTACAGGTCTTGATAGACTTGCAATGTTCAAATACAACATTCCAGACATTCGTTTGATTTACGGCAATGATATTAGATTCTTAAAACAATTTGATGAAGCAGAGTAATTGCAAATAATAAAATTTGATATGAAATGGTTAGAGCATTCTTCAAAAATGGTATATTGCAAGGAAACAAGGTGCGAGGAGCGGAGTCGTATGAGTGATACGTCGAGCACCGCAGACACCGCAGTTGACGACGCAAGATGCCGTTTTTCAAGAATGCGACCAAAAGGAGGAAAAAATGAAACTAAGTCTAAATTTTTTAAGAGACTATATTGATATTCCAGCTGACGTCGATTGTGTTCGTTTAGGCGAAGATATGACAAATATCGGAAACGAATATGATGAAGCTGGAAAGCTAATAAAAGTTAGCGGACTAACAATAGGTAAAATATTAGAATGCGAAAAACATCCTGACTCAGACCATCTACATGTTTGCAAAGTAGATGTTGGTCAAGGAGAACCACTTCAAATAGTTTGTGGTGCTCCAAATGCAAGAGTAGGGATTAAAGTAATAGTTGCTTTAATAGGTGCAAAATTACCAGATGGAGAAATCAAAAAAGGAAAACTTCGTGGAGTAGAATCATTTGGTATGATGTGTTCAATTGAAGAACTTGGATTAGAGCACAAGTATTTAAAACCAGAAGACATTGAAGGAATTGCAGAACTTGGCGAAGATGCAGTTGTTGGTGAAGACCCAATTAAATATCTTAACCTTGATGATGAAGTAATTGACTTCGAACTTACTGCAAATAGAGGAGACCTTCTTTCAATCTTAGGCATGGCTTATGAAGTTGGTGCTTTATATGGCAACAAAGTTAAAGATATTGATTTATCTCACAAAGATACATCTGAAGACTTTTCAAAAGAGTTCCATTTAGATGTTCAAACAGAGAATTGTTCTTTGTTCTATGCTAAAAAAGTTAGAAATGTTGTTATTAAAGAAAGCCCAGACTTCATTAAGAAAAGATTAATTGCATCAGGCATTAGACCAATTAATAACGTTGTAGATATTTCAAACTATGTAATGCTTGAAGTTGGACAACCTCTTCATTACTATGATGCAAATAGACTTGGAGATACTTTAATCGTTAGAATGGCAAAGCCTGGCGAGCATTTAACAACACTTGATGAACAAGATAGAGAGCTTTCTGAAAACGACATTGTTATTTCAGATAAAGAAAAAGCAATCGGTCTTGCAGGTGTTATGGGTGGCTTATCTACTGAAGTTGAAGAAGACACTAAAGATATTGTCATTGAATCTGCTATATTCGATAACGTAAAAGTTCGTTTAACATCAAAGAAGATTTTACGTTCTGAATCTTCAAATAGATTTGAAAAAGGATTAGATCCAAAGCGTACTTTAATGGCTATTGAAAGATCTTGTCATTTATTAGAAAAATATGCTGACGCAGAAGTTGTTGGCGGAATGTGCGTATATGACAAGAATGACAAGAAAGATAGAGTTATTGTTGTAAGCTATGAGAAGATAAAACAAGTATTGGGATTAGATATTCCAAGTGACAAAGTTAAAGACATTTTAAGTAGACTAGCTCTTGAATTTGTTGAAGAAGATGGCATTTTAAAGATTACTATTCCAACAAGAAGACTTGATTTACAAATCAAAGAAGACGTTATTCATGACATAGGAAGATTTTATGGAATGGACAACATTCAAGGAAAGCAAATGATTCTTCCTGTTATACCTGGTCATTTCGATACATTTAAGAGAAATGCTAGAAATAAAATGGTATCAATGGGATTAAATGAAACATTAAGCTATGCATTAATTCCAGAAGCAGAAGTTCAAAGATTTGCAACTGATAAATTTGAAACAGTTAAAATCTTAGATCCAATGACTGAAGAAAGAAATGCACTAAGAAACAGCTTAATACCATCACTTTTGATGATTTATGATTACAACAAAAATAGAGGCACCAAAGACTTATCTATTTTTGAAATTGGAAAGAGCTTCCACAAGATTGATGGAGCCTATGGCGAACATCTAACACTAAGCTGCCTAATGACTGGCTCTACAAGAGAAGGACTAAATGATAAAAAAGTTGATTTCTACACAATTAAGGGTGTTATGGAACAACTTCTAGACTTCTTAGGATTCAATGGTAGATATACACTAAAAGTTGAGGATTTACCAAAAGAGTTACATCCTGGCCAAGCAGGTTCAATCTATGTTGATGACCAAAGAATTGGTTTTATTGGTAAGCTTCATCCATTAGTAACAAAAGACGATATATACGTAATGGAATTAAATCTTGAAAAACTTGCTTCATATACTCATGATGTTGCTAAGTATAAAGAGATTTCTAAGTTCCCAGGCATCGAGAAAGACGTTGCATTTGTTGTAAATAATGACGTTAAGTCAGAAGCAATTGAGAAAGTTATTCAAGATGCTGGTGGCAAAATGTTAAAGTCAATTAGAGTTTTTGACGTTTATGTTGGTGACAACTTAGAAAAAGGCAAAAAGTCTTATGCATATAATCTAAAATTTGAGAATTCGGAAAGAACACTTTCGGATGAAGAAGTTACAAAAGTTTTTGAAAAAATTATGGATAAAGTTTGCTCAGAAATTGGAGCAGAAATAAGAAAATAAATATTTTCGTAGAGGCGGCCACTGGCCGCCATTTTTTTTGTTAAATTTTCATTACAAAAGCCAGTTTTACTACGGAAATAGCAATTTGGTATGGTATCATATTATACGTAAGGTACTATTTTTAAGGAGGATTATAAAGTGAAAAAAGTTATTATTTTGACGATATTAGTTTTAACACTTATTTTTTCTAGTTGTTATGCAGAGGTTTTTAATGATTTGGATAATGAACCATTAGAAGAAAACATAGCGATTGATTTATTAAGCGATATATCATTTGATGGCAACTATGTAATGCTAGGATATCCAGATAACGGTTTTGGCCCAAATAGATCAATTGAACGTGCTCAGTTTGCTCAAATAATGCTTACGGTTACTGGAAATGTTGCTGCAACTGAAAATGTGACGTCTACATCATTTAGTGATGTTCCAAATACTCATTGGGCTTATAAATACATTGAGGCTGCCCACAGCTTGGGTCTAGTCTATTCAAGCGGAGAAACTTTTGGTCCAGAAGAAGCAATAACATATCAAGAGATTTTATATGGACTTGTAAATGCTCTTGGATATAAAGATGTTGTTGAAAGTGCAGGATCTTATCCGGCAGCATGGCTTACTAAAGCAGATGAGCTTCAATTAACACGTAATACAACAAATGTGACAGCAAGTGCACAAGCTACAAGAGGTAACTTGGCGACATTGATATTTAATACTTTAGTAACCGATATATACAATGAAGATGATACTCCTTTGAGCAGGTATTTTGGATTTCTTACTAATACTTATCATTTTCATAAAGCTTCACAAAATTATGAATTAGGTAAAGTTTTTGGTGTTAATAATAACACAGGGCGTATAGCAATTAATGAAACTGGGTATAGTTATTGCCCTGACTCTTATGTAGAACTTGAAGATGTTTCAGAATCAGATTTGGTTTGGTATAGACTATGCTATATTTACGATGATGGCAATCTTGAAGAATCATATGCAGAAGTAAAGAGCGTTGTGGATTTATCAGAACTAGATAGCGCATTAGTAATTGATGGAAATAGAATCGCTGAAATGGAACCTGAAGATTTAGAAGATTATCTACCATTAACAAATAATGAAGTATTATCTATAGATACAGATGATAAAGACTATAAAGAGCACAAAGATTACGTTGTTTATGTAGTTTCACTAACAGGTGACGTTGGTGAAGACATTCAAGTTTCTAGTGTTGATAAAGTACCTCAAAGAGGCCACATTGGTGTAGCTAGTGCTTACGTAGAATGGTCTAGAATAGTAATTGATGACGATTTGGGTAACATCATTGTATTCGAGGGACCATTCGCAGAAGATGTTGGAACAGAAAATGGAAAGTTTATTACTATAAACCCTGATGAAAATCATAAATCTAAATATTTTAATGACTTAGATGATGAGGAAGATGAAATAGTTGCTATAATTGATGATTTGTATGAGACTGAAACAACTTCTGATGGAAACAGAATAATTTCAGACTATCCGGATGGTTCATTTAGACCAAATGATGATGTCACAAGGTCAGAGTATGTTAAAATGCTTTCAATTTGTGAGGGTGTTTCTGATCCAGAACTTTCAAAGCAGATATTCTTCGATGTACCTGATAGTCATTGGGCAGCAAATTATATTAACTATCAAGCGGTAGACCATTTAGCGTTTGGATTTCCGGATGGTTCATTTAAACCATATGTAAGCGTTACATTAGAAGATGCTTGTTTAGGAGCATTAAATACATTGGGATATTGTGTTGCACTTGAAAGTGTACATTGCACAGAAGCTGAACTTGCAGAATGGTTAGATAAGGCAGAAGAAATAGGACTAATGGAAAATGTTGAAAGCGAAGAACTAGAATCAGCTGCTTCAAGAAGAGATATTGCTGTAATTCTTTATAATATGCTTCATGCAGAGAAATTTCAAATATCTAAATACTTTAAAGATTTAAATTACGTGGGCTTTACTAGTTATCAAGACAATCTACATGAGAAGATTGATGCATTATATGAAAAAGGAATAATAAAAGGTGTTGGAGAACAAGAATTTGCTCCATACGATTATACTACGAAAGCAGTTTATGCAAGTTTCTTGTTGAAAGCTAATAATATTGAGATAGAAACTGGATTGGAAAATAGGTTTACAGATTTAAAAGATGACCATTGGGGAAAAGACATTATATTAACAGCCGTTAAATGGGATTTATTAAGATATAGCGGAGATAAAATTACACCAGATGAAATCTTGACATATGGAGACGCATATTTTGGTGCAATGAATTCTTTGGGATATAAAGAATATATGAAAGCTGATGATGGTATTTTCCCTAATAGTTGGCGTGAAAAAGCTAGAGAATTACATTTAACAGCGAATGTAAGAAGGGGAACAGAAACTGGCACGCTTAGCGATGGAACAGTATGGGATAGTGTAGATGCGAAAGTTCAAAGAAAAGATGTGGCAGCAATTCTTTACAACATGCTTCAAGCAGAAAAGAAGAAATTCACTATTACATTTAATGCAAACGGTGGAAAAGGTTCTATGAAATCAGTAGACGTTTCGTATAGAGATGAATATACACTTCCTGAAAATGGTTTTGCAGCTCCTAGTGAAAAAGCATTTGATAAATGGGACAAAGGTAGTGTAGGTAGTAAAATAGTAATCACTGAGAACACTGAAGTAAAAGCAATATGGAAGGATGCACCTTCAGAAGGAAGCTCTGGTGGTTCTTCTGGCGGCGGTGGTGCCGGCGGTGGCGCTCCTGCAGAAACAAAGCAATACACAATTACAGTAAAAGCAGGAAAAGGTGGTACTGTTTCACCTGAAACTTCAAAAGTAGATAAAGGTGAAGACATTAGATTTAGAATTAAACCAAGCACTGGTTATGAAATTGCAGATGTATTAGTAGATACTAAATCTGTTGGTGCTGTTAAAACATATGAATTTGAAAATGTTAAAGCAAACCATACAATTGAAGCAAAGTTTAATTTAATTAAAGTGGTTGCTAAAGATCAAGACAAAGATAAAGAAGAATCAAAAGAAACGAAAGAAACAACAACAGAATCTTGGAAGAATCCATTTAATGATGTAAATTCTTCTGACTGGTTCTATGAAAACGTTAAAAACGCAGTTGAAAAAGGATTATTTAAGGGTACAACTGAAACAACGTTTGAACCAAATAAGAATTTGACTAGAGGAATGTTAGTAACCATACTATATAGGTATGCTAAAGCTACAGATACTGAAAAAGCTACTTTTGTTGATGTAAATCCAAATGAATATTATTCTGCACCAATTGCTTGGGCTGCAAAGAATGGCTATGTAAATGGTGTAGGCGAAAACAAATTTGAACCTGATTCAAATATAACTAGACAAGATTTAGCTACAATCATTTATAGATACTTAAAAGCTCAAGGAAAGGGCTTTACAGGAATGTGGTCATTCAATCTTGAGTATGCTGATAAGTCTCAAATCGCAGATTATGCTTTTGAGCCAGTTTGTTATTTAACAATGAATAGTGTTTTAAATGGAAAAGGTGAGAATAATTTTGATCCATTAGGACTTGCAACAAGAGCAGAGACAGCTGCTATAATGCAAAGAATAGATAAGTAATAAAGGAGAAAGATTTGATGGTAACAAAGGTAGAAGAAAAGGTATTTAAATTTGTAGAGAAACATATATTGATATTCTTTTTGTGCATTGTAACGATACTATCAATTGCACTAAGAGTAGTATTATATGAGAATACGTATGGAGATTACGAGCTGTTTTTAGAGCCGTGGTTTGTTGCTCTTAGAGATGGAGGAGGACTACATGCTCTTTCAGAAAACATAGGTAATTACAATGCTCCATATATGACAATACTTGCACTTCTAACGTACTTGCCAATAGATGCGATAACTTCTATTAAAACTGTTTCGGTAATATTTGATTACATATGTGGAATAACAGTATTCTTAATTGCATACAGCATTTTAAAAGATCACAAAAACAGAAAATTGATTTCAGCATTTATGTACGCAGTAGTAATCCTACTTCCAACGGTATTTATTAATTCAGCTTGTTGGGCTCAATGTGATTCTATATACGTTGCATTTGCTTTAATATCGATACTGTTCCTAATAAAAAAGAAGTATTTGCTTTCGTTCATATTTCTTGGAATATCATTTTCATTTAAATTACAATGCATATTCCTATTACCATTGTACATACTGATATACATTGCAGAAAGAAAATACTCTGTATTATATATTTTAGTTGCGGTGTTAAGTTTTATCGCTATGTGTGTTCCGTCATTCTTTTTTGGAAACACTATCCAAAATGTGTTTGAAGTGTACGCTGATCAATCTGATACATATAGTGACTATTTAACAATGAACTTACCTAATGCATATAGTATTTTCTGGAGCCGTGGAGATGACCATCTTATTTTATCGCCAAATGGTTTAATACAAAAAATAGGAATGGGTGTTACAGTCTCATTCTTTGTTCTGATTGCATTCTTGGTGCTTCGTAACAAAGTTGAGTTTAATTCCAGAGCTATCATAGAGTTTGGTCTGTGGTCGGTGATGATTTGTACGTTCTTGTTACCAAGTATGCATGAAAGATATATGTATCTTGCAGAAATTCTTTCGATTGTGTATTTGATATTTAACAAAAACAAGTTCCTTATTCCACTGGGCTTACAATTAATCACATTATATGGATATTTTTACTTCTTGTTCGGAGGAGGACAATTAGATATTAAATTAGTCAGTATCGCACATTTAGTGCTTTTCGTGTATTATAGTTATGATATGTGCAAAAGGTACTTTTCGGCAAAAGAAGATAAAGAAAACATACAGGAAGCCATCAGTTGATGGCTTCTTTTTTTTTTAGTTTTTCGGTTGACATAAGCTTTAACCCGTGATATTATCCCCGTTGAGAATAATATTTCGCAGAATTCTCAAATTTATTTTGGAGGATAACCAAGATGCTACTTTAACTATTGGTACTGTGTATTGTCGGACTAACTTTTTTCTATGTTTTAATGTCAAGGACACGGGACTCATACGATCATCACTATGATAATGAATGTAATGTTCGAGATTTCTTTATTTTTATGGCGTGGTTTTTCGGAATTGCCTGTTTGGGCCTAATTATTACTATTTGTTTTATCTGGGCTGATGTTGCAAATGGTAGAGTTTATGATCAACAGATTGCTATGTATGAGGAAGAAAATAAGCAAATCGAGACGGATATTGATACTATAGTACAAAACTATATGGCTCATGAATCTTCGGTTTATAAAGACGTTAAGCCAGGGGATAATGTAATGACTTTGGTGACTCTTTTTCCTGAATTAAAGAGTGATGAGCTAGTGTCACGTCAAATCAGTTTGTATATCAGTAACAATTATCAAATAAAGCAGCTCAAAGAGGAAAAGATTAGACTAGAAAAGAAACGCTGGCTATTATGCTTCGGCTGATAGCGTGAAGAATACTATTAAGCATTATTTATTATAGGAGGATACCCTTATGTTGCTTGTAATTCTCGGCATATTTCTTGCGATTGTAATTGTTACAAGTATTATTTCAAACAAAACTGGAAAATCTAATGTTGAGTGTACATGCGGAGTTATCGGCATTATATCAATTATATGTTGCATAGCTCTTATTATTGCCTGCTGCTGCTTGACCGTGGATGTGAAGACAGAATCAGTGCTTGATAAGAAGATTGCCATGTATCAAGAGGAAAATGCCAAAATAGAAGCACAGATAAGTGAAATCGTGCAACATTATATGGCATATGAAGGCCAGGTTTTTAAAGACTCGCGCTCTTCTGAAAATGCAATGACACTTGCGGCACTTTTCCCTGAGCTGAAGAGTGATACACTTGTGCAAAAACAAATTGAAGTGTATGCCGCTAACAATGCCAGGATAAAGAAACTTAAAGAAGATAAGGTTAGCCTTGGCACTGAGAAGTGGATTCTTTACTTTGGCAGTTAGAGAAAATAACAGATAATAGCTCTCATTGCATATTTATAGGAGGATAACACTATGTATCTTGTAATAGCAGGCGTTTGTCTGGTACTTACAATTCTTTTCACTATTCTTTACATTGAAGATATTGGTGATGAATTTTTGCATGTATTTCTTGCTGTGTTTTCTGGAATAGTATTTTTAGGCTTTGCAGTCGTTACCTGTATTGATTTGGCAGAAGTTAAGACGGAAGTCGTGATAGACAATAAGATAGCGATGTATGAAGAAGAAAATGCACGGATTGAAGCTCAGATAGATGAGCTTGTAAAGAATTACATGGCTTACGAGAGTGAGACTTTTAACGAGTATAAGCCCAATGAAAGTCCAATGACATATGTGTCACTTTTCCCTGAACTTAAGTCCAACGCTCTTGTTCAGGAGCAGATTGACATATATGTAGCCAATAATAACAAGATCAAATCTTTGAAAGAAGAGAAGATTAGCCTAGGACGAGCAAAATGGCGACTCTACTTTGGTACCTAGAAGGCTCAAAATGCTGTGTGCCACCTAATTGGTGGCACACAGTTTTTTTAATTGAAAATTCCTTATTTTAGTGGTATAATGCCATTTTGTATAAAGGAGTGATGCCTAGTGCTAACTGATGTTGAAATTAATAAACAAGCTAAGAAAGAACATGTTATAGATATTGCTAAAAAGCTTAATATAGATGAGGAAGATTTGGAATTATATGGAAAGTATAAAGCCAAGCTTTCAAAAGATATCTATGAGAAGAATAAAAATAATCCAGATGGCAAGCTTATATTAGTAACTTCTATTAACCCAACTCCACTTGGAGAAGGTAAAACTACAATTGCTATTGGATTAGTTGATGCTCTAAGTAGAATTAATAAAAAAGTTTGCCTTTGTTTAAGAGAGCCTTCTATGGGACCAGTATTTGGTATTAAAGGCGGCGCTACTGGCGGAGGATATGCACAAGTTGCTCCAATGGATGAAATCAATCTTCACTTTACAGGTGACATTCATGCAATGACATCTGCTAACAATTTGATTTCTGCTTGCATAGATAATCACATCTTCCAAGGAAACGAATTAAGAATTGATCCAAAGCATGTTACTTGGAATAGATGCTTAGATATGAATGATAGAGCTTTAAGAAAAGCTACACTTGACTATAGTTCAAAGACACAAGAATTCATTAGAGAAGATGCATTTGATATTACTGTTGCTTCTGAGATCATGGCAATTGTTTGCCTTTCAAAAGATATTAAAGACTTAGAAGAAAGAATTGCTAATATAATCTTTGGATATGATGTAGACGGCAAGCCATTAAAAGTTAGCGACTTAAAGATTCAAGGCGCAGTTACAGCTATTCTTAAAGATGCTATTAAGCCAAACCTTGTTCAAACATTAGAAAACACTCCTGCAATCATTCATGGCGGACCATTTGCTAATATCGCACATGGATGTAATTCAATTATTGCTACAAAGACAGCACTTAAACTAGCTGACTATGTAGTAACAGAGGCAGGTTTCGGTGCAGACTTAGGTGCTGAAAAATTTATAGACATTAAATGCCGTATTGCAGACTTAAAACCAAGTGCAGTTGTTTTGATGTGTACTTTAAAAGCATTAAAGTATAATGGCGGTGTTGCAAAAGAAGATGTTAAGTTAGAAAATGTTGCAGCGGTTGCAAAGGGATTTGTTAATCTTAAAGGTCACATTGAAAACATGAGAAGATTTAAGATTAATCCAATCGTAGTGCTTAACAAATATGATTTTGATACAGATAAAGAAATTGCAAAACTAAAAGCGCTTTGTGAAGAGATGGGAGTTTCTATTTGTGAGACTAACGTATTCATGAAGGGCGGAGAAGGAGCAATAGAGCTTGCTAATAAAGTAGTTGAAGAATGTGCAAAAGATAATAACGATTTTCAGTTCTTGTACAACACTAACGACAACATTAGGCAAAAGATTCACAAGATTGCTGTAGACATCTATGGTGCTGATGGAGTTGAGTATACTAAGCAAGCTGAAGAAGCCATCGCAAAGATTGAACAAATCAATCGTGGAGATTTACCAATTTGTATTGCAAAGACACAATATTCATTTTCAGACAATCCAAAGCTTTTAGGAAAACCAACAAACTACAAGATAAAGATTAGAGACGTTATCTTAAAGAACGGTGCTGGATTTATTGTAGCAATTGCTGGCAATATAATGACAATGCCAGGATTACCAAAAGAACCAGCAGCAGAGAAGATATATGTAGCAGAAGATGGAGATACAATTGTAGGATTGTTTTAATTATGTACTGGCGTCCATTGGGCGCCAATTTTTTTGCCCATTGACGGATGGAGATTATTTAAACTTGGTAACATATTAGAGTGAGTAAGTCAAAGAGAGGAACTATTACTTCGATTTCGAAGTCATACTTCCGCTTTTATATTATGCCCATTGACAAATGAAGATTATTCGAAGTAGGTAACACACTAGATTAAGTAAGACAAAAAGATGACGTATTACTTCGACCTCGAAGTCATACGTCATCGTCTTTTTATTATTTAATGTATGTTACCTCGCATAAATAGAATAATCGATATCTGGAAAGATTTTGTCTTTGTACGATATATCCTCCAAATACTTCTTGTTGATTTTGTGTTGGTCAATCATATCGGCTAGCGCATTAAAACGACCGATGTGGTCTTTTAAACGCTTGTGAGCATATTCTACCATCGTGTTCATAGTAACAATGAATGGCCAGTCGCTACTTTGTGCAAGTAATAGTTCACGAGCACATTGATTAAGTGCTTTACGTTCTAATTCAGTAGGCTTAGTGATGCATCTAGCTAAATAAACCATTCTTTCGGCAGCTGCGTGTAAGTGTTTATACATATAGTCGTTTCCAGGGTTAATCCAAACCTCAGAATAACCATGTGCACCCCATGTGGAAATAGCAGGCTGACATTCTTGAATTTGTGGATATCTAGAAAGATATTCAGATGGAGTGATTAGCTCGAATGTATCTTGATTGTAATATATCTTTTTAAATAACATATAAATCCAATAAGGACCTTCAAACCACCAGTGCCCATATAACTCTGCATCATATTGGCTAGTGATAACAGGTGGAATCACCATGTTTGGCGCTGCTAAATTGATTTGATCAACTCTAGAATACATGAAGTGGTCTGCTTGCTCTTCAGCAATTTCCATTGCCCAGTCTGGGTGATAATAATCTTTTTGGTCTGTCTTTCCGGTGATACGGTGATATTTAAGACCAGTATCAATTCTATGACCTGATTTAGCAACGAATGGTTTAATGTATTCCCATTCGGATTCGTAACCAATGTCTTTATAAAACTCTCTATAGTTTGGATGACCTGGATAACCAGTAATAGAACTCCAAACTTGCTCACTACTTGTAAAGTCTCTTCCAAAACAAGCAATGCCTTTTGGCGAAATGATTGGTGCCATTGTGCCATAGACTGGAGTAGGGATGGCATTTGTAATACCGTGAGTTTCTAAGAAGATGTATTTTATTCCAAACTCTTTAAGTGGATCTTCAAGAGCAGGAATGTAAGCGCATTCTGAAAGCCACATTCCATTTGGTTTTCTGCCAAAAGCTTTTTCGTAGACCTTAACACCTTCACAGATTTGTGCACGAGATGCATTAGGTGTAACATCAAGAAGCGGTAAGAAACCATGAGTGGCAGGACAAGCAATTATTTCTAGAACACCCATGTCTTGAAACTTTTTGAATGCGGTGATTAAGTTGCAGTTATAGTCTCTTTTAAATATTTTGTATTGCTCCGCAAAACGATAGAAGTAAAACTTTGCTAAGTCGTTTTCGGTTTGGTTAGTACTCTTAGTTCTATTAATCTCTTTGTGTGCTAGCCAAAGTCTTTCAACCAAATATCTTAATGAACGTTTTTGAAGTAAATCATCAGTAAGCATAGTGATAAGTGGAGCAGAGATGTTCATAGTGATTCTAAAAGGAATTTGCTCATCAACTAGCTTTTGAAAGTACTTGATAAGTGGAATGTAGGTTTCTGAGATTGCTTCAAAAAGCCAATGCTCTTCAATGTAGAGCTCACTTTCTGGGTGTCTTACATATGGAAGGTGTGCGTGCAAAACAAAATTTAGATAACCTTTTGGCATATTGGTAAGACCTCCCTTCGTGAAAAAATGCCAAATGAAAAAGCAGATTCCCATTTGGCTTTAATAACAATGTTTATCATGAAATAAATGGCGGTCAACGACCGCCTAAAATATATTATCCGAAATATCTAGACATCGAGCTATATGATGATGCCGATGATGCTGATGATGAACCACCGCCCATAAATTCTTCTGAACTTCCTGGCTTAATAGGTGTGCCATCGAATGCAGTATGACTTTGATTTTGGAATCTAGCATACGTCTCTTTAGCTCCATATATCTTAAATCTCTTTTTATCGCTAATACATAGATAGTTGCCAAATAGAATACCTTCTTGAGAAAAGTCTGCAAGTGCTTGTGGACAATTTGTAGGTACGATAGCAACGTTTGAGGTGTATATGTTAATGAACTCGTTTTTAGCAACACGACCAAGCTCAACTTGATAGTTGCAGCCTGGGTCTTCAACGTCTATGTAGTAATTATTTGCAAAAGGGTTAACAGGGATAGTGTATGAGTACTTTTTGGTAAGGTTAGTAACTTTAAGAACTGCTATGCAATCGTTGTAGTTCTTGTGGTGAGTGTTAAACTCTTTGATGGTATCGTCAGAAACCTCCCAATAGCAGAACATACGAGTAGGGGACTGTACGAGCAAACGTATAACAGTGCGGTTGTATTTAGCTGGTAATTCATAGTATTCAGACTTAAGAAGTTGCACGCTTTCCCCTCCTTTTCATTAGTAAATAGAAAAAATTAAACCTTTTCACCCATTTAATACAATTTATTCTACTATTATTAAAAAGCAATATCAACTACTTTTAAAAATTGTAATTGATTTGTAAACTAATTTGATTGATAACATAATGTTGTTTATGTTTTCACTTCTCATATATTTTAAATTTAATTTTTGGAAAATGCAATAACAAATCTTTCACTTTGGACGAAAAAAATTTTTAAAAAATTTTTCAAAATTTTTTTAAAAAGTGTTTACATTAAAAATGCGTTTGTATACAATATTTTTAGAAGATGTGAAAGAGAGTTTTTGATTTTTTTATTTTGTTTTTTTCTTCAATATGCTTTTGCAAGCGCAAAATAAAAGGTCGCGAAATTTTTACATTTTTTTTTGACTACATTTGACAACGCTTATTAGCAGACTAATAAACATAAGACAAATTAGGAGGGGTATTATGAGAATATTGATGCTTACCTGGGAGTATCCACCAAGAATCGTTGGAGGTATTGCCAGAGTTGTTCACGATCTCTCACAAGTTTTTGCAAAGCAAGGGCATGAAGTTCATGTTATTACTTATAAAGAAGGCAACACAAAACCATTTGAAAAAGATGGCGAAGTTTTTGTTCATAGAATCGAAACTTATCCAATCAATGCCAACAATCTTATAGATTGGGTTATGCAATTTAACTTTTGCGTGATTGAAAAAGCTGCAGATGTTATAAAAGAATTTGGAAAATTCGACGTTATCCATGCACATGACTGGCTTGTTGCGTACGCTGCTAGAGCTCTAAAAAATTCATACAAGCTTCCACTTGTAGCTACTATCCATGCTACAGAGAGTGGACGTAACAAGGGTATTCATGATAAAAACCAAGGCTACGTTAATGACGTTGAATGGCTTCTTACTTATGAGGCTTCAGATGTTATCTGCAATAGTATGTTCATGAAGAACGAGATTCGCAACTTGTTCGGTAAGCCAATGGAACACATTCATGTTGTTCCAAATGGTATTAACATTCACAAGTTCGATAACCAAGAAAGAGATTGGGACTTTAGACGTAACTATGCTGCAGACAACGAAAAAATCGTTTTCTTTGCAGGACGTATTGTATACGAAAAAGGAATCCAAGTTTTACTAGATGCTGCACCAAAGATTCTTGCTAACTATAACGATGTTAAATTCGTTATTGCAGGACGTGGTCCATGCATGGATGATTTAAGAGCACAAGCAGAGCGCCTTGGAATTTCAAATAGAGTTTACTTTACAGGTTACTTAAATGATGTTCAAATCACCAAGATGTACAAAGCTATTGATGTTGCAGTTTTCCCAAGCTTATATGAGCCATTTGGTATTGTTGCACTAGAAGGTATGCTTGCTGGTGCTGCTACTGTCGTTTCAGATGTTGGTGGCTTAAATGAGATTGTTTCTCATGGTATCGATGGAATGAAATCTTATTCAGGCAACTGTAATTCATTAGCAGATTCAATTCTTGAAGTATTATTTAATCAAGACTTATGCAAGATGATTGCTGCAAATGCTCATGAAAAAGTTGTTTCAGAGTACAACTGGGAAGTTATTGCTAAAAAGACTATGGAAGTGTATAAAGAGACTATTAAGACTGCTAAAGCTAGTGCAGTTAAGGTTAAGTTCGAAGAAACAGAAGGAGTTAAAGAAAAACTTTCAGACAAGGCTCCACTTAGTGCTTCAAAAGACAATACTATCACTACTTCAACTACCGATTCAGAAATTAGAGGCATACTTCCAAACCCACTTAGAAAGCTTAAGGCAGGAAACTAAAAACTATATATAAATATAATACAAATTCGTAGCTTCGGCGTTTCGCCGAAGCTTTTTTTAGTTTTGTAATATCTTGGGCGATTATAGGTTTTAGTTACCTAAAAGTGGAAAAACGCTTAAAAAGCATTATTTTTCTTGTAATTTACATAATATTGTGATACAATGCTCAAGATAGTAATATTTGACATGCTATCCGGCATATTCGGAAGCAAAGTTCTTCCGAAAGACAGATGTAGGAGGAAAAACAAATGGTAAAAGAAGTAGTAGGTATGCAGTTAACCAACCTTAGAGGAACCAATTGTGCGATAATGAAGCTGAGTAGGTACCCTGTACCCAGCACGGTAAGAGTCTTTGATGAAGATGTAGAAATTTTCCCTTATTCTATAGATGATAATGGTATTCTGATGTTTACTGTAGAGCAATATGAGGTACTAAGGGCAGATAAAGCACTTGATATGAAGGCTGATTGGCGCTACAGTGACACTCAGTTCGTTTCATTGGAATTCATAGTGGAATATGAAGAGTTGAAGATAGATGAAGCACAACGGCCAGAGTTTGATACCGATAAAGGAATCCTTGAGTCAACGAGAGATTTAAGGTCGTTTACCACGATGCTTGATAACAGGAAAAAGTATGTTAGTTATTATCCGCATCGTAAATTAAACGAGTTCTTGATTTGGGGGAGATATAGACTTGATGAAATAGGTCAGGTTTATAATGTTTTACCAGAAGGTTTCGAGCCTCCTAAGAACTTTCGTGAGGTTCAGGCGTCAAATAATGATACCAAGGGCGATTCTGTCAAATTACCAAGATATGGGGATACATGCCCTATATGTTGTAAACCTTTTCAAATCAATGACTTGATAAATGCAAACTTTATAGAATATGAAGTTGTCTCTTCTCAAGTGTTTCATGTCTCATGTTTTCAGACATATATTTCTTCCTTCATGTTCAACAAGATAGTAAGTGGAGTGATAGATAAAGTATATAATAGTTGGGACCAAGCAGTTGTTGAAGAGATTCCTCGAGAACAACTCGAAAGTAGTTACCATTTTTGGAAAGATGTACCATTTTGGTACAAGGTTACAACCAGAAGAGGTGACATACTTGTAGGGCCTGCAGATTATCATTACATTTTCATTGAATGGCAGAAAAATTTTGCTAGTTTTGACCCAAAAGAAATTTTTGATAATGACAGTTCTTTTAAATGCCAAGCTGACGGAAGACGAAGCGTTGAAGCTACGAGCGCAGAAGAAGCAATAATGTATCTCCAAGCGGTACACGATTGCGTTGAAAAAAAATATGCACCGCCAAGCGGTACATGATTACTTTGAAAAATAACAGAAGAAAAAGGGCGAGCGATTCGCCCTTTTTTTGCGTAATTTTCTTAGTTTGAAACGCCATTGACTTTATTATTTAAGTATGTTACCCTTAACTGAACCTAAATAAAAAAGGGGGGTCAACATGAGTTCTTCGTTGTTGAACACAAAACGGGTGCTTTCAATTTGCATGGAAACAACCGCCGGAGGACGCAACTATTCAGGTGGATTAGGTGCGCTCTATGGCGATACGACTCGTACAATGGACCGACTGGGTGCTTCATTCGTTGCAGTGACGCCCATCTACAGAAACGGCTACGTTAAGCAGCTGGTTACAAAAGACGGGGTGGTAGATGAATACCCCGAGCAGAGCTTTGAAGACGACTACTTAGATACTGGCATAATTCTCGAAGTCCCCATACTGAACAGAGAATTAAAGGTTAAAGTTTGGAAACACAAAAAGCTTTCAAACTGCTATGGACTTGATAGCTTCGTTCCCGAAAATGGAGAACTTGCTGCTATCACAAACAATCTTTACGGTGAAAACGGAATAGGCGAGCATGATGGTGAAACTCAGAGGCTTTTCCAAGAAGTCATTCTGGGTGTAGGCGCTATCGAGCTTTGTCAAGCGATTGACTACGACTATGAAGTTGTCCACCTTAACGAAGGTCATGGTGTCTTTGCATCACTTTACGAAATTGCTAAAACTAAGACGATGTATGGTTATGAATTAGCCAAAAAGAGGGTTAGAGAACATACGGTTTTTACTACTCACACGCCCATCTGGGCTGGTAACAAGAGTAGACCTATTCAAATGATCATCGATAAGGGTGTTAACTTAGGTTTCACCTATGATGAACTTAAAGACATTGGTGGAGACGATACAGGCACGATGTTCGGCTCTACCATAGCCGCACTCAGAGTTTCCAAAATTGCTAATGCTGTTGCAATGCGTCATCAGTCCACTTCACACGAGCTTTGGAGTGGCGTAAGAGGTGCTTGCCCCATCATGTACATTGACAATGGCGTAGACATCGACTTCTGGCAAGATAAGGCGATTAGAGAGGCCTATGACGATAACTGCACAGGTCGCCTTGCAAGCGCACATGCTGCCAATAAGAAAAAGCTCGTTGATGAGATTGAAAAACGTAATGGTATTAGACTCGACACAAACTCCATTATTGTTGGCTTTGCTCGCAGATTCATCGAGTACAAGAGAGCAGACCTTATCTTTGAAGACTTAGCTAGGTTTGAAAGACTTATTAGAGAATACAATTTCCAAATTGTTTTCTCTGGTAAGACTCATCCCAAAGACTTCAACAGCAAGGGTATACTTATGAGAATCTTTGAGATGACTCAGAAGTATCCTCAAAATGTTGTCTTCTTACAGAACTACGACGTCGAAATCGCTGGCCTTATGACTAAGGGTTGCGATGTGTGGCTGGGTAATCCTCAGATTCCTCTTGAGGCTTGCTCTACTTCTGGTATGAAGGCTGCGGCTAATGGCGTACTTAATCTTTCTACTGCCGATGGTTGGTGGTACAAGAGCTGTCGCTATGCAGTCAATGGTTGGATTATCGGAGAGACTAAGTCTCATGACAAGAGCGTAGATGCCCAATATCTCTACAAGGTTCTTGAAGAGAAAGTCCTTCCTGCTTATCAAAACAAGCAGGTGTGGGCTACCATGATGATGAGTTCCATCTACACTGCATTAGAAGAATGCTCGACTGAACGTATGTGCAGAGACTATTATAGGTATCTGTACAATGCACCAAATTTGCAATAATTAGTTAACTAACTAACTAACTAACAATTACTACTTAACGGCGACCAATTGTCACCAAACGTAGCGGCGGCCACCGGCCGCCACAAAAAAGAGACTTCACTTTCGTGAAGTCTCTTTTTGTTATTTTATAAATCTATTGTGCAACCTCAGTTCCATAACGAGTAAGTTTATATGTATGCGATGGAAGAGAAGCCTCTAAGATATCTCCTAATAGCTCATGGCTAGAAGAAACATCATCAAATGATGAGGTACCCTTTGATTGAGGTGCACGTATTAAGTATAGATTAATAAGTCTTGCAACTTCTGCTCTTGTCATTGTAATATCAAGTTTTAGGTCTTTGTTTTCATCAGATACAGGGGTCATATTTAATCTAGTTAAAAGTGTTATATATTCAATAGCCCAGTGCTTTTCAACTTTCTCTGTACCTATGAAGTAAACTGAAGTAGGGTCTTTATACTCTTTAACAAGTTTTGTAGAAGGTTTAACTTCAATTCCTTTTACATTATCTTCTTGAGCTTTTAACTCTACGAAGCAAGCGATGATTTTCATAAATTGAGCATTTGTCATCTTATCATTTGGTCTATATGTTCCGTCACCGAAACCAGAAATCAAACCAAGTTTTGAACAAGCTACTATAGCTTTTTGAGCTTCTGTATAAGTCTCATTAAGATCATCATACTCATTTCCTTGGATTGCTGTTCCAGCGTAGTTAATACCAAATACTCTAGCTAATACTAGTGCACCTTCTGCTCTAGATATGCCATCATTTGGACGGAATGTTCTTCCGTTAGCATCACCAATCATATATGGTTCATGTTCTTCAGTAATTACTGTATTTTCATTTTTGAAAATAACGTTTATTACTGCTGAAGTATCAGATGCAGAGTAGTTATTCTCTGGTTGTACTGTTGCAACAGGGTAAACTGTTTGAACAGTCATACTGCTGCTCTTTAAAGATTTATATTTAATGGTTACGGATTTTGTTCCACCTTCACCATTTAAAATACCACTTGGTAATGTCCATGTTATTGTTCTCTTTGAAGTATCTACTTTTCCATCTGTAGAACCAACAACTTCGAAAGATAGTGGAAGAGTAAGAGTAACCTTCATTGCTTTAGAGGTAGTAGCACCACCATTTCTAAAATCTATGCTATATTTGATTGACTCACCTAAGCCATAAATATTTTTGTTAGATTTTTCATATGATGGACTTTCATTTCTTAAAGCGATTGCAAAAGAATCAAGTTCTTTTGAAGGTCTCATATAACTCTCAATCTCAAAATCACCAGTTACTACTTCATCTGGAGAAGATGAAGGTGTAGGTGTTGGAGTAGGAGTAGTTTGACCACCAGATTCATAACCGCAGATAGAACATTTTCCATCTACAAATGAGTGGTATCCTTTTTCAATAATAGCATTACAATTTATATTAGCACACTTTTTAAAGTGCTCTTTATAATCAGATGACCAAGTAGATGATGCTTTGTGTTCACCTTCACCTGTGTGATTTGGATTTAGTTTTCCACAAATTTTACATTTAAAATCTGTACCATAATCATGTGTATGATCAGTAGGTTCAGGGGTTTGTGTAGGTGTAGGTGTAGGAGTAGGTGATATAGCTCCACCTTTAGTATATCCACAAACTGTACATTTGTTATCGCTACCAAATGTATGATTTCCTCTTGCTATTAAAGTAGTACAATTTTGATTTGCACAAATCTTATAATGGAAATCAGTATCCTTTTGCCAATCTTTAGGATCAGTATGTCCTTCAGCATATTTATAATTACAACCTTTATCTTTAGCTTTACAAGCATAATAGTGATATTGATCATTTCCAGAGCTTATAAATTGAGTGCTCTTTCCGTGATCTGAAGGTTGTCCAACTTTATCGTGTCCATCTGGGTAACTAGTTCCGGTAGGAGTAGGTACTGGACTACTTGATGGAGTTGGAGTAGGTTTTTGTGTTGGTGTAGGGGTAGGTGCTTGTGTTGGTGTTGGCGAAGGTGTTTGACCATTAGACTTTCCACAAACCGTACAAATACCATCACTACCATAAGTATGATTTTCTTCATATTTATAATCACAATCAGCAACTTCACAATAGAAGAAGTGAGTATAGTTATTTGTTAATTCATCACATAATGGACCTCTAACGTGGTCATTTGAAGAATATCCAGGAACTATAGTATGTCCTTCAGGCGCATCGCCAGCTGGTGGAGTTGGCTCAGGTGGTGTATAATCTGACCAGTTTGTTAATTTAGATTCTTCAATATCAAAAGATATGTTGTTGTCTTCTAGATAGTATTTGAAATAAGAAGACTTTCCGACATAACTAGTAACATATTTACCAATAAAACTTTTGGCATTCTGCGTAAAAGGTACAGGCGTGATACTAGTAATATTACCGGAGCTATCCTTTTTTACTTCTCCAGCAGTCTTACCACTAGAATCAGCAAAACAATCGAGAATCTTAAAATATTTTCCATCAGAGGTTAATTCTCCGGCAATCCATGCTTTACTTTTGATGGATCCAGTACTTGAACCTCCCGGAGAAGAATAAACATTATACGAACCTGACCATGTGCCGTAATAATTATAAGTATCTAAAAGAACATTCCACGAAAAGAAATCAATAGTGGCCATTTCATTGTTTTGGGTATTTATCACATTGATTCTAAATGGACCAACTCCTTTAACTCTAGCAACATTTTCTGTTATTTGAGTTGCATCAGGAGATTCTTCGGAATTCTCAAGCGTATATTGAGGTGGGAAGACAAGAGTACATCCATGTTCAACACCATAGTATGTAACTCCATCACGAGTTTCAGTAGATAGTTTTCTTGCAAATGAAACTGAACATGTAAACATCAGTAAACAGATAAGAAGTAATGAAATTAAAAATCTTTTGTTCATAAACATCACCTTTTCTTTGGTTATATTTCTATACAATCATAAGACAATTATACCACTTTTATGTAAAGAAAACCACAAAAATAGCATATTTTCCTATTATTTTTTAAAAAAGCAAATCTTTGCAAACGGCTAGTAGAGTAGGGATTGAGAGCTTTTAAGGCCGTGAAAAATCTGGCTTTTCCTACGGAAGTAAGCGTTTCCCGAGATCCAAGTTGAAAATTTACATAATGTGTGATATAATATAACTGATAAATTATTAAAGGAGGGCAGCCAGCTATGAAGGAGCTGTATACCAAACTCTGGAACACCTTTCACCCTGATACCGCTTTTCAGGGCTGGGCACTGGCCATTGGTGCTTTTTGCATCGTTGTAGGGCTAGTATGCAAATTTTTCCTGGGCGAGAAGTTCTTCCGGAGTGCGTTCACAATGTTAGGAGTCATTCTGGTTTTTATCATTGCGTTCACAATCTGGATTCCGCTTGGAGTCTTCGTTGTAGGCATGCTTGCCTACTTCATCGCGATTCAGTTCGTTAAAGATGGGCGGTGGCAAAAAGGTATGCTTTACGCAGTAATCATTATTTCGATTTGCGTAGCTGCCTACTACATCTGGCTTCGCTAACACTTCCACGAGAGCTTAAAACCTCTCGTGGATTTTTTTTGACTTGCTAAAAAATATTTTTTACTTTACAATAGTCTAAGTGAAATGTTATAGTATTAACTTGTTATGAAATGGTAAGACTATAATTTTTTAAAGGAGAATTCAAATGCCAAAGTATTTATTAATAGTTGAGTCACCTGCTAAGGCACAAACAATAAAAAAGATTTTAGGTAAAGACTACGAAGTTGTAGCTTCACAAGGCCACATCAGAGACTTACCTAAATCAAAGCTTGGAATAGATATAGAAAACAATTTTGAACCTCAATATATAAACATTCGTGGAAAGGCAGAGCTTATTAAAAAGCTAAAAAAAGAAGCCGCTAAGGCCGATAAAGTTTATCTTGCAACTGACCCTGACCGTGAAGGAGAAGCAATAGCATGGCACTTAGCATATATATTGGGAATAGACAACAATGATTCTTGCAGAATCACATTTAACGAAATCACAAAAACAGGTATTACAAAAGCTATAAAAGAACCTAGAAAACTAGATATGGACTTAATCGATGCTCAACAAGCTAGACGTGAGCTAGACAGAATAGTTGGTTATAAAATTAGTCCTCTTCTTTGGAAAAAGGTTAAAAGAGGTCTTTCTGCTGGCCGTGTTCAGAGTGTTGCAGTTAAGATTATTGTAGATAGAGAAGAAGAAATCGAAAAGTTTGTTCCAGAAGAGTATTGGTCTTTGGATGCAGACTTTAAAGAAGACAAAAAATCTTTCACGGCTAAGCTAAACACATATAATGGTGAGAAAGCTGAGATTCGTTCAGAAGGTGAAATGAACGACATTTTGTCACATCTAGATAACAAAGATTACATTGTTAAAGAGATTAAATATGGCGAGAAAAAGAGAAATCCAGCTCCACCATTTACTACATCAACTCTTCAACAAGAAGCTTCTCGTAAGCTTGGATTTGCTATTAAGAAGACAATGTCAGTTGCTCAAACCCTTTATGAAAGCGGTCTTATCACATACATGAGAACAGACTCTACTAGAATTTCTGAAGAAGCAAGAGCTCAAGTAAAAACCCAAGTTATTAGCCAATTTGGTGAAAACTATTATGAAAACAGGTACTACAAGACTTCAAAAGATGCACAAGATGCACATGAAGCAATTCGTCCATCATACATAGATAGAACACCAGCCCAAATCAAAGCTAAATATACGCTAGACCAATACAAATTATACAAACTAATATATGAAAGATTACTTGCATCACAGATGGCACAAGCAGTCTATGATACAATGACAGTCGACATTGAAGCTGGCCAAGCTGAGTTTAGAGCTAATGGTTCTAAGATTAGATTTGCTGGATTTATGGCTTTATATGTTGAAGGAAATGACGAGGCTTTAGAAGAAAAAGATGTCATTTTACCAGATTTAAAAGAAGGCCAAAAGCTTACATTAAAAGAACTTAAGCCAGAACAACACTTTACTGAGCCACCTGCTAGATTTACTGAAGCAAGCTTAGTTAAAGCATTAGAAGAAAAAGGCATAGGCCGTCCAAGTACTTATGCACCAACAATTACAACTATTATAGATAGAAGATATATTGAAAGAGAAAAGAAACAACTAAAACCAACAGAGCTTGGAAGAATAGTAAACACGCTACTTTCAGAAAACTTCAAAGACATTGTTGATGAAGAGTTTACAGCTCAAATGGAAGATGATTTAGATAATGTTGCAGAAGGAAAGACTAACTGGAAGCTTATTATGAAGGCTTTCTATGATCCATTTGAAAAGAACTTAAAAGAAGCTGAAGAAACATTAAGTAAGATTGAAATAAAGGACGAAGTTTCTGATGTTCAATGCGATAAGTGTGGAAGAATGATGGTATATAAAATAGGAAGATATGGCAAGTTCTTGGCTTGCCCAGGATTCCCAGAATGTAGAAACATTAAGCCAATCATTCAAAAATTAGACATTCCTTGTCCAAAGTGCGGAGGAGAAATCCACATTAGAAAGAGCAAAAGAGGCAAAAAGTACTATATTTGCGTTAACAACCCAGAAAAATGCGACTTTATTGCATGGAATGGACCAGATAAAAACGGAGTTATAAAGGAAGCTAAGCCAAAAGAAAAAGCTTCAAAAGAAACAAAGAAAAAGACTAAGAAAACAACTAAAAAATAGTAGTAGCGGCGCCCATCGGGCGCCATTTTTTATACCTCTGTGGTTTACGAAACTGGTTGACTTTTTGCGTTATTTGGAGTATAATTTTATACGTATCTATTGATACCAGAAATCTTGCCGGCAATTGAAGGGAGGATGATTTGAGCCGGATTGTTACACGTCACAATAACACAAAGACGAAAAGGAGAATTGATTATGAAGAGCACAAGCCTCAAAGACACCTGTAACACCAACACCAACACCAACAACACCAAAGCTTCTGCCTTTGACCAGGAGATGTCCAAGCCCGTCCAGAAGCCCCAAAGGGTCAAGGACGTGGAATACCATTTTGGTCGCCTCGTGTGGGCGGCTGAAAGACTTTTGGGTGAAGGGGGACAGTTTGAATTTTTGCTCTCAAAGAGCGGAGTTCAGCTGGAAAGCCTTTCGGAACATCTTCGGAAGTTCCTTAACAAGGCTTTCGTTTTGAAGAACCCCAAAGACAAGGCGGAGCATCAGACTTTGCTTCAGGTCCTTTCGCTTACCAAGATACGGGTGAGCGAGGAGGATAAGGACACCTATTTAAAGATGCGTGTTCCCGACAAGGCAAAGCTTATGTGTCGCTCACGGTACGCCTTTGTTTTCAGGCCTGCAATGCCCGGAGAGCAGGGCGAACTTTTCGTTGATATCATTTTCACCAGCTCCAACAAGTTCCAGAGAGTCATTGACTACTGGACCCAGCTTGGTTTTGGTGAGTTCAACAACATCGCCGTTGACAAGTTCTTGGAACATGTAGATAATCAGGGCGGTGTCGAGTGCGTCGATGTGACGCAGGACGTGTTCCGCGAGCTGTTCGAAATTAACGGAGAAACCAACCGTAAAGCCATTGAAGATGCTGGCAAGCTCTGCGATGGTACCTGGGGAGGCTACTCCAAGACTGCGATCACGCTGGGGGAAACAAGTTTCAGTGCGGGCACTTTTTTCATCACGCGTTCGGACTGGACCAGGTTTGTCCATCTGAAGCTTCCTGAAGGAAGAAAACCATACTACTTGAGGCCTATCATTAGGGAGAAGGAGTCCGAAGGGGGCAAGCCTCTCCTCAAGGTACAGGCCCACCGGTTCAATTACGCTGGGCAGATGTTTGCTTATCGGTAAACATCTTGCCCGTCAGGCGAGCCTCACACTTTAAGTGTGGGGCTCGTTTTTTGTTTTGCAGAATTTTGGACGTGTTGCAAAAAAGAAGCTACTGATATAAAATTAAAAAAAGTCATACTTTTAAAGGAGCGATTTTAAATATGAAATTTTTAATTGCTGCACGGAGGCACAGGACGGACACATTACTCCAGGACTTGCAATTGGTTCAAGTCTAAAAGAAGATGGTCATGAAGTAATCTTTATAGGTACCGAGCATGGTATGGAAAAAGATTTGGTTCCTAAGGCAGGATTTGAAATAAAATATATTCACGCATCAGGTCTTTCAAAAGGAATAGGCAATAAGATAAATGCTGTTATTGATTTAACAAAAGGAATATCTGAATGCAAAAAAATAATTGAAGAAGAAAAACCAGATATGTGTATAGGTACTGGTGGATATGTCACAGCGCCTTTAATGATGGCAGCTCAAAAATTAAAAGTTCATACTTTAATTCATGAAAGCAATGCACTTCCTGGTAAAACTACAACTTTGATGGCTCCAAAGATTGATGAGGTTGCAGTTGGTTTTGATGAGACAAAAGAAAAGTTACTTAAAGGAAATATTGTAGTAACAGGTAATCCCAATAAAATGGGTCTTAATAAACTTACGAAAGTTGAAGCAAAAGAAAAGATTAATATAGACGATAAAATTCTTTTAATATTTGGTGGAAGTCAAGGTGCCAAGAAGATTAACGAAACAATTCTTGCACTTATCAAAAAGCAATTGTTTGAAAACTACACAGTTATCTACGCTACAGGACCAAAGCATTTTGAAGAGATTTCTAACATCATATTAGAAGAGGATTCAATGGATTATGAAATTGAACAAAAAGAAGATGAATTAGTTTTATATAGATTGATTCATTCATCTGGTAGTTCATTTACATTTACATCGTCAAAGAATGGTCCAGATAAAGAAGTTAAAACGGTTGATACGGATATCGCTTTAAAAGCACATCCAATAATCGTTAAAAAATTTATATACAATATGGAAGAAGTTATGAAAGCAGCAGACTTAGTTATTTCAAGAAGCGGCGCTTTGACATGCACTGAAATAGCTGAAGTTGGAGTTGCTTCAATTCTAATTCCATTTCCTTATGCTGCAGAAAATCATCAGTTCTATAATGCTGAAACTCTACAAAATGCAAAAGCGGGAGTTATCATCGAAGAAAAAAATCTTACACCAGATCTTTTGTATGGTGCAATAAATAGCATATTAGATAATGATGCACTTCAAAAAGGAATGGCAGAAAATGCCAAAACACTTCGTAAAGGAAATCCTATACAAAATATCAAAGACGAAATATACAAGATACTATCATAGTGGCGACAATTGGTCGTCACAATAATTCCACGAAAGGAGGCTAAGAGTTGTCAAAGAAAGTAATAATCGCCGAAAAGCCATCAGTAGCTCAAGAGTTTGCGAAAGTTTTAAAAGTAAATGGTCAAAGAAAAAACGGCTACATCGAATCAGATGAATACATTGTTACATGGTGCGTTGGTCATTTAATCACAATGAGCTATCCCGAAGTATATGATGAAAAGCTTAAGTTTTGGCGATATGACACTCTTCCTTTTATTCCAAAAGAATGGAAATACGAAGTAATTGCAAATGTTAAGCAACAATTTGAAACAATTAAAACTCTTCTTACCAGAGAAGATGTAGATACCATTTACGTCTGTACCGACTCTGGGCGAGAAGGAGAATACATATATAGATTAGTTGATTCAATGATTGGTGTTGAGCGGAAAATCTAAAAAGAGGGTTTGGATTGATTCACAAACCGAAGAAGAAATATTAAGAGGTATTAAAGAAGCTAAAGATTTAAGTTATTATGATGCACTTGCTGATTCAGCTTACTTAAGAGCAAAAGAAGATTACTTAATAGGAATAAACTTTTCTAGGCTACTTACTCTTTCATATGGAAAGAAAGTAGCTTCTTTAAACGGAGAAGAAAAAGCATCAATTTCAATTGGTCGTGTAATGACTTGCGTTCTTGGCATGATAGTTGATAGAGAAAATGAAATCAAAAATTTTGAAAAGACAAAGTTTTACAAAGTAGTTGCTAAGTTTAAAGAAGGCATCAATGCTGAGTGGAAGTATGTAACAGATGCTGAAAGAAAACTTCCAATTTGTCAGCCACTTCAAAGAGCACTAGATACTAACAATTTATATAATGACAATGGCTTTAAAAAAGAAGAGGATGCAAAAAGCTTTATTGGATATCTAGCTGAAGGCGAACCAAAAGCAATCGTAAAAGAAAGTTCAAAGAAAACACAAAAAGAAAATGCACCACTTCTATATAACTTAGCAGAGATTCAAAATGATTGTTCAAAGTTTTTTAAAATCTCTCCAGACCAGACTCTAGAAGTGATTCAAGAGTTGTACGAGAAAAAGTTAGTTACCTATCCAAGAACTGATGCAAGAGTTTTATCTACCGCTGTTGCAAAAGAGATTACTAAAAACTTAAATGGTCTTGCAAGATTTAAAGAAAACGAAGAAGTTGTTAACGCAATTAACTTGATGAAAGATAATAAATATTCAACAAACATCGTGAAGTCTAAGTACGTGAATGATTCAAAGATTACAGACCACTATGCAATTATTCCAACGGGACAAGGCTTAGAAAATTATTCAAAAGTTTCGGAACTTCATCAAAAAGTTTACGTTCTAATATGTAAGAGGTTTTTATCAATCTTCTTTCCACCTGCTGAATATACAAGACTTGCATTAACGATAGAAATCAAAGAAGAAAGCTTCTTTGCAAGCAGTAAGATTTGTACAAACTTAGGATATTTAGTTTTATATAAAAATGATAAAAAAGAAAAAGAAGATTCATCTGATGATGAAGATGAAACACCATCTAATGCAGACTTAATAAAGAAGATTAAAAAGGGACAAGAACTATCATTAGATAATCTCGAAACTAAAGAAGGCGAGACAACGCCTCCTTCAAGGTATTCATCAGGTTCAATTATCTTAGCTATGGAAAATGCAGGAAAGCTAATTGAAGATGAAAGATTAAGAGAACAGATAAAAGGCAGTGGTATAGGCACTTCTGCAACTCGTGCGGAAATTATTAAAAAGCTAAATCGAATTGGATACATAGATATTAACAATAAAACACAAATTCTAACTCCAACTAATAAAGGCGATTTGGTATATAAAGTTGTTAAGTATACAATGTCAGATATGCTAAACCCAGAGCTTACTGCTTCTTGGGAAAAGGGCCTTGAGATGGTTGCTAATAAAGAGATTGAGCCAAATGTGTTTTTAGAAAAACTAGAAAAATATGTAAGAGATAAAGTTGCAAAAGTAAAACAAATAACGTAACATTATAAAGTAATGCAATTCTAATCAATAAATGTTACAATGTTTCAAGGTGGTGAGAGGAGTATGTCAAACAAAAAAGATGATGAAGCAAAGAGTGAGAAAACCAAAGCAGTTTATGATTTTGAAAGTGATAAATCTAAAGGATTATTTGAAGGAGTAAACGCTAAAGGTCTTACAGATAAAGACATTGAGAATGCACTTAATCGTTCGTTAGAAAAGAATGTTGATGACGAGACAGAAGATGATGAAGAAGAGGAAGAGCAAGGCGGACTTTTTGGAAAAATACTTAAAACTCTTTTCGCAGCAGTAATTCTTGCAGTTATAGGCCTTGCTATTTGGGCAGTTAATTCAAGTTTCTTTTACATTAGCCATGTTTACATTAACGATGGAACTAGAGTTAGCTCAGGTGATCTAATGCCAATATTCTCAGGCGATATAGGCACTAACATCTTTTTGGTAAATACCGAAAGTCTTAAGTTTAGAGTTAGACAAAATCCATATATTAGCGATGTCACTATCAAAAAAGAATATCCAGACACTTTAATTGTTTCATTTACTGAGCGTACTCCAAACTCACTAATTAAAGACCCTTCAGGCGATTTAATAGTTGATAAGTCAGGTTATATTCTAAAACCTGAAGACGGTGAAGGCTATGATAATTTGCTAGTAATGAACTCATTTTTAAGCAAAGATTATTTGGTAGGAGAGACACTTTCGCGGAACTGATGAAATAAAATACAAAAACATCTTGTATTTAATGCAGGTTGCGGATAATATAAACTTTGGCTACAAGATTTCAAATATTAGTTATGATGATACAAGCGATATTAAGTTTTACATAGAAGAAGCAAATATTGAAGTTTTATATGGTCCATTGAAAAAAGACCAAGCAAATGATAAATTATTATACTTAAAAGAGATTATTAATAAGTCCAAAAGCCAAGGACTTAAGGGCTATTTAGACATTAGTGCAGAAAACTACTACGAGAAAGCAGTTCTAAATAGTGAAATATAGATTGTTGTTAGGTGGTGGGGCATTTGAAAAGTGCATATATTCCAATATTTTGTTTAATACTTGCGGTTACTAGCTTTTTAATCACAGTACAAATTAGAACAATTAATAAAAGTAAATCCGAAATTATTAGACTTAAAAATGAAAATGAATTAAGAGATGAGATCAATGAGTGGAAAGATATGTACGAAGCCATCACTTATAGAGTTTCAGACTTAGAGTCAAAAATAACCGAATACAAAAATGCAGCATCTGCTACCGACAAAACGATTGAACTGTTAAACAAAGAAATTGATGATTTAGAGATTTTATCAGGACTTACAGAGCTTAAAGGTGCAGGTGTTATAGTGACGTTAGATGATACGAGAGCGATTAACCAAATCGCTGTTGAGGCAGGTTATTACGACCCTAACGTATTTGTTATCCATGATTCAGACATTCTATCATGCATAAATGAGCTTAGAGCAGCAGGCTGTGAAGCTGTTGCAATTAATGGTCAAAGAATCATTTCAAATACCGAAATTAGATGTGTTGGACCAGTTATACAAATAAATGGCATCAGACTTACAGCACCGTTTAAAATATCTGCAATTGGCGCGCCAGACAAGCTTGCTACTTCTTTAAAACTTAGAGGAGGTATAGTTGATCAAATCACAGCGGCAGACATTGATGTTGTCATTGAAAAATCTGACTCTATTACTATTCCAAAGTATGACAAAGTAATTGAGCTTAAATACGCTACTTCTGTAAAGGAGGGCGATGAAGAATGATAATGTTAGTTTTATCTATCCTATTTGGAATTGCACTTCGGACTTTGGGCACCAGTTATTCCTTATGAGTTTGCAAGATACTCTGCAATCGCCATCGTAGCTGCGTTTGATAGCATAATGGGAGCTATTAATGGCATTATAAAAAAGAACTTTAACATAAAGATTTTTGTCACAGGTTTCTTTGTAAATATCTTGCTAGGTGTACTACTTACACTACTTGGCGATAACTTAGATGTTAACATCTTCTTGGCTGCAATCTTTGTTTTCGTAACAAGAATCTTCTCAAACTTTGCATCTATCAGAAGAGAGCTAGTTGCTAGGTATGAAGCCAAACACACCAAGGAAGAGCCTGCTGAAGAAGCAAAAGAAAGTGAATAGAATTTGTTTTTAGTTACGCTACTTCATCTTTTGAAGTAGCGTAATTTTTGCGTAATTTTCTTGTAACAAAATCGTAATATTTTATTGACTTTTAAAAGTAAGTAATATATTCTTTTACCTGAAGGAAAAATAGAGTTTCCTAGCAATAAAGAAAGGTTTAGGAGGTGCTATTTTAGTGGCCATCGGGGACTTAATAGTTGGTATAGATATTGGTACCTCGAGAGTTAGTTGTTGTTTAGGCCAAATCAATAAATTCAATCAAGTTGAAATATTAAATTCGGCAAGTTCAGAATGTGATGGCTTCAAAAAGGGTAAGTACGAAAGCGTTGAATCAATCGCTAGAGCCATCAGATTTGCAGTTAGCGACATAGAAAGTAAATACGATTTTACAATTGCTTCAGCTTACGTTAATATTCTTGGAAAATACGTTTCAGTTTACAATACAAAATATGGAATCGAACTTGAAGACAAATATGCAGGAGTCAGTCAAGAAAACATAGATGATATAATCCGTGGAGTAGCTAAAGTAGAGCTTCCACAAGATTCACAAATAATAGATATTATTCCTACAAGGTTTGTCACAGACACAAAAGTTACTGATGATCCAATAGGCATTTTTACTAAGACTTTAACAGCTGAGTTAGATATACTTGTTGCTAAAAAAGAAACAGTAAGAATGATTAGCGGTGCAATGCAAAAGGCTGGACTTAAGGTTGATGGCATTGTTGCTAACGGATTTGCAATGAGAGATATTACTCTAGACAGTGAACAAATCGATGAAGGTGTTTTACTTCTTGATGTTGGAGATAGCAGCATAGATATTTCAGTATTTAAAGGTGCTGATTATCTATACACTGATTCTCTTCCAATAGGCGGAGAAACAATTACTTCAGACATTGCACTTGTTCTTCAAATATCTCAAGAAGAGGCTTCAAAACTTAAAAAACAATATGGACTCTCAGATAGACAATATATCGAACACGACTACGTTATTAAGCTTAATACTTATACTGGTGAAGACCAAAAAGGCGGAGTTGTTAAATGTTCAGAATTAGTTGCTATCATGGAATCTAGAATAAATGAAATATTTACAATTATTTACCAGAGCTTAAAAGATAACAATCTTTTAAACGATATAAAGCATTGTGTTATAACTGGTTCAGGTTTCAATAGCATAAACAAAGTTGAAAAATCTTTAGAAAACATCTTAAAGATTGAAGACATTAGATTTGGAAATGCTAAAACAGCCAATCTAATAAAGCCTGAGTGCATTGCTAGTTATGGCATAGTTAAATATATTTCAAACATCAAATACACCAAAAACATAGGTAGCACAATTAAAAAAGATGAGGATGATTCAACATTTAAAAGCTTGAGAAAAGCATTTACTAGTGTTTTTAATAAAAATAAGAAGTAGGGGGAAAATAGAGTGTACGAAGATTTAAATGTAAGAAATTATAATAGTTCTAATAGTAGTAGTTCTACTGCTAATAACGATGATGGACCAATGTTTGATGGTACAGCCAAAATCAAAGTAGTTGGTGTTGGCGGTGCAGGAAACAACGCTGTAAACAGAATGGTTGAAATAGGAATTGATGGAGTTGACTTTGTAGCTATCAATACAGATAAACAAGCATTAGGCGTTTCTAAAGCAAGTACTAAAATTCAAATTGGTGAAAAAATTACAAGAGGCCTTGGTGCAGGTTCAGACCCTTTAATTGGTGAGAAATCTGCAGAAGAATCAAAAGAGCAAATTGCAAATTGCTTAAAGGGTTCTGACATGGTATTCGTTACTGCAGGTATGGGAGGCGGTACTGGTACAGGCGCTGCTCCAATCGTTGCAGAGATTGCTAAATCACTTGGTATTCTTACAGTAGCTGTTGTTACAAAACCATTCACATTTGAAGGTAAAAAGAGAATGCAAAGTGCTGAAAGAGGCATTGCAAGCTTAAAAGACAAAGTTGATACACTTATTGTTATCCCTAACGATAGACTTATTTCATCATCAGAAAGAAAGACTTCAATGATTGAAGCTTTCAATATGTCAGATGAAGTATTAAGACAAGGCGTTCAAGGTATTTCAGACTTGATTACAGGTATTGGTCTTGTTAACCTTGACTTTGCAGACGTTAAAACAATTATGTATGATACAGGTATGGCTCACATGGGTATTGGTAGAGCATCAGGAGAAAATAGAGCAGAAGAAGCTGCTAAAGCAGCTATCAATAGCCCACTTCTTGAATCTTCAGTTGAAGGAGCTAGAGGCGTTCTTCTTAACATCACCGGTGGTAGCGACCTTGGTATCTTTGAAGTTAACACAGCTGCAGAGCTAGTACAAAAGAGCATCGACCCAGATGCAAACATCATTTTCGGTGCTGTTATTGATGAAAAGATGGGCGACGAGATTTCTGTTACAGTTATTGCTACAGGTTTTGATAAAGATAGAATCCCAAGCAAAGACGTTAAGAGATTCTTAGACAATGGCGTAGGAACTCCAAACTCAAAGAGAGACAAGTTCCGCGATATGCTTAACGGCGGAGATGGCCTAGATGTGCCTCCATTCCTAAGAGAGAGAAGCTCAAAGAAGATTGACTACTTAGATGATTAGTTAACTAACTATATGGCGAATGTAATAAGTTTTATGCATTCGCCATAGTTTTTTTAAATTCTTTTTTGATAGTTTTTAGATAAAGAAAACTTGCGGGCTTCGTCAGCGGCAACGCTTGTACGGAGCACACTCACACGTTTTTTGATACACCCGGATATTACACAAAAAATAGTTGTTGACACGCTAAATACATAGTGCTACAATATCTATTGACACTAAAAAATATCACATTTTTGGGTGTTAATTTTTTGCTTAATTTTTCAGGATTTTAAGCATAAAAACAGGTTTTTAAAAATATTTCAAATATTTTTAAAATATAGTTGACATCAATGTTTCTACAAAGTATAATACAAAAGCTGTTTAAAAAGCAGTAGCGGTCCAAAACCGCTGAAAGCACATTGAAAAGTAAACAATGAGAGTAAGAGAAAACCAAGCGTAAATTTAGAAACTTTATCGTACTAAAAAGTACAAATAAACCAAGAGTATGGATACTCAAATGAACTAAATCCTAGGCAGCAATGTTTAGGTAAAATAATTAATTTGAGAGTTTGATCCTGGCTCAGGAGAAACGCTGGCGGCGCACATAAGACATGCAAGTCGAACGGAATTTAGTCAAATGTTTACCATGACACGAAAAATTAGTGGCGGACGGGTGAGTAACACGTGAGCAACCTACCTTCAGGAGGGGGATAACATTGAGAAATCAGTGCTAATACCGCATAACACTATGAAAAGACATCTTTTTATAGTCAAAGGAGTAATCCACCTAAAGATGGGCT